>Ga0310344_10002789_pt1 | contig 13077 bp, 13 predicted proteins | sample HC15DNA20200_MG_FD_203801 | JGI IMG/M metagenome (GOLD analysis project Ga0310344, IMG submission 203801) | Marine microbial communities from station ALOHA, North Pacific Subtropical Gyre - HC15-DNA-20-200_MG | ecosystem: Environmental > Aquatic > Marine > Oceanic | place: Pacific Ocean: North... | reverse complement strand
AGCACGGTTTTCCAACACGAAATGGCTTCTTCGTGGTGGTAGCCGTAGCACCAGTTGAGGCCGCGGTCGAACCACGCTTGCGCGGCTTCGCTCTTCGTCGTGATGGGGCGGGTGTGGGGGCCGAGATCGTAGTATTGCGCCATGGTGACGATACGTGCGGGTGAACCAGCCGATCAGCATAGCTCAGCCACGCGGCGCGAGACACCGCGTGGGAGCGTAACCGGGTCAAGGGACAGGGTCTTGCCCGCGGGCTTACTCCGGGCCCTGCTGCTCGTGGTAGCGCATGTAACCCCGGTTCCAGGTGGGACTGATGACGAGCTCGTTGATGCACACGTGACTGGGCAGTGCGGCGACGAACAGAATGGTGTCCCCAAGGTCTTCGGGCTGCACCATGCGGGCCCGGTCTTCTGCGCTCATGGGGATGGGGCGCTTGTCCATGATGGGGGTTGATACTTCCCCGGGGCAGATGGCGCATCCGCGAATCCCGTTAATGCACTCTTCCATGTTCAAGCTCTCGGTCATCGCATTCATCGCGTGCTTCGCTGCGGTGTAGGCGGGGCCGGTGAGAAAGCTCACTCGTACCCCAGCCCAGGATGACACATTGATCACCAGGCCTTCGCGTTGGGTTCGCATGCCGGGCAGCACTGCCTGAGTGCAGTAAAAGGCGCCGTTGAGGTCGATTTGAATGACGGAATCCCACGCCTCACGAGTCACGTCTGGCCAGTGGCGCTTCGGCACATTGATGCCGGCATTGTTGATGAGAATGTCCACCGTGCCATGTTGTTCGGCGATGCGCGCGCCCAAGGCGTCCACCGCATCTGCGTCGGCGACGTCCAGGGGCTCGATGACTGCGCTGCCGCCGCGCTCACGGATGGTCTTTGCGGTTTCCTCAAGCGGTTCGGGCCGGCGGCCCGACAGGATGACCCGGCACCCTGCCTCCGCGAGCTTCTCCGCACCCGAGGCACCGATGCCGGTTCCCGCTCCAGTGATCCAAACCAGCTTGTCCGTGAGATCGCGCATCCGGGGCTCCTTGTCGTTAGTGGCTGTCTTCGTGGTTTTCTCCGTGGATCCTACGATACTTGCGTTGCGGTGAAAGGGGAGTTTCTCGGGCTATCATCGAGACATGGCTTCTTTGGGTCCGACCGATGGTGGCGAGCCGCTCCTGAGCGTCCGGGCGCTGTCTTTCCGATTTACCGAGCGGGTGCTCTTCGAGCGGCTTTCCTTCGACATTGGCCCTGGCCTGACGCTCGTCACTGGCGGCTCGGGCGCGGGGAAGACCACGCTGCTCGAGCTCATGGCAAATGTCCGCGCGCCCACTGGCGGCGAGGTGTCGGGGCCGTCGTCACCGGTGCACTGGGAAGGGCATTTTCGCGCGGTGGCGGATACCTCGACGGTGCGAGAATGGTTCGGCTACGTGCAAGCACGGTTCCCCGATTGGAACGCGGGCCTCGAAGTGGCGCTGTGCGCAGCGTTTGGCCTCGACTCGCACCGAGACAAAGCGCTTTATATGCTTTCGAGAGGTAGCCGTCGAAAACTGCAGGTGGTTTCGGCGTTCGCCTGCCAGGCTCCGGTGGCGCTTCTGGACACGCCGTTCGCCGCGCTGGACGCAGCGTCCCGGGGATTGCTCGGCGAGCTTCTGGCCGAGGCGGCCGAGCACCCTCGCCGGGCATGGGTCATTTCCGGTTTCGAGTGCCCGGCCGTGCTTTCGAACGTGGTGTTCTCAGACGTGATCGACTTGGCAGGTTGAGGCCCTGCGCAAAGCGCCGGCGCTGTTGCGCGAAGCAAGGTGCGCTACCGGTGTGATGTGACCCTTGAGGCGAGCGCTATTAAGATGGGGCCGCCGATACTGACGGAGAGACCAGCATGATGTGCGCGACGGGAGTAGCTGCAAAACTGAGGGGAGTGCGGCGACGCGTTTTCCAACCACCCGCAGCGCTGAGCGCGAGGCGCATTGTGGGGCAGGCATGAGCGGGCTGAATACGGCTAAGGTCGTCGATGTACACGCGCACATTGTGCTTGCGGACACCATGGGCAGCGCCGGTGCGCACGGTCCAGAGCTCACCGAGCTCCCTGACGGCACCCCGAGTTTCCGGGTGGGGGATTACCGACTCGACGGGGTGCGCTACGAGGGCAGCCCCTTCATGGATGTCGAGCTCAGAATTCGCGGAATCGATGCTGCAGGTATCGACTTTCAGCTGCTCTCGCCCAATCCGCTGACCTACTTTCACCATGTGGCGCCCGCCGATGCGGTTCGGTTCTGCCGAACCCACAACGACACCGTCGCCGCGATCGCCGCGCGCTTCCCCGACCGGCTCGGCGCGTTCACCGCGGTCCCGCTCCAAGATGTCGGCGCGGCGTGTGAGGAACTCGAGCGCGGGGTCAACGACCTCGGACTCCATGGCGCGTACATGGGAACCGACACCGTTCGCCCACTGCACGATCCGGAAATGGATCGGTTCTACGAGAAATGCGTCGCGCTCGACGTACCCTTGTTCCTGCACCCTTCCCCGGCCGGTATCGACGGACCGGCGGGCGACGCGAATCTCAAGCAATTCGACCTCGACGTTATCGTCGGATTCGCCGCACAAGAGGCCATCGCGGTTGCCACGTTGATTTACGGCGAGGTGCTCGAACGCCATCCTGCGCTTGATATCTGCCTCAGTCACGGCGGCGGATCGACCGCTTATCTGATCGGGCGCATGAGCAAAGCGGGGCAGAAACGGCCGTGGGCCCCCGGGCATCTTGCGCCCGACGGTGCGTTCGAAGCGCAGTTTGCGAGGCTGTGGTTCGACAATCACCTCAACTGCGAGCAATCACTTGATCTTCTGATTTCCATCGTGGGCACCGATCATCTCGTATACGGCACGAATTTTGTCGGCTGGGATGCACCGCAGAGCGCGGCCGATCATCAACCGCCGTCGTATCTGGCCGACAATGCCCGGCGTTTACTTCGGGTTAGGTGAGCTTCTCAATGGCGGTCCTGATAGACAACGGCACGGTCATCGACGGTCTCGGTGCGGCGCCATTCGACGCCTCGGTGCTAATCGAGCAAGGCCGCATATCGAGTATCGGTGCGGGCGCCGACGCGCGCGCCTCTCAACTCGATGCGGTACAGCGGATCGATGCGACGGGCCTGACGATCATGCCCGGTTTAATCGATGCACACTGCCATCTCGCCTTCGATGACGCGGAGTCGAACTCGGAGCTTTTCTTCCAGCGGCGCAATGCGCTGTCGGCCCTCGTGGCTTCCTACAATGCACGTAAGCTCATTCGCGCCGGGGTGACTGGGGTGCTCGATCCGGACTCGACGTTCGAGAACATGATCGACCTCCGGGATGCGATCGAAGCCGGCGTAGTGGCGGGACCGAGGATGGCGTGCGGTGCCTATGCGCTGATCACGAGCATCGGCGGCACTGCAGGTAGGCTCATCGCTGACCGCGGTGTCACCGGCTACTACATGGCGGTGAATGGCGACGACGAGATCCGGGCAGAGGTTCGCCGCCAGATCAAGAACGGTGCCGATTGGATCAAGGTGCACGTGACCGGCGTCGTGCCGCGGCTCGCGCACCGGGGCGAGATGTGTGCCTGGACTGACCGTGAGCTCGCGATCATCTGCGATACCGCGCATGAGCTCGACACGCCAGTCATGGGGCATTGCCGCGGTGGGGACGCGACATTGCGCGCCGCCGAGGCCGGGTTCGATCTGCTGCTGCATGCAACGCTGATGGACGAACGGGCGCTGGAGGCGGTTGTGAAGCGGAAGGTGGCGTTGGTGCCCACGCTGACGTTTCAGGCGAATCTTGCGGAGTTTGGCGAGAAGGTGGGTAGCAATCAGGGGCTGGTGGCGCTGTTTGAGCGCGAGCTGGCCGACAGTGTGCCCGCACTTACGGAAGCTTATAGAGCGGGTGTTCCCTTGCTCTGCGGGAGTGAAAGCGGTTTCTCGATGGTGCCCTATGGCCACTGGCATTACCGGGAAATGGAAGTTTTCGTGACGCACCTCGGCATGACGCCGCTCGAGGCCATCCGCTGTGCGACGAGTGAGGGGGCTCGGGCCTTGCGCATGGAGGGCCGTGTCGGCCGTGTCGAGGTGGGTTGCGAGGCGGACTTGATTCTCGTTGACGGGGATCCGGCCGCGGACGTGACGGTGCTGGGCGAGCCCGGGAAGATCCGGGCGGTGATGATCAAGGGTGCGCTGCAGGATTTGACCCCCTTGCCGCCGAGGCAGCCGATATCCGGTTGGCGGGTGGCCACGATTGGCAGCCAGCTCACGCGCGATGTCGCATTTGGAAACTGACGTTTAAACGAGGGAAGGAATACGCTATGTCAGAGTATCTTGCGCTCGCTCGCCGAATAGACCGGCTCGAGTCACGCAACGCCATTACCGAGCTTGTCGCCACCTACGGCCGCGCGTGCGATGACCACGATATGACGTTGCTCATGACCTTGTTCACGGAAGACGCCTGCCTAGACACCCCAAGTGGGTTGATGCAAGCACAAGGGAGAGATGCGATCCGCACGATGTTTGAGCAAGTGCTCGCGACTCGGGGTCCGTCGTTTCACTGGAGTCACGACCATACGATCACGTTCGACGACGCAGATGATAATGCTGCTTCGGGCTTGACCCTGAGCCACGCCGAGACCAGCCCAGGCGGCGTAGTGAGCGTTGCCGCCATGCGGTACGAGGACGCTTACCGTCGGGAGGCTGGGATGTGGAAGTTTGCGCGGCGCACGTTGCATTTTCTCTATTACGTCCCGGTCACCGAGTTTGCTACTTGCTTGAATGGACCCGAGCGGCTCTATGTCGGCGGCGAGCCCCGGGCGGCTGACTATCCGGAGTCGCTGCCCGCTTGGAAGGCGTTCTTTGCCGCGCACGGGGATTGAGATGAGTGTCTCGGGAAATCCGCTCGGCCTTGCCCGCCGGGCGCTCGCCCATTATCGGGCGAAGAGCACGGACCAGGCGGACAGCGTCATGGAGATGCCGATCGACGCTTACATCAATCCCGAGCGCTACCAGGCGGAAATTGCCCGGATCTACAAACGATTGCCGCTCGCCTTGGCGATGAGCCTAGAGCTGCCTGGCCCAGGGGATTACCGCGCGCTGTCTGTGCTCGGCGTGCCGGTGTTGATGGTCCGCGGTGCCGATGGGGTTGTCCGGGCGTTCCTCAACGCGTGCCGGCATCGGGGAGCGCCGATTTGCGCCGAAGGCAGTGGGCGGAAAGCGCGCTTCACCTGCCCGTACCACGCGTGGTCGTACAATGACCGCGGTGCGTTGACCCATGTTTACGGTGAAGAGACGTTCGGATCCATCCCGCGGGAGAAGCACACGCTCGACGCGTTGCCCTGCGCTGAGCGCTCCGGGTTCATCTGGGTTGCCTTGTCTCCCGAATGCAACTTCGACATCGACGCTTGGTTAGGAGGCTTTGCCAGTGAGCTTAACTCTCTCGACCTCGAAAACTGGCACTTGTACGAGCAACGCGATCTGGATGGGCCCGGCTGGAAGGTGACGTGGGATGGTTATCTCGAGGCTTATCACCACAACACGCTACACGCGAACAGCGTGGGAAAGTACACCGTCGGAAACCTCATGCTTCACGACAAGTTCGGCCCGCATCAGCTCATCACGTTTGCCCGCCGTTCCATCGCTGAGCTTGAGCATCTCCCGGAAAGCCGATGGCAGCCTGCGGAGCATGTTCGTCTGATTCACTCCGTGTTTCCGAACCTCTCGATCTCTGGCGTTGTCGGCGACCATTGCCTGGTAAGTCAGCTGTTTCCGGGTCCCGACCCGACCTGCACTATCACCCGGCAGACAGTGCTCGCGAGTCAGGCACCGAAGACGGAGTCCGAGCGCGCGGGCACTGAAGCATTCAGCAACGTGGTGCTGCAAGCGGTCCGCGACGAGGATTACCGCATGGGGTACGACATTCAAGCCGGCATGGCCGCGCGGCAAGGAGAGAGCTTCTGGTTCGGTCGCAACGAAGTGGCGGTGCAGCATTACCATCGGTGGGTGGCCCGCTTTTCGGATGAAGCGGCCGACCATCGGGCAGGCTTGGAAGCGTGATGCTTAGCGCTTAGGGACACCTGCTAGGGACACTTGCCGAGGCTCCGTGTCCGCGAGTGGTCTCGGTGGTTGCCGTATGGGCCGCTGACCCTCGGCATGCAATTGCGGCTCGCCGGACGTCGAGCTGCGCCGACCAGACTGGATTTCAATCCGAAACAAGGAAGGAGCTGCCGCTGTGAGCACCATCGAACGTATAACCGTGCAGACTTACGAATACCGTCTCGAAGACTTCGGGCCGAACATCGCGACTTACACCCCCGGCGTGGCCATGGATGTTGCCAAGTTCGTGGTGACCATCGAGACCGCCGATGGCGCCACGGGGAGCTATGCGCCGCACTACGGCGCAACGGAACACACATTAGCCCAAGTCAATGCGATGGCGCCTGGGCTTGTGGGACGCCACGCAGCCCAACGCGAGCAGATTTTCGAGCGCCTCAAGCTCGGGTTTCGCCACTTCGACAAGACCGGGATCGCTGCGCTTGACGCTGCGCTGTGGGATTGGGCCGGCAAGCGCTATGGCGTCTCGGTGAGCGAGCTGCTCGGCGGATATCGTGAGCGCCTGCCCGTTTACGCGAGCACGACGCCAGGACAGAAGACGCCGGGCGGTCTGGACAGCGTGGAGAAGTACGCGGAGTTCGCCGAAGCGTGCGTCGAGCGGGGGATACCTGGATTCAAGATCCACAGCTTCTTCGATGGGGTGGCAAGCACCGAGATCGCCATCATGACCGCGGTCGCGGAACGCGTCGGCTCGCGCATGAAGCTGATGACCGATCCCGCCTCGTCTCTTCCGTCGTTCATGGACGCGGTGGAGGTCGGGCGCGCGTGCGACGATCTCGGTTTCTTCTGGTACGAGGACCCTTATCGGGATGCCTCTTCGAGCGCAGTGGCCCACAAGCGGCTGCGCGATTTTATTCGGACGCCGATGCTGATTGCCGAGCACATACGCGGCTTCGAGCAAAAGGCGGACTTCGTGCTCGCCGGCGGCACCGACATCATGCACATCGACCCGGAGCTCGATGGGGGCATAACCGGCACCATGAAGCTGGCCCATTTTTGTGACGCCATCGGCATGGAGGTGCAGCTGCATACCGCGGGGCCGCTGCACCGGCACTGTATGGCGGCGATCACGAACACGCACTTCTACGAGCTTGGCCTCGTAAACCCCGACCGGGCCTGGAACGGGTTGCAGCCGCCGATCTACACCGACGGTTATGGCGACGGGCTCGATGACGTTGGCCCCGATGGTTGCGTGCCGGTGCCAGCCGGGCCTGGGCTCGGCGTCGCTTATGACTGGGACAAGATCAACGCGTGGGAGACCTCGCGCACGGTGCACCAATAGCCCGCCGCCGCGCGAGTCTTAGGTGCGGCGTGTCGAGGACCGATTAGCCCGGTGTGATCCGGTCGAGCGCTTGGCCGTCGACACACCGGGTTTGGTATGGTGGGCATTGGCCTCGATAAGTTGGGAGAAGTAATCATGGCGACGGAAGGTGGATGTTATTGCGGCGCAGTGCGTTATGCGATCTCGGGTGAGCCACAGATGGCGCTTCAGTGTCACTGCCGGGAATGTCAGTACATTACCGGGGGGCACCCCAACCTCATCATGATCTACGCATCGGATGACTTCGCCTTTACCCAGGGCGAGCCGGGCCAGTTCGCGCGAAGCGATCTGGACAATCCTGTAACCCGCTATTTCTGCGCAACCTGCGGCACCGCGATCGGTACCCGTTCACCGGCACGGCCCGACTCCATGATCATCAAGGTGGGCACACTGGATGATCCGAGCGGATTCGAATCCCAAGCGGCGATCTTCACCATCGACCAGCAGCCCTACCATACGGTTCCCGACGGTATTCCGAGCTTCGAGCGCCGCCCCGGGTGAGCGGCTAGCTCTCCCCTGCTTCCCTGTCACCGGGGCGTCAACGAAGCGTTGGCGCCTCGTCGGTGATGTGCTCGGTCGGCTGCGGGGTTGTGGTCAGTACGGTAACCCCGTGTGGTGAACGAAACTGGTGCCAAACGCCCTGGGGGACGATTGCTAGCATGCCTGCGCTCAGCTCGTGCACCTCGTCACCGTGTTCTGAGCGCAAGGTGAGCGTGACTGAGCCATCGACGATCTGGACGATCTCGTCGCCCACCGGATGGCGTTCCCATTGGCTGACGCCAGAGAAGCCGGCCCAGAAGATCCCGCCATCCCGGTAGTCCGCCACTTTAACAAAGCGCCCTTTGGTATCGGTTAAGTGCGTTCGGTTCTCCACGAAGGTTGCGCGCTCGCGCACCTCCTCGAAGCTGACGATCGTGCTCATTGGTCGTTCTCCCGTTCAGTAGTACCTGGGCGATCAGCCCGGTGCGAGCGATACATTACCCAACGTTGTGCCCCGCGTACCCGCTTAGGCCGGGGGACACCGGGAAACCTCCGACGGGAGTCGCCACATCCCGAGGAAAGGTTTTGGTCGTGGTCTCGACGGTGAACAGTGTCTTGTCCCTGAGGTACTAGCCCCGGTCACGTTCAAGTGATTTCCTGCTGACTTTACTGTGATTGGGTGGCGCTAGGACAGCCTTGACGGCGACACCTTGCCGTCGTCTCGGGATGGTTTACCGTTTTGTCGCTGAGTCGACGAAATAGTCGTCCGCGGTGCGAGCCAATGTCCGGCTCGAGCCACGCGCATTGCCACCGCTTGTGCCGAATAGAAACCGCAATGAGCGCGCCGCTCGTCGGCGTGCTGCCCTCGCTGGCGCATGCGTGTGCGCTCGCCGCCGTGTAGGGGCAATGTCGGGGCATACCAGGCGCCCGGTCCCATGCCCCGGGGGCTACTGGCTGAACGGTTCAGTGGCCAGCCACGCCAAGGTCTCGCGCAACATCGTCGGAACGTCACGCATCGCTACACCCAAGCTGTCGCGCCGGGTGAAATCGAAACCCGTGGGCGCAACCGGCGGTGCGTCGAGCGGCTCAGGGTGCTTCATGTTCGGGATTATCTGCGCGAGCTCGGCGTAGATGTCCTGCCAATGCCAGCTTTCGTACACCCCGAAGTACCGGCCCGAGGCCGCGGGATCTTCATAGGCGGCGAGAAACAATCGCGCGACGTCGTGTAGATGGCTCATCGATGTCGAGTCGTTCGGGATGACCTCGTGGCGGCCTTGCTCACCGCTCGCGAGCCGACGCAGCCAAGCGTGCGGATTGCCTTCGAGCTGCTCGGGCAAGATGACCGGTCCGAACATGCCGGTCGGTAAGATGATGGACAGCCGCATTCCGTGCTCGGCCGCAAATGCCATTGCCGCCTTCTCCATCACGGTCTTGGTGGCCGAGGTGTACTTCTTGGCGCGGCACTGTTGCGCTTCGTCCGACCAGTGTTCGAGCTCGTTCTTCATTGGTACGGCAGGTACGGGATTCGTGCTGCTTGTGCTGCTGCAGATCACCACGGTCTTCACGCCGGCTGCTTGGGCTGAGCGCATGATGTTTAAGCAGCCCTCTACCGTCGGCTGGATGATTTCCGCGTAGCCCTGCGCGTCGTCCATCTCTCTCGCCGGCGTGCCGGTGGGGCCTGCGTACACCGGAATGAGGCACGCAATGAACACGCAGTCGGCACCCGCGACCGGGTCATCGAATGCACCGCGCTGTGTCATGTTGGCACTGAATAAACGAAGCCGTTCTGCGCCGCCGGGTAGTGCTTGAAGATACTGTGTTCGCTCGACCGCGGTGTGGTCGCGCAGTGTCCCGTGCACCGCGTAACCGCGTGCGAGCGCTTCCTTGACGATGTTGGAACCGACGAGCCCGCTTGCGCCTGCCACGCACAGTGTTTTCGGCATGTGAGCCACCTCCTGTTTTTTTAATCGATGTGGCGTTGGCAAATCGAGCCTTCACCGTGTCGTCTCGCCATCCATGCGCCGTTATGCCCACGTTCCGGCTCCGGTGTCCCCGGTGTGACGGCACACCTCGCGGTGTAGGTCACATCTTGGCTGGGTAGCGCCGAATGCTACTGCAATGTGGCGCATCGCGGTCACCTCGCTTGTCATCCGGTCTGCGCCTCGGTAGGGCGGCGGGGAAGCGTGCCTTCTCTGGTATCGTGCGGGCAGACAATCCAGGGGGCGGCAACGTGAAGTTCGGGATCACCGTCAGTCAAATCAACGAGGTCGATCTTGTCGTGCAAGCGGAAACACGCGGTTACGACTTCTGCTGGGTGTGGGACAGCCCAATGATTCGTTCCAACGTCTGGGCATTACTGGCGCTCGTTGCCGACCGCACGAGCCGCATCGCCATCGGTCCGGGGGTTGCCATCCCCGCGTTGTCGATGGCGCCGGTGACCGCCAATGCCATCGCGACCATCAATGCGCTGGCCCCTGGGCGCACGTTCTTGGGGGTAGGGACTGGGAACACCGCCATGCGCGCCATGGGGCAGGCACCGATGCGCATCGCCGAGCTCGCGGCGCACCTAGCGGTGATCCGCGGTCTGCTTCGCGGCAAAGCCGTGCCTTACGAAGCCAACGGGCTTTGCGAGACGATTGGGTTTCAGAGCCTGGAGCTTGGGCACATCAACATCGAAGACCCGATTCCCATTCACGTGAGCGGGTTCGGGCCCCGCGCGCAAGCCCTCGCGGGCGAGTATGGCGACGCATTGATTACCGGGATCCCCCGGGGGGGTGCGATACCTGCGGCGTTAGAAAATGCCCGTCGGGGGGCGGCGCAGATCGGTCGCGACACGCAGGCCATTGACGTCTACGCGCTCGTCAACCTGCTTCTATTGCGCCCCGGTGAAGCGTTGACCAGCGAGCGTGCGCTCCAAGAGGTTGGATCGTCCATCATGGTCAACATCCACTTCATGTACGACCGGTTTCGCGAGACGGGTGCTTCGCCGCCGGATTACGTGAGCGCTATCTGGGATGAATACGTCGCCTTTCGGGAGCAGCGAGATCGCGAGCGCTCGTTTACCGAGGCGCATCACAGCCACTACGGCCACCTCGATCCAGAGGAAGCCCGGTTCGTAACACCCGAGATCATCCGCACGTTCTGCATTGCCGGGCAGGCTGAAGAGATTGTCGAGCAGCTCACGGAGCTCGAGCGTCAGGGGCTGACCGGCATCAATTTCATTGCACCCGCCGATCGGCAATACGAGATGTGCCACGAGTTCGCCGACCGGGTGATGGGTTTGATGCGCTGACCTGACCATGCGCCCTAGTGCGCTCGGGCGGCTCACCGCCCCGCCACGGGAGCGGCGGGGCCTGGTCTTTCGATAGTCTGTGGAGTCAGACGTCGAGGCGGTACGCGCTCCCGTCGCGCACGATGCGCCCGGCAGTCGGCGTGGCAAAGTGGGTACCAATGATCAGCACCGGCCGGTCGGCATAGCGGGTATAGAAGTCGTGGCGCGTACGGCTGGATTGCTCCCGGTCGAAATCGACGCGGGATGACCAGTCGGGGTTCGTCAGCTGGCAAGGATGATGGGTCATGTCGCCCGTGATCACCGCCTCTTCGCCGCGCGAGCGAATGTGCACGCTGACGTGCCCCACGGTATGCCCTGGGGTCGGCTCCAGGCATACCTCGCCCGTCACCGCATGGGTGTGCTCGACGAGCTCCACCAGTCCGGCATCGGCCACCGGCTTGACGGAGTCGACGAACTCGGTCTCGGGCGGATCAATGGCTTCGTTGTGCGCCCATTCCTCCTTGGCATAGAGATAGCGCGCATTTGAGAACGTCGGTTGCCAGCGGCCGTCGACGAGCATCGTGTTCCAGCCGATGTGGTCTACGTGCATATGGGTGCACAGCACGGTGTCGATACTCTCTCTCGCGAAGCCGACGCTCGCGAGCTGATCGAGAAAATCACCTTTGCGCAGGTTCCAGTCCTCGACGAAACGGTCTTGTTTGTCGTTGCCGAGGCAGGTGTCAACGATGATTTTCCGGCCTTCGCTTTCAATGAGCAGCGCGTGAATGCTGAGCAGCATGCGGCCGTCGTCGTCGACGAAATGCGGCTTGAGCCAAGGGATCCCGGCGAGGGTGTCCCGATCGAGCTGGTCGAACAGAAATCGAGGGGAGATCGGCCACACGGTATCGACTACGCGTGTGACGGTGACATCGCCAATCGTCCATTTGAGCATGACGGCACTCCTTTGCAGCTAGCGGCCAATGTAGTGCTTGCGCTGGCTGGCGTCGACGCTGTTGGCGCTGGGTGCTCGGTTACGGCGTGGGATATCGGTAATGTCCCGTTATCTCGTAAGCGAACAACATATCTTCGAGGTCCGGGCCCCGGCCGATGTTGTGGACGATCAGCGGGCGGCTGCCATCGGGGCTGAGATGTTCGGTGACAATGCCGATATGCGGGAGGTTTCCGGGCAGCCGCCAGGTTACGAGGTCGCCGGGTTTGTACGCCGCACCGAACGCCGAAATTGGGAGCGCTGCGCCGCTGCGTTCGAGAAATCGACGTAGATTCGGTACCCGGCGGTGGTCAATGTTCCTGTCCGGTCGGTGCAAGCCCCAGCGTTTCGGATAGGCCCCGAAGTCGCGGGCCATATCCTCGTGGATCCGGACTTGAAGATCGATGCCTGCCTTTCGGTAGCTTCGGATCACGAGATCGGTGCACACCCCGACGTTAGCTGGAACATCCCCCCCCGGATAACCGATTGCCCGGTAGGACCCGTCGTAAGTCACTTGCTCACGCGTGCGTTCCAGTGCCGCACGCACGATCTCGCGTGCGGCGGGGCTGGCCTCTTGGGCGTGAACGGGTAGCGTTGGGGCGAGGCCGAGAAGCAACGCAAGCGTCAACCGGCTCCAGGTCTTGCCCATGGGTGTTCCCTCGGTCTGATAGCAACCCGTTCGCCGAGCATGCGGGTTGCCCGCTGTGCGAGCAAGCCGAGCCAGACTTCGTCGAAGCGATGAGTTGCCTGCTTGCGCAAACCCGTGCCAATCTCGGCGGCATATTTCATGTTCCGCGGGTCGTCGGCGTTCGCCGCGCGGCAGACCGTCCGGAGTGCCGCAACGGGAGACAACTGTTGAAAGTAACCGACGTAAAGACGTTCTTGGTCGATTCCGGGAGCTC
>Ga0310344_10002787_pt1 | contig 13078 bp, 13 predicted proteins | sample HC15DNA20200_MG_FD_203801 | JGI IMG/M metagenome (GOLD analysis project Ga0310344, IMG submission 203801) | Marine microbial communities from station ALOHA, North Pacific Subtropical Gyre - HC15-DNA-20-200_MG | ecosystem: Environmental > Aquatic > Marine > Oceanic | place: Pacific Ocean: North... | reverse complement strand
CGCAGGCGTGCGGCGCGTTCGTCCTCGGTCAGAGTGCTTGGCGCGCCTGAGGCCAGGTCGCCGATTGGCCCGCCACCCGCTTTGGCTTTGACCTCCTGCATGCCGCCGCTGGTGCCGCGTTCGAAGGTCCGCTTGCGCTTTACTTCTACCGTGACGGCTTTCGTGCGGCCATGGCTGAAGCTTTGCCGGACCTGTCCAGTCTCGACCGTCTTCTTCAGCTCCAAACGCCCAGGCTTGTTCAAGCTGAGCTTGTTATCTTGCGTCTTGCTTTCACTCATCGCATTTCCTGTTTTCCGGACGGAAGCCGGATAAACGCGCTGCAGTTTCCAAAAAACCCTCCGACAAACCGCCTGGAGCCAACGCGGCATGTACGGTTTCGTCGCGACCGAACGCAACGCCAAGTTCGGTCGCTCGAAGCAAACAGACCTCCGGCAGATCGCCAGCGGTCTGCCGTAATTTCCGGCGCCCGTCCATCGAACCGTCGGACGCCCCGAGTAAGATAGCTGCACGCCCCTCGCGCAACCAGCCCTTCACCTTAACGAACCCCGAGACCGCCTGGCCGGCGCGGCGCGCTAAACCCAGAAACTCGGTGCAGCGGCGGACCAACAGCTGCTCAACCTGTTCGTCCAACGCGGTATCGACCTGAACCTGTCTGCGCGCCGCGAACGCGAAGAGATTGCGAGCACACGCCGTCTTAATGACATTGCGGTCGGCGCTCAACCAAATTCCGCGGCCGGGCAGCCTTCCGGCAACGTCCGGCACGACGATATTATCCGGTCCGACGACAAAACGCACCAACTCGGTCTTCGGCATCCGTCGATTGGACACCACGCAACGCCGAAGTGGCCCAGCCTCTTCGTCGATCGGGTGTTCGGTTATCGCGCTGCTTGCCGCCATGCCCGAGTTCGCAGTCCCGTTGCCTACATCGCCATCTCTTCGCCGCCTTCGGCTTCCGCCGCCGCGCGTTCTTCTTCCGCCAGCCTCTCCAGCTCGGCGGCACGCAGTTCTTCTTCGGTAAACCAGCCAGCCGCAACGCGGGCTTTCATGATCATGTCATTCGCTTCGGATTCCCGTATATCGAAGGATGCCAGAATGCCCTCTTCCGGATCGGTCAGCTCGTCGGACGCCAAATCGGCGAAATCTTCCAACGTCTTGACCTCCCCTTGTCCGAGCTTCACGAGCATCTGTCCGGTCAGGCCCGGCAGCTCCGCAAGTTCGTCCGTCACGCCGAGGTCACGACGCTCCTTGGTCAGGCGATCGCTCTCCGCTTCCAGGAAGTTGCGCGCGCGGTTCTGCAGTTCCGCCGCCAGATCGTCGTCGAATCCTTCGATGGAGGAAACGTCTTCAATCGGCACATAGGCAACTTCCTCGACGGAGGAGAAGCCTTCGGTAACAAGCAAGTGCGCGATGACGTCGTCGACGTCGAGCGCTTCGATGAACCGCTCGCTCCGCGACATGAATTCCTTTTGCCGCCGTTCCGACTCTTCTTCCTCGGTCAGGATGTCGATATCCCATCCGGTGAGCATCGATGCGAGACGGACATTCTGGCCGCGGCGGCCGATGGCCAGGCTCAATTGATCGTCCGGTACCACGACCTCAATCTTGTTCTGGTCTTCGTCCAAAACGATCTTGGCGACTTCGGCCGGCGCCAAGGCGTTGACGACGAAGGTCGCCGGGTCCAGAGACCAGGGAATGATGTCAATTTTCTCGCCTTGCAGTTCCGAGACGACGGCCTGTACGCGACTGCCGCGCATGCCGACACACGCGCCGACCGGGTCGATGCTGCTGTCATTGGAATGTACCGCGATCTTGGCCCGGCTTCCGGCATCGCGCGCCACGGCATCGATTTCGATGATGCCGTCATAGATCTCCGGCACTTCCTGGGAAAACAGTTTGGCCATGAATTGAGGATGGGTGCGCGACAGAAAAATCTGGGGGCCGCGCGGCTCCTGCCGCACATCGTAAATGTAGGCGCGGACGCGCTCGTTGCGGCGGAAATGTTCGCGCGGCAAAAACTCGTCGCGGCGCAGCACACCTTCGGCGCGGCCGAGATCGACCGTGACATTGCCAAACTCGACCCGTTTGACCAGGCCGTTCACGATCTCGCCGACACGGTCCTTGTATTCCTCATATTGGCGTTCGCGTTCGGCTTCGCGCACACGCTGTACGATGACCTGCTTCGCCGTTTGCGCGGCGATCCGGCCGAAATCGATCGGTGGCAGCGGATCGACGAGAAACTCGCCGAGCGTGGCATCGGCCTTGCGGTAATGCGCCTGGTCCACTGTCAACTGTGTCGCTTCGTTCTCGACCTCTTCGACCACTTCCAGATAGCGGGCCAGTTGGATGCTGCCGGTTTTGCGATCGATCGTGGCGCGAATATCGTGCTCCAGACCATATTTCGTCCGGCCCGCCTTTTGGATGGCCTGCTCCATCGCTTCCAGCACTTGCTCGCGGTCGATTCCCTTGTCCCGGGCGACCGTGTCGGCCACTTGCAGGATTTCCATCGTCAGATTCGCAACGGCTTCCATGTTCCTATCCGCCTCTCGCACGGTTTCCTAATGTTGCGTTTCGCCGGCCAGGGCCAGCAATTCGTCGTTCAAGATAAGTTTCGCGCGCTCGATATCCGCGTAGGGGATCGCGACACGCGTATCTTCCGTATCCAGCTGCACCTGGTCATCGGCGAGGCCCGCGATCCGGCCGCGAAAGCGCCGCTGACCATCCATCGGTTCGCGCAATTCTATCTTTACTTCCAGCCCGGCGAACCGCGTGTAGTCCTTCGGCCTGGTAAGCGGCCGGTCCAGTCCGGGTGAGCTGACTTCAAGCGTATAGCTGCCCTTAATCGGATCTTCGACGTCCAGCAGTGTCGAAACCGCCCGGCTTATCGCGGCGCAATCCTCGACCGTCATCGTGCCGTCATCCAGCCGTTCGGCCATGATCTGCAATGTTCGTCGCTGCGCCCCGGATATCCGCACGCGCACCAGATCGAAACCCATATCTTGCAGGGTTGGCGCGATGATCGTTTCGACGCGTTTCGCTGGGTCCAAATCTCCGCTCCCAAACGGAATTAAAAAAGGGCGGGCACCGGGCCCACCCACGACATCAACCGAATGAACGGTTTATGGGATTACGAGGCTATGTAAGCCATATGGCGTGCTATCTCAAGCTATTTATCCGCCCGGGCACGCCGGATGAACTCCAGATAGATGCTGGTTTCGCCCCGCTGGGCGGCCTTCTCCTCATACCGGGTCGGCGGCCAATCCGAAGGGCGGGTACGCCAATCCTCCGGGCCCCTCGCGCACCATTCGAATGCCCCGTGCTGGAGCGTGTGAAACAACATCCAGCGGACATAGTCGCGGTGGTCGCTCGCCAGGCGTAGCTGTCCTCCATCGGCCATGACCCTCGCCAGCTCGTCCAACGTGTCCGGCGAAACGATGCGCCGCCGATGATGCCGCCGCTTCGGCCAGGGGTCGGGAAACAGTATGAAACAGCGTTCGATGGAACGGGTTGGTAGCGCTTCGATGAGCCGGCGCGCATCTTCGGCGTAGACACGGATATTTCTGATGTCCGCCGATTCAACAGTGCGGACCAAACGCGCCACACCGTTGATGAAGGGTTCGCAGCCGATGAACCCTATATCGGGATTCGCTTGCGCTTGGGCGGCGAGATGTTCGCCACCACCAAACCCGACTTCCAGCCAAACGGCGTTGACCGGGGTATAGAACAACGCCGACGGATCGGTAAGTGTGTCGAGGGAGTCGATCGAAATTTGCGGCAATAGATCGGAAAGGCGCTCCCGCTGCGCTTTTCGCAACGGGCGCCCTTGCCGTCTGCCGTAAAGGATCCGCTTGTTTTTCTCCGGGGCCGGGGACAACGGTCCGGTCAGGTCAAGGCGGCTTTCAGGTCATCGACGAGATCGGTCCGCTCCCAAGAGAAACCGCCATCGTCGGTCGCCTCGCGACCGAAATGACCATAGGCCGAGGTCGGCACATAAATCGGCCGGCTCAATTTTAAATGCTCGCGGATGTTGCGCGGGCTGAGATCCATCACCTCGCTGACGGCGCCGGCCAGCTTGTCGTCGGAAACCTTTCCGGTTCCCTTGGTGTAGATGTAGACGGACAGCGGTTTCGAAACGCCGATGGCGTAGGCCACCTGAATTTCACAACTGTCGGCCAGCCCGGCGGCGACGACGTTCTTCGCAACATAGCGGGCGGCATAGGCAGCCGACCGGTCGACCTTCGAAGGGTCTTTGCCGGAGAAGGCCCCGCCGCCATGCGGTGCGGCGCCACCATAGGTGTCGACGATTATCTTACGGCCGGTGACCCCGGCGTCGCTATCCGGGCCACCGATGACGAACCGTCCGGTGGGATTGACGTAGAATTCGTCTTCCGGACACATCCAGCCATTCGGCAGCACATCTTCGACGAATGGCCGAACGATCTCGCGCACGTCCGATTGTTCCAGCGCTTCGTCATGCTGCGTCGAGACGACGACAGACGTGGCCCGCACCGGGACGCCGTTTTCATAGAGCAGTGTGACCTGGCTTTTCGAATCCGGCCCCAAGCCGGAGATTGTATTCGCGTGCCGGGCTTCCGCCATGCGGCGGAGAATTTCGTGGCTGTAATGGATCGCAGCCGGCATGAGCACATCGGTCTCACGGCAGGCGTAGCCGAACATCAGACCCTGATCACCGGCGCCTTCGTCCTTGTTGCCGGCGGCGTCGACACCTTGCGCGATATCGACCGACTGACCGTGCAGATGGCACTGGAAATCAAGGTTTTTCCAGTGAAAGCCATCCTGCTCGTAGCCGATTTCGCGCACCGCGTTCCGGGCGATCTCCTCCAGCTTGTCCGCGTCGACGCGGCCCGAGCCATCGACCAGCCCTTCAGGCCCCCGAATCTCACCGGCTAGGATGACACGGTTTGTGGTGCAAAGGGTTTCGCAGGCGACGCGGGAAAGTGGATCGGCGCCAAGGAACAGATCGACCACCTCGTCGGAAATACGATCGCTAACCTTGTCCGGATGACCTTCGGAGACCGACTCGCTGGTGAACAGAAAATCGCCTTGTGCCACGACTCCCCCTTAATCTAATGGATATTTGCCCGATGAATTAAAAAATCGCGCCCAGGCCTCGAAGCGCGGGCGCGACTATCGGCAGATTCCCTTGACGCGTCAAGGGAATCGATGCTGCGGCATTTTGTGCGGCAGCGTCTATTTTTCGGCAGTGTTGGCGAGCGCTTTGGCGAGATCGAAAAGCCGCTTCCGCACCGCCGGCTCGTCGATCTGGTAATAGGCCCGAACCAGTTCCAGGGTTTCGCGCTTTGCCAACGGGTCGGCGGCATATGATTCCGTGGAAGCTTCCGCAAGTTCGGAGTCGGTTCCCGGCGTGCTTTCGGAAATTTCGGGCGGCATGTCGTCGAAAAAGAACGAAACCGGCACGTCCAGTACCCGGGACAGATCGAACAGGCGGCTCGAACCGATCCGGTTGGCGCCGCGCTCGTATTTTTGCACCTGCTGGAATGTCAGACCGATCGCGTCGCCCAGCTTTTCTTGACTCATGCCAAGAAGAGTCCGGCGCAGACGGACGCGGCTGCCGACGTGAACATCGATTGGATTGGGTCGACCGGTTCCGTAACCGGTCTTAACGGCCAAAGCTTGCGCAACCATATTGATAAACCATCAGTTGAAATATACGAGGTGCAAAATATCGCATAGTGATGGTAGCGAAGGAACACTTAATTGACTGATTCTATTGTTCTTTTGGTTTCCGATTGTTACCCGGGACGACAAATAAAATTACGATCGAGAGTAATAAAATTACGCCAAACGGGATATCGCCCCATATTGCGTATGGCGGGGCGGCAATTTCCCGCGGCAAACGGGTGTCGATGGCACCGGCGTCGTTGAGCGGGCGTTGCTGCAGGATCCGGCCGTACGGGTCGACGATCGCCGATATGCCGGTATAGGCGGCCCGGATCAGGGGCAGCCCCTCCTCGACCGCCCGGACCCGTGCCTGGGCCAGATGCTGATGCGGCCCGGCGGAAAGGCCGTACCAGGCATCGTTCGTTAAATTCAGCAGCCAGGCGGGTCGCCGCGATCCGTCCGCGACATGGCCGGGAAAGATCACTTCGTAGCAGATAAGCGGGCTGAAGGCGGGTAGGCCGGCAATCGCGAGTGTCCGTACGCCCGGGCCGGGTGTGAACCCGCGTTTTCCATGCGTGATTTTCTCGATCGGCAAGATATTGGCCAGCGGTACATATTCGCCGAATGGCACCAGGTGGAACTTGTCGTAATGGGCGACAATCCGACCTGTTTCATTCAAAGCGATCATAGCGTTCGCGACCCTCCGGCTGTCATCCACCCGGCGCGGCGCGCCGGTTATGAGTAAACCGCCCGGCGGGACGACTGCCGACAGGGCGCGGCGCAGGCTGGGATTAGCGCTTGGGAAGAAGGTCGCCGCGGTCTCCGGCCAGATCACTTGGGTGACCCAGTCCGGCCGGTTCGCGCGGCTGAGGTCGAGGAACAGACGCAGGTTTCGTTCCTGATGGGCGGCCGCCCACTTCTCCCGTTGGGGAATGTTCGATTGCACGATGCGCAATCCGACACCGTCGACATAAGCTGTCTCCGGTGCGACCGATAGCCGGGCGGTGCCGCCCGCCCAAATCAGGAGCGGCAGGGCAAGCGCCGCGGCGCCGATCAACCGCGGTTTTCGGCTTTCGGCCATGGCCGCAGGCAAGCAGGCGGTAAGCATCGCCGCGAGGCTGACGCCGTAAATCCCGACCAGAGCCGAGACCTGAATCAGGCCGTCATTGCCGGCCCACGCATAGCCGATCAGATTCCAGGGGAATCCCGTTAGGATGTGCCCGCGCAGCCACTCGCTGGCGACCCATGCGAGGGCCAGGCCCACCGCACGGTGAAGGGTCCCCTGCGCAAACCAGGCGATCAATGTCGCCGCGCCGCAGAATATGGCGAGGAATGCCGGAAGCCCGGCGCTCGCGAAGGGCAGCAGCCAGGCGAACTTGTCGGAAAAGACCAGAAGGGCGTTGCCAATCCAATAGAGTCCGAAGGCGAAAAAGCCGAATCCGAACCACCACCCGACCGCAAATGCGGATCGTTTCCGCGGCGCGCCGTTGAGCAGCCAGACGAGCGGCGGAAAGACCAAAAACAACAAAGGGAATAAGTAGATGGGCGGTAAGGCCAGGGTCGTCACCGCGCCCAGCACGAACGCCAACCCATAGCGACGCCATCCCGCCAGCGCCGCGACTTTCTTCGCCGCTGCCGGAATCACCTTTCACGGCTACGCATCGGCCGCCTGCGGCTTCGGTAATTTGCGCGCGCGCAACCGTTTGATCCTTCGCGGATCCGCATCCAGAATCTCGAACTCTACGCCGGAGGGTTCGTGAACCACTAGCTCGCCGCGCGTCGGGACACGGCCGGTCAAGGAGAACAACAAGCCGCCCAGCGTATCAATGTCCTCTGCCCGTTCTTCGTCGGTGAGAATGGCGCCGACCTGTTCTTCAAACTGTTCGATCGGAACGCGCGCATCGGCGATGACGGATCCCTGCGTGCTGCGAACCAGTTGCGGTCCCTGATCGGCATCGTGCTCGTCCTTGATTTCACCAACGATCTGTTCCACCAAATCTTCAATCGTAATGAGGCCGTCTATACCGCCATACTCATCGACAACCAGCGCCATATGAAGTTGTGTCATCTGCATCTGCAGTAGCAGATCGAGCACGGGCATTGTCGGGGCGACGAACAGAATCTTGCGGAGAATCCGGCGCAGGCTAAAGCCGCTCTCCTTGCCCATCTCGGTCAAGACGTCCTTGATGTGGACCATGCCGATAACATCGTCCAGCGTCTCGCGGTAGACCGGCAGGCGGGAATGCGCCTCGGTGTTGATCAGGCTGACAAGGTCTTGCAGGGATGTGTTGACTTCGACAGCGCCGATATCGACTCGCGGTACCATGACGTCGCGCGCGGTCGATCCACCGAGATTGAGGATATTCTCGATCAGCGCCCGTTCGCCGGGATCGATCGATGCGACCCGCTCCTCATGCTCCTCGATAATTTCCTCGAACGTGTCGCGCAGCGCGGAGTCGCCGTTTTTCGATCCGGTCAGAGAGCGAATCCAGCCCCATAGGCCGCCGTTCCGCGGCGCTTCGGTGCTTTTTTCAGCGGGTTCTTCCGCTTGCGGTGAAAGCGATTGGGTGTTCTCGCTCATGCGGACCTCTTCATCGGCGCGGTCGCATAGGGGTTATCGATCCCCAGTGCCGACAAGATGCCGATCTCCAGCGCTTCCATCGCCGCTGCCTCGGTTTCATCCTCATGGTCGTATCCCAACAGGTGAAGCGTGCCGTGAACGCAAAGATGCTTAAAGTGAGCGGCGAGGCTTTTGTCCTGCGCCGCCGCCTCCTGTTGGATTGTCTCAAAGGCCAAAACGACGTCACCGAGCAGCCGCGGCATCCCGGGCAGCGCCTCGTCGTCCGCCGGAAAGGACAGGACGTTGGTCGGCCGGTTCTTGTTTCGGTACTGGTCGTTCAGAGATTGCAGCAACGCATCGTTGCCCAGTACGCAGCTCAATTCGGCATTCGAGCGATCATTGCCGGAACGCCGCCAGGCGGTTTCGGCCGCCCGTTGCGCCAATTTAGGCGCATCGGGGAGGGCGTTGCGCCAGTGCGGCGATTCGGTGATGATGTCGATCGTCAGCCGCGCCGTCATGCCGGATCTTCCTGTGCCGGGCTCGCGCCATCATAGGCCCTGATAATCCGCGCTACGAGCGGTGGCCGCACGACGTCGGCGTCGGAGAACCGCACGAAACAGATGCCGGGCACGCCATCCAGCGTTTCGACGGCGTCCTTCAATCCCGGCCGGGTTCCCGGCGGCAGATCCACCTGGCTCAAATCACCGGTGATCACCATACGGCTGTTTTCGCCCAAGCGTGTGAGGAACATTTTCATCTGCGTCGGCGTCGTATTCTGCGCTTCGTCCAGAATGACAAAGGCGTTGGAGAGTGTACGGCCGCGCATGAAGGCCAGGGGGGCGACTTCGAACTCGCCGCTGGCGATCCGGCGGACGACCTGTTCGCCGGGCAGCGTGTCGTGCAGCGCGTCGAACAGGGGCCGAAGGTAGGGGTCGATTTTCTCCTGCATGTCGCCGGGCAAGAATCCCAATCGCTCGCCGGCTTCCACCGCCGGCCGCGACAGGATGATGCGGTCGATCTTGCCGGCGTTGAACATTTCCACCGCGGCGCAGACTGCCAGATAGGTCTTGCCCGTCCCGGCGGGACCAATCGCAAAGACCATGTCGTGTTCCTGAATCGCCCGCATGTAGCGGCCTTGTGCTTTGGAGCGCGGCGCGATCCGTTTGCGATGAATCTGAATCAGGCCGCCGCCGGGGCCGGGTGCGTCGTCGTGGGCCATGCGGACCGCCGCATCGACCACGCTCTCATTTACCGACTCGCCATTCTTGATTTGTCTGTAAAGGTTGCGCAGCGCCGTCCTCGCCGTTTCGGCAGCATCGGCGGGCCCAGCGATGGTGACGTGATTGCCGCGGCTTGCCAGGGAAACTTCCAATTGCTGTTCGATCCGCGCCAAATGTTTGTCATGCGCGCCGAACAGCAGTGGCAGCAGGCTATTGTCGTCGAACTGGATGTGGACCGATGCGGTCTCGGGGCGGCTGAGCGTGGTCAAGGGCGGACCCTTTTAGCGACGGGTTGGTCTACGGCACTCTCCGCTTCGACCGTCAACACTTCGCCCTTCAGGCTATTGTTCAGGACGTCCACGATGCGGCATGTCGCGATCGTGCCGATCAAACGCTCCGGCGCGTCGGCATGGACCGGTTGCATGAAGGGAGAGCGGCCCAGGATCTGGCCGTCATAACGACCGCGCCGCTCGAACAGGACGGGCATCTCCGCCCCCCGCTTGGACTGATTGAAGGCGGTCTGCTGGGTCCGCAACAGTTGCTGGAGCGACGACAGCCGGTCGTCCTTCACCGCCGCCGGCACCTGATGCTCGGTGGCCGCGGGGGTTCCAGGACGGGTGCTGTATTTGAAGGAGTAGGCTTGCGCGTAGCCGATATCGGTGACCAGCCGGAGGGTTTCCGCAAACTCCTGATCCGTCTCGCCGGGATACCCGACGATGAAGTCGGAGGACAAGGCGAGATCCGGGCGCGCGGCCCGCAGGCGGTCGACGATGCGCCGGTAATCGTCGGCGCTGTGTTTCCGGTTCATCGCGGCCAGCACCCGGTCGGAACCGGATTGCACTGGCAAATGGAGGTAAGGCATCAGCTGCGGAAGTTCGCGATGCGCGGCCAGCAGGCTGTCGTCCACGTCGCGCGGATGGCTGGTCGTGTAGCGCAGCCGCTCGATTTCCGGAACCGATTCCGCCAGTTCGAAGAGCAGCTGGCCCAGGGTCCATTCCGTCCCGTCCGGCCCGCGCCCGTGATAGGCGTTGACGTTCTGGCCCAGCAGGGTGAGCTCGCGGCTGCCCGAAGCGGCGAGGCGACGTGCCTCGGCGATGACCGCGGCGACCGGCCGCGACTGTTCGGCGCCGCGCGTGTAGGGCACGACGCAGAATGTGCAGAACTTGTCGCAGCCTTCTTGAATGGTGAGGAAGGCGGAGACACCCTGCGACGATGCCTCCTCCGGCAGATGATCGAATTTGTCCTCGGCGGGGAACTCGATATCGACCACCTTCTCGCCGCTTGCTCGGGTCGCGCGGGCAACCAGCTCCGGCAACCGGTGGAAGGTCTGAGGGCCGAACACCATATCGACGCAGTCGGCGCGGGCGATGATCTCCTCGCCTTCCGCCTGGCCGACGCAACCGCCCACCGCAATGATCATCCGGTCGCCATTGGCTTCCTTGCGCCGCTTGAACGGGCGCAACCGGCCGATTTCCGAATAGACCTTCTCTGCGGCTTTTTCGCGAATATGGCAGGTGTTCAGAATGATCATGTCGGCGTCGTCCGGCGCGTCGACCGGCGCATAGCCATGCGGCGCCAGAACGTCCGTCATGCGGGCGGAATCGTAGACGTTCATCTGACAGCCGTAGGTTTTGATGTAGAGCCGTTTCACCGGGGCGGATATCCCACCGATGCCGGAGCGGCGAGGATTCGGATCATTCCTGTCAACAGCGTATTCGGTCCAAAAGTCCTAACGACGACACTAACATCGGTCCAAGCGCGGTTACAAGCGGTGGCCATTCGCACACCATTTCGATATGGCAATGTCGGCTAGTCCTTCTTAGACTCGACGCCGTACAGTTCGAGGCGATGGTCGACCAGTCGGTAGCCGAGCTGCTCGGCGACTTCGCGCTGGAGCGCTTCGATCTCAGCATTTTGAAACTCGATGACCTTGCCGCTCTCGATATCGATCAAGTGGTCGTGGTGTGATTCCGAGACCTCTTCATATCGTGCGCGCCCGTCGCCGAAATCGTGCCGGTCGAGTATGCCGTGCTCTTCGAATAGCCGGACGGTTCGATAAACCGTCGCGATGCTGATCTTCGGATCGATCTCGGTCGCCCGCTTATGCACCATCTCGACATCGGGGTGATCGTCCGATTCACCCAGCACACGGGCAATTACCCGGCGCTGGCCGGTAATCTTCAAGCCCTTCTCGTGGCACAGTTTGATAATTTGATCCGGCACCGCGTCCTCTAAACGGAAACCCAGCATACCAACAATATAGTGGTAATGCGGTTACACGACCACTGTGTTTTGGTCAATTAGACCCAGCAGACGAATCAGCTTTTGCCGCCCTGCCGCGGCCGGGTGCCCAGGCCGATGGCTTTGGCGAGTTCGCTGCGCTGCTTGGCGTAATTCGGGGCGACCATGGGATAGTCGCTCGCCAGACCCCAGCGTTCGCGATATTCGTCCGGCGTCATATTGTAGGCGGTCTTCAGGTGACGCTTCAGCATCTTCAACTTCTTGCCGTCTTCCAGGCAGATAATGTATTCGGGCGTAACCGACTTGCGCAGTGCGACGGCCGGCGTCGGACGCTCGCCCTGGGACTCGGTTCCCTTACCGACATTCGATAGCGTCTTGTAGACCTGCTCGATCAGGTTCGGCAGATCCGACATCGCTACCGTGTTGTTGGAAACATGCGCTGCGACGATTTCGGTCGTCAATCCAAGGACCTCACTTGTTTTGATATCTGTATCGTTGGCGTCGGACATCGTTTCTAAACCCTTGCGACCCGTCACTTGAATAGTGCGCCGTATCGTCAGCGTCTTTTGCTAGTAGTGATGGTAAAGAATTACTTCTTCCCCATCAGCTTATCTTTATCATTTACATTGCTACTGCTTGACTAAATGTCAAGTAAAATTAACAAATTCAATCATATTAGTACCATCTCGCGACTCTAATTCGGCAACTAATTACAATTAACTAGACTCTCGATTCTCAGTGTTTTCTAGGCATCTGCGCAAAACCAGTGCGGTTACCCGCTCGCCACCAGCATTTCGGTAGTAATCGGGCCTATGACCGATGATTTCGTAGCCTTCTTTGCTGTAAAGAGCCCGGGCCGCCCGATTGTCGATTCCGACCTCCAGGAAGACGCTGTGGGCGCCGCGAAGTCGCGCGATCTCGGCCATGGCGGTCAGCAGCGCCGTGCCGACACCGCGTCTTCGAAAGGCGAGTGCAACGCCGATGCTGAAGATTTCGGCTTCGTCGGCGGCGGTCCGGCTCAGGACGTAGCCGGCCGGTCTTTCACCGCCGTCGGCACAGCCCCACGCGATTAGCGCCCACGTTCCTTGTGGCCGCAGATACTGCTCGATCGATAATCTCGGTTGAAAGTCATCGAAGCTTTCGGCGTAGACTTCTGCCATCGCGTCGAGATCATCCGGCTTGGCAAAGCGAACCGAAATGTCGTTTTTGTCGTTCACGGGGATGGCGCACCGGGCAGGCGCGCATCGGGCGGCCGCAGATACAGGGCTCGCGGCGGCGTTCGGGGCGCATCCGGATGCGCCATGAACCGTTCGAGCCCGATTGCGGCCACCTGCGCTGCGTCCGGTAATGCCGGACCCTTTGCCATGACCTGCGCGCAGGCTGGGCCGGACAGCGCCGCGATCGCACCGTCTCGGGC
>Ga0310344_10002784_pt1 | contig 13087 bp, 10 predicted proteins | sample HC15DNA20200_MG_FD_203801 | JGI IMG/M metagenome (GOLD analysis project Ga0310344, IMG submission 203801) | Marine microbial communities from station ALOHA, North Pacific Subtropical Gyre - HC15-DNA-20-200_MG | ecosystem: Environmental > Aquatic > Marine > Oceanic | place: Pacific Ocean: North... | reverse complement strand
CTAGACCGACTAACAGAGCTGTTCGTGTCCGCAGGTGCTAAGGGAGGTGACACAGTCATCGCGTATTGCATGGTCGGATGGAGGGCAAGTTTCACATACTTTGCTGCCAGATTACTGGGTTATGACACGAAATTCTACGATGGTTCTTGGCGAGATTGGGGAACCAGGGAAGATCTCCCTTACGTTTCAGGAAGGTCGCGAAGATAAGTTCATGGCGCCTGAGCCTAGGCCCTAGAAAACAGATAAAGGAGGAGTCAGATGGGAATGAGTCGACTTCTTCGAAACGAGACACTTCGCAGGTAGCAGGGGGTAGGAGTCCAACATGCTCGCAATGACACCATGGGTTCGGAAATTACTAATCGCGAATATCGTGATGTTCTTTCTAGCCCCTATAGCTCCTTTGGACCTCGCCTTCTATCCACCGGCCGTAGTTGTGCGGCCATGGACGTTGATCTCGTACATGTTTCTTCACTCAGGACTGTGGCATCTACTTTTTAATATGATTGGTCTCTACTTCTTCGGGCCCCGGGTCGAAGATAGGCTGGGTGGGAAGGGGTTCCTTTGGCTCTATTTCCTTTCAGGACTGGGAGCAGCGTTATTCCATTTAATTTTTTCTCGAGAGTACCCAGTTGTTGGTGCCTCGGGGGCAGTCTATGGTGTGCTCTTGGCTTTTGCGATGTATTGGCCACGCGTACGAATTTACCTATGGGCAATCTTACCCATAGAAGCTTGGCTGCTTGCTACCCTACTCGTGCTGGGGTCTCTTTATGCTGGAGTAAATCCTTCTATGGGGTCTCGTACAGCTCACTTCGCTCATTTGGGAGGATTGGCGTTCGCATTCATTTTCATTAAGTGGTGGGAATGGCAGAAAGGGGCTGCGAAGAGAGCTTTCAAGAAGAAACTTCACTCCGATGCATCACCCACAGGAATGATGGGAGATCGGCTGGCTACTGCCCGGTGGAAGGGCATTAAGCTCCATGCTTTACATGAGCTTAATAGGGGGGAAGTTGAGAGATTATTCACAAAGATAGAGTCTGAGGGCGTTACTAACCTGAGGCCCTCAGAACGGGAATTTCTAGACCGCATGTCAGTAGGCTGACTTTTAATCTCATATCTTCAAGTATGAGCTTAAGTCGAGTGAGTTCAGATGTTCGGCCCCGTCGCGCGATTCCGGCAGGAGAGAGTGTGCTCGGATAGAATGTCCGTCGCGCACTGCCAGGACCTAGCATATGTTCACTGCTCCCCAGTACTTGGAGCAGTGGTATGCATACAGTCTCGTCTAAGAAACTCTTGTCTTTTTCTGCCTGCATTATTTTTTTCGCATGCGGCGCGGCTGAAGAACTAATTCTAAACGCTGATGGTTCTACTGAATCACTTATCGCCCGTGCCCAAGCATTTGAACTCGACACAGATTATAATCCTCCTCCCGGTGAGGCGTTGCACCATCAGACTGCGGGTTTTGCGAAGATCTTGTGCTCTGGGGTCTTCATTACTGGATTAGATCCAGATGATGCTGCTGCAAATGTTGGTGGCTTTATTTCTCCGTTCGATGAGCGCCAACATGTAGTGGATACTGTGGTCAACTATGAACGGCAGAGTGTGGCGCTAACACTTCCGGATGGTGTGATTCGAACAGCAAGGCGTTATAAGAACCAAGGTTGTGTTGCTCATGGGATGGGAGAAGACTCCATCCATTTTGCTCCAAGCGATGTTGAGCGCAATCTGCCGCCAGCAGAGACGACTCCGTGGCCGATGGGCGATGTTTTGTCTAATGCTCCATGGCCAGCAGAAATTGATATGGATAAGGTGGAAGAGGCTCTTGATATCGGGTTTGGTCCTGAGGAAGCTCTTACACTTGGGTTGGTAGTAACATATAAGGGCCGAATGTTAGGCGAGCGATATAGCGAAGATGTCGACATCCATACTCCGCTTGAAAGTTGGTCAATGACAAAGAGTTTGACCGGGACCCTTATGGGTGTCTTGATTCAACAAGGCACCTATGAGCTCTGGCAGCCAGCACCTGTACCGGAGTGGCAGGAGCCGGGTGATCCCCGGCAAGAGATTCGCATAGGCGATATCATGCGCATGTCTAGTGGGATTCGTATTAACGCTCCCAGCGATCCTGACTATGACAGAAGTATCTACGCTGATCATTACTATCTCTATACAGCGACTTCTAATTCCTACGAGTGGGCTGCAACACGCCCACAAGAGTGGCCTCCTAATACTATAGGCCGCTATAGGAACACTGATCCAGTTTTGACTAGCTATCTTGTGCGTCTGGGAGTAGAAGGACGAGGACAAGACTACCATTCATTCCCGCAAAGTGACCTCTTTGACAAAATTGGTATTCGGGATGCACTCATTGAGACTGATCCTCAGGGAAACTTTCTTGGTCAAGGGCTAGCATTTATGCCGGCACGAGATTGGGCTAGGCTGGGCAATTTGTATCTGCAGGACGGTGTTTGGGATGGTGAGCGCATTCTTCCAGAAGGCTATGTGGAATACGCATCGACACTTGCTCCATCATGGATCGCTGACGGGCGACTCCAGTACGGTGGAGCTTTCTTTTGGGTTAACGGCCAGGGTAGTCGCGGTTTGCCGGAAAGTGCCTATAGCATGAGGGGTGCCGGTGGACAGAGTACGACTATCATCCCAACCCATGACCTTGTGGTTGTGCGACTAGGTAAGTACACAGGCTCAGGGCCAGGTGGACAAGCACTTGATCAGGCTTTTGGACTACTCATGGAGGCGATACCTCCTATTGAGTGACCCTGCTTAGGCATTGTCACAGCAGCGTTTAGTAGTAGGTATGACTAATCGTACAAGTGTCCATCTGTAGCCATCAGTCGGTTGGGTGAGCATGTGCTCAGCATCCCTGAGTGGAGCTGCTACTGATTAAGTATCCTACACGACTATCGATTAATGTTTGATAGTTCTTTGGGGAGTTTTGAGCGAGGACGTGTGTGAGCATTTCAGGTGAAGAATACTTTTTGGGGAGATATTCAGATGGATGTTAGGACAATACAGCTGAGGATTCGTGTGATCTTTATGGCCCTGGCCGTCTCTCTGGTGATTGGGGGCTCAGTCCATGCCCAGGTTCAGGGCAGGGTAGTGGATCTCACACTTGAGAGCATGGTAGACTTGGCTCTTAGCAACAGCTTCCGCGTGCGCCAACTGAATATGGGTATTGATCGCACGAGGTTTCGCTTACAGGCTGAACGAGCAAGACTGCGTTCGCGTGTGGATTTGAATCTCTCAGCGCCAGATTTACGGTCAATTTCTGAGACAAAATGGAATTCTACTCTCCAGAGGGATGAGATTATTCACGAGGATTCTCGGCGTCTTGAAGCTGAGTTGTCAGTTCGCCAGCCTGTGATCCTTTTTGGTTATCCTACCAACGGGTATCTATCGTTGAATAATCGAGTATACCGTTATGCCCAAACAGAGCCTGATGGTGACAAAGACCTTCGGTACTACAATCGTTACTTCATCAGATACACCCAGCCTTTTTTTCAGGCAAATAACCTTAAAAACAGCATTGAAGAAGCAGAATTGGACCTAGAGGATACTCAGCTGGAATTTTATGAAGATGTCGTCGAAATCGTTGATGATCTGTCCGCAGATTATTTCGAACTTTTTGAGGCTGCGTATCAGAGGATCATAAATGAAGCCAGGGTTGCTAATCTTACAGAAGCTGTAACGGTTTCTGAGGAGCTGGCTCTAACAGACACAGCCCGAGTGATAGACCTGGGACAGCTCCAGGTGGAATTAGCTAACGCGGTGGAGCAGGTGCAGCAAATGGAGAGCCAATTCCGGCTTCAGGCTGCCAGCTTAACAACAACTTTGAATCTTTCTCCATCTGATTCAATCATTCTGTCACCAGTCATTGATGTCCGACCAATTGAGATTGATGTGGAACAGGCTACGCAGTTTGCTTTGCAACTCACGCCACGCATGAGGCAACTGAACATCAGCTACCGAGAAGGTGAAATCAATCTGGAGAATACTAGGAGTAGGGGCGGCTTTAGGATGGACCTTGCACTTAGCTACGGGAGAGAGATGCAAGACCCAACTTTTCGGCATATGTGGGAAAGGCCTTCAAATAGCTACACCATAGATGTAAACGCCTATTTACCCATCTGGGATTGGGGTCAGCGCAGTGCTAGGATTGCATCATCTCGCATTGGGTTAGATCAAGTAGAACTTCGTATTGAACAGGCAGAGCAGGACATCCGTTCCCAAGTTCAGAATCAAGTGCGAAATGTGGAGGAATTTGAAGAGCGCACACTGGCGATGGAGGGTAACCTGTCATTAGCAAATGAGTTGTCAGCATCGAGTATCGATTTATACCGGGAGGGTTCTATCACTGCCCTGGAATTGATACAGAGTTTCCAGCGAGAGTCAGACACAGCAAGTAATTTTCTTGATGCGTACTTAGGCTGGCGTCGTGCACTGCTGAGGATTCAGCAACTTACCTTCTTTGATTTTGAGAGCATGCTTCCGGTACTGGAGCGGTTTGGGGTTGCCACGACTAGCCAGGATACTCAGAGTTGAGTTCATGGCGGGAGTTCATCGTTGATTCCGATAGGGACTGTTGAGCGAATCCATTCAAAATTATAGGTTCCCGGGCTCCCTGGGGCCTGTAGCTCAGTTGGTTAGAGCGCACGCCTGATAAGCGTGAGGTCGGTAGTTCAAATCTACCCAGGCCCACTGAGGGAAAACCAAGCTCCGTTTGATCTTACGGGATCAGGCGGAGCTTGGGCCTTACGGCATTGTCCTAATTAATAGGTATAATGTGGCTGAGGTTGGGTTATGCCAAAGCTGCTGAGATCGAAAGATGACATCTCTGACCTAGACTGAAGGCGCGCTCTTAAGGTGAGACCGTTCCACTTTAAGTTCCTTGTGGATACTATGCGTCTTATCAGGCTTAGACCTGTGGACATGAGCCTGACTCGGACAGCATGTTGACCGCGCACTTCTACTAGGACCTAAATCTATGGCCCTTAAAGATATCACCAGACGGGATTTTATCGGTGGAACCCTGGTCGGTTTCGGTGCGACTCTACTTGGTTCGTGCAGTAGGTCTCGGCCTGCTCTGACAATGACGGACCCGTGGACTGGGTACGGCGGGGTTGGCGACTACGCGACTTCCAACGGGAATGTAGCATCAGCTCGAGATGCTGCTCACTTAATCCGTGATGGTCTCTCGCCAGGTCTCACGGATAACATTGAAGACACAGGTGAAGAATACGACCTCATTATAATTGGAGGTGGTTTTTCCGGTATGGGCGCTGCATATCAGTTTCAAAAGCAGAACGGGGACAGTGGCCGGTGTCTGATGCTCGACAATCATGGCGTCTTTGGTGGTGAAGCCAAGCAGAACGAGTTCGATGTCGATGGCTACCGCTTGTATGGACCACAGGGGTCGAATGACTTCGGTGTTCCTGATGTAGGAAGCAGCGGATTAATCGCAGACATCTTTAGAGATACAGGGCTTCCCTTCAAGTACGAGTTCGTAGATCCAGACCAGGACCGAACGAGGGTACGGGCTCCCCTCGACAATTACTATGGGATGTTTTGGGAAGAGGAGAGGTATGACACTGGCTACTTTGTAGAGGAGGGCACTAAGGGGCGTTGGGTAATCAACCCGAGACAGGATGACTTGGCTAGGATGCCTTGGCCTGATGACTTTAAGGAGGAGCTTAATAGGATCTTCCGAGACGAGGAGCAGTTCTACGAAGGAGAAGACCTGGACCGCTGGCTTGATAGCATGTCGTACAAAGAGCTTCTTGAAGACGTGATGGGCTACAGTCCGAGAGTTACAGAGTACTTTGATCCGCTGATCGCTATTTCTATGGGTGGTGTAGGAGCGGACGTTTACTCAGCGTATTCGGCTAAAGACCTTGAGCTTCCTGGGACCCAGGCTCCATACCATTATGATAGCAGCAAGGATGACCACGATGTGGGGGTCTATAGCTTCCCCGGAGGCAACACTGGGATTCTTAGGCATATCGTTAAGCATCTTTTGCCGGATAGCATTCAAGGTAGTGCGACATTTGAGAACATACTGACGAATTCGCTGGATTTGTCAGCTTTGGACCGGTCAGGCCAACCGCTCAGGATTCGTCTGAACTCCACTGCAATTGACGTCAGCCATGAAGGCCCTGTAGAGCGCGCGGAGCACGTTAATGTAACGTATTACAAGGACGGAAGGCTCGCCCGTGTCCGAGCGAAGGCCGTCGTGATATCAATCGGTGGATGGGTCGCTCGCAACATCGTGAAAGACATGCCTGTGCCAATTACAGAGGCGTATGAGCAGTTTCATCACGCACCAGTTCTGGTCGTGAATGTTGCGCTCAGGAATTGGCGTTTCTTGGATCGACTCGGGATTTCGTCTGGTCGCTGGTTTGACGGCTTCGGTGACTTCTTCTCGATCCGCAGACCGATGATCACAGGCGACTCTTCTACTCAGCCGTTTGATCCGGACAAGCCAATTGTTATGACATTTTACGTCCCATTCAACTATCCAGGGTATTCTATCGAGGAACAGGGGGCTCTGGGCCGCGCTGAGCTACTAAGCAAGTCGTATAGTGAGTATGAAGCTGAGATCATAGAGCAGATGACACGTATGTTCGCCTCCTCGGGATTTGACGCGGAAAGTGATATTGCGGGGATTGTGCTGAACCGTTGGGGTCATGCATACATCTCGCCACAACCGGGATTTCACTTCGGTACGGAGGGCAATGAAGCGCCCAAGGACATTGTGAAGCGAGGTTTTGGTCGTATTCAGTTCGGTCATTCAGAACTGAGCGGATATATGTCGGCTACCCGTGCACTCACCGAGGGAGCGAGTGCTGCAGCTAAGCTTTTGGAGGAAGTTTTATTGTGATTATACAGTTAACACGGGCGTTAGCATTTCACATTTGGGTGACACTTCGTTTACCGCGTTTTGCTTTTCTCTTGGTGAGTGCTTCAGCCCTCCCAACTCAGACTTCGAGTCAAGAGCCAGTTTCGTGGGGTCCCACACTCGAGTTCCACACTTTTTCAATCGTCGCGATTGACCCGAATACGGGTGAATCAGGTGTGGCAGTTACCACGCGACGTCCCTGCGTAGGGAATGCGGTCCCGTGGGTCCGTCCAGGGGTTGGCGCAGTAGCTACTCAAGGTGGGACCCGGTTGGAGTATGGCAATGATTTACTTGATCTATTAGGGCAAGGACTCGCTCCTCAGGAGGCAATGGATCGCGTTGTAGCTGCCGATGATGGTCGGGAACGCAGGCAGGTTGGGGTGATCGACATGCTGGGGAGAACCGCACAGTGGACCGGTTCTGGCCAATATGGAGCTGAGGCTCAGGGCGATTGGGTAGCCGAGCGAACCGGGTCCACATTTGCAGTACAGGGCAACTCACTTGTCAGCACAGTAGTCGTTGATCGGGTTGTGGAAACATTTCGTGACAGTCAAGGCTCTGTTCGGCACCTCGCAGACCGGATGATTGAAGCACTGTACGCCGGTCAGGTTGTCGGCGGTGATGGTCGGCATGGAGACATTCAGTCTGCAGCAGTCCTTGTAGCTGATCCTCGTCCAGGTAGGTCACGGAGGCCAGATGGTGTGACTGTTGACATCAACGTTTGTGAGCATCCTGAGCCAATTCGTGAAGTCAGGCGCATTTATGATTCTGTTTCGGAAACTCTAGGGTTTAGGACACTGAGGCAGTTTGCTGGCCGCGACGTCGTCCAGCTTAAGATTATGTTGCATGCATTGGGCTATCTTCGCGTTGATACCAGTGAATTCCCGCTTGAGGAGGCAGGTATACAGATCTATGGGCCTGATGCGATGGATGCCGTTGATCAATTTCGCTTAGACCAGGGATGGCAGACTTCAGTAGCTGGTTATGTAGACGAACGGACAATCGATCGTATGTGGGCTCAACTAGACGAACTTGCAAAGGCTAATGAAGTGAGAACCCTATTTCTGGAGCTCGCACGAGTCAGTCGCTGATCTGACTTCAGAATTTCCCTATCAATAACTTGAGTCAACTGGATTACGGAAGGTCATTTGTACGAGACTCGAAAGATGCGGTTACCTGCATCGTCGGAGATCAATAACGAACCATCTTCAATTTGGATGACATCAACAGGGCGACCCCAGACTTCCTTTTCCTGGTCATCTCTGATGATGAATCCCGTCAAAAAATCTTCTGGGGGCCCCGAAGGCTTTCCGTTTTCGAAAGGGATATGCATTAGTGAATATCCAACGAGATCCAAACGGTTGATGGAACCACGCAGAGCAATGAAAGCGTTATTTTGGTATTTTTCTGGGAAGCTTTTTCCTGTGTAAAACGCTAGTCCCATCGGCGCGGCGTGCGCAGGTAGCAGAACATCTGGAATTATCGTTTGTTCGACGAGATCTGGGCGTGCTCCGTTCAGAACAGGTTCTGGGTTGGGACCAGTATATGCATATGGCCATCCATAAAATCCGCCATCTACAACTGAGGTTAGGTAATCCGGAGCAAGTTCGTCGCCAAGGTGATCACGCTCGTGCACAGCAGTCCACAGAGTGCTCGATTGTGGGTAGAACTGAAGGGGCACAGGGTTCCTCAGTCCTCCAGCAAACACTCGATGTCCGGATCCATCTATATCGTATTCATTGATCGCTGCCCTCCGAGGGTCAGTACCGGGCATGACATTTGTAGCAGATCCTACAGCGACATACATCTTATCACCGTCAGGCCCGAAAATTAGATTGCGCGTCCAGTGGTTAAAGCCACGTGTTCGGCTAACATCAATTCCTAGACGTTCTGCGGTATCATGATCGAGGGCGTCACTACTGACTGGCAGGTCCACTACGTGCTCCGGTGCTTCTTGTGCCCTCACTTGACCCCAGGCATAGCGAAAACGAACAACTGCATCATTGTTCCCTACGTATAAGAACCCGTCATTGAAGACTAGTCCAAAAGGCCGGTTTAGCTCAGTAGCGAAGGTTTCACGGTACTCAGCTATACCATCACCATCCTCGTCTCGAAGGAGCACAATTTCTCCGTAAAGACTTTCTGTCACGAAGATGTCTCCATTTGGAGCGAGTGCCATTCGGCGAGGGTTCATGAGCTCTTCCGCAAATATGTTCACCTCGAATCCTTGCGGAACGGAGAGTCTCACTCCAGCTGGTGGCTCTACGATCCTTGGAATAGCCCGATTCCAAGGGGTTTCAAATGGCTCAGGGAGTTCCTGAAGGGATGAAATAGCCAAAATAAGAGCGATGCTAGATATCAAAAGGCTGTTCCTTGGTAGTTCGCTATTCGCAAATCATTGCGAGTGAAATGGTGCGGTCCTGAGGCAGACGTCAACTCTCCCACTGCTGGCGTATTGCAGGACGGCCACTACCTACTCGTCCCGTCACTTGCCCCTCTTCGTAGACGATTTCGCCGCGTCGGATTGTTATGATAGGCCAGCCTGTCACTGCCCAGCCCTGGAACGGTGTGTAGTCCGAATTCGACGGATCGTCAGCCGCATCCACGATATGCACCAGATTTGGATCAAGGATCATGATATCTGCTAACGATCCTTCTCGGATCACACCGCGTTCAGGGTACAAGCCGAAAGCTTTGGCGGCCGCAGTTGATGTTACGTCTACATAACGTTCCGCAGTAATACGTCCCCTGCGCACTCCTTCGGAGAAAAGTACGGGACGAACAAAGCGAAGGTCGCTTACGCCTGGTCGCAGACGACCTACATTCAACGCGGGATCCATTTTTTGTGCGCGGGTCCAGGGAGCGTGATCAGTTGCAAGGATATCAATTCTTCCATCCCTCAAGCCTTGCCACATAACTTCCACATCTTCAGCAGTTCTCAGGGGGGGCTGTCCAACGTAGAGTGGTCCTTCCGGTCCGCGCAGCCACTCTTCGGTAAAGTACAGATATAGCGGGCGGGTCTCGATGGTAAGCGGTAGTGGCCCAAGCGAGGGGTTTCTAGCTGCATCGAGTGTCTTGGACGATGATAAGTGCACTAAATGCATAGGTGCACCTGTATGGGCACATAGAGCCACAGCATCCTGAGTTGCAACAATCTCTGCTAACTCTGGGCGACTTTCTGCGTAATAGGCCAGAGAGGTTCGCCCCTGAGCTTGTAAGCGAGCCAGAGTTGTATCTAGTATTGCGCCGTCCTCGCAGTGCATGAGTGTCACGACTCCAGCGTCTCGGGCTGCTTCTAGAACCCGAATCACCTCGCGTCGACGTTCTCCATAGTCAGCTCGCGTCATAAAAATCTTATGGCTGGGTTGGCCTCGAGATGCGAAGTCAGCCATCATTTCTGCAAACTCTAATGTTGGTGGCCAGCTTGAAGCGTGGAAGAAGACGTCTCCGATTGCTTTCTGCGGTACCTCAGCGAGCCAGCGGTCCATTGCCTCAATAGCGTTCTCCTCTCCCTCCGAATACGCAAAAGTCCCTACTGTGGTAATGCCGCCGGCGACTGCAGCTGCAGTGCCGCTAGTTAGGTCATCTACAAAGTTTCCTTGAAGATGCGCATGTGGATCAATTCCACCTGGCATAATAAGGTGTCCAGCAGTGTTGATGACTCTGGTATCGGGTCCGGGAACAAGATTTGAGCCAATTTCTATAATTCGTTCTCCTGTGATACGAACGTCTGCGAAGTGGCTGGTGTCAGCATTAACGATCTGACCACCTCGTAAAAGGGTCTCAGGTGCTAGCTCCCCAGCTGACTTATCATCACCAGAAGGTCGTGGACTCAGCTCTTCTCCAAGGATTGGGGGTGTCCTAGTGGCGAGACCAGCTGCTGCTATAGCAGTAGCTCGGATTGCATCACGTCGGTTCATGCTTGCTGTGTGTGAGTGGCCACGAGTTTGGCCAGGGCCGGAGAGCAAGAAAATAGATCGGTATTAACCATTGCACGAATGTCATGGGCTACACGATTACGTGCAAGCGCGGTCCCATTGCATGAAGAGTGTATTGACTGATGTCATGCCAGACAGGGACGTTACGATACACTTTGTTGGAGGACAATAAATGAAGACTAGGGTGATGCTATTACTGCTGGGGATATGCATGGGGTTTATAGTGCCCGCTTGCTCTACTGCGCGGCATGAGACGATCAGTGATTTAGAAGGCATTGCACAGCGGTTTGTAGGCCACTATGAGCTGGTCATCTATGAGTCTTTTCCTTCGGATGATGAAGTGGTTGACATGAACTATGTCGGAAGGATCATGTACGATGAGCACGGCAATATGTCTGCTATTGGAATGCCTAAAAACCTTCCAGATCGTGCTGCAGAATCGAGTGAGCGTGTACAAGGTGGCTTCGCGTACTGGGGTAAAATGAGTTTTGACTTGGCAAATAGAATTGTCATTCACCATGTCGAAGGGTCTCCGACCAGAGGAAGTTCGCCTGGTACAGACAACGTCCGGTACTTTGAATTTACGGATGAAGGCTTACTCAAGTTGTCGCTGAGAAATGTAGAAGGAAAAACGACAGGGACACTCACTTGGCGGAAAATAGAGAGCTGACCGGGTTGGGCTAGAACCTACTCCAACACAGATCTTGGAGACCGAGTATCACTATGTCTAATTTGCCACAGTAGCCACTCGGGGATAGCGTCTGACTCAATGCCTCCTCCCTATATTCAGCTCATTCTCTTCTCGCATGGAATTTGATGATTCAGTTCTCACAAACCCTGGTTATAGCAGCGATCTACTTAGCGTTCTCAGGACAGGGATCCTTGCTTTGCGCGCAGCAAGAAGATCAGGGGCTGATTGGCCCGAGTCCCTACAACATAATCTCTGGATGGCATAAGCCATTTGCGGAAAATGGTTTCGCTTTTGGGGGCAACTCAGGCGTGTTCGCTGAGACCCCGAATCGCATCTTTATTGCACAGCGGGGAGAAACGCGCTTGCCTGATCCTATACCACCGGAGTTTTCTGGATTTGCCGGATCGATAGGTATCAACGTTCTGTTTGCTCCAGATCTTCGGGTTTGGGAGCATTGCCTATACACACTGAATGCTGATGGTGTTGTCAAAGAGATATGGGATCAGTGGGACCACTTGTGCGAAGGATCAGATGGACCCGGACCCCATAGGCTTCGCATAAACCCATATGATCCAGATCGCCGGGTATGGTTAGTCAACGAGACTTTTCATCAGATCTATGTGTTTTCGAATGACGGAAGCGAACTACTCAAGACCTTGGGTGAGAAAAATATTTCTGGAGATGATGATACTCATTTCGGTCGTCCTCAGGATGTGGCTTTCCTTCCGGATGGGAGGATCTTGGTTGCGGACGGCCTCGATAACCATCGCGTTATCATCTTAGACGCAGATGCAAACTACATCTCGGAGTTTGGTGGCTTTGGTGAAGGGCCTGGCCAGTTTAATGGGATCCACGCTTTGGGCGTTGGCCCGGAGGGCCTCATCTTCGCCCTAGATCGATCGGGTGGACGAGTCAATGTGTTCCGTACTACTGATGATCCGGCCAAGGTGCAGTTTGTCGATGTTTGGGGAGGGTTTGGCCTGACTTTGGATATCATTGTCAATGACGATTCGATTTGGTTCACGACATTTGGGGCTGGTCGTCTTGTGAACTTCGTTAAGATGGATTTTGAGGGTAATCGTCTTTACACCTGGGTCGTTCCACGTGAATTGCCAGATGGATACCTTGAGGTGCATACCTTTTCCGTTGATTCCGACGGCAATCTTTACGGTGGAGACAACCAATATGGCCGTACCCAAAAGTTTGTGCCCAAACCCGATGCAGACCCTGCTTTGTTAATCAAACCTCCGTGGGTATCTAGATGAGAGTACTGGCTTTGAAGATAAGACACTGGATGCCTTCTCTTGAAGCACATTGGGCTTTATTCCTAAGCTTATTCGTCTTACTTCTTGCAACTAATGAAGAGATTTTCGCGCAGAGCGTTTATGCAGACCATCAGTATGCTAGTGAGGATATTGAGGTAGGCTCCAGAGTGTACGTCGCTGAATGTGCGTTGTGCCACCAACGTAACGGAGGTGGTGTGGATGGGGTGGATCTTCGGTTGGGCCAGTTCCGGCGGCCCTTATCAGATGCTGATCTACGCGAAGT
>Ga0310344_10002782_pt1 | contig 13099 bp, 13 predicted proteins | sample HC15DNA20200_MG_FD_203801 | JGI IMG/M metagenome (GOLD analysis project Ga0310344, IMG submission 203801) | Marine microbial communities from station ALOHA, North Pacific Subtropical Gyre - HC15-DNA-20-200_MG | ecosystem: Environmental > Aquatic > Marine > Oceanic | place: Pacific Ocean: North... | reverse complement strand
AATGGCTTTTTCATAATCGGTGACGTGGATCTAGAAGTTCTAGATGAATGTGCACGCGAGGCTCTAAATCGAATCCAACAAGGACAGCGCGAGCTCGTCGTCTCTCCATTATGTGGTACGAACATCCTGATGACAGGATTCTTAACCGCCGCTGTCGTCTTAGGGACGGAACATCGCACTAAACGGCAGTCCCGTGGTGATACATTCATCAACGCTGCTACATTTGCGATGCTGGCTACTATTGCTTCACAACCGATTGGAAGCTGGCTGCAGCGTTTTGTCACCACCAGCAGTGATATCGACCGCCTCGAGATTGTCGATACCCGTCAGCTCTTTCCTGGCCTGAAGAAGGTGTTCACGAGAGAAACGTCCGTGAGTAAGTCGTAGCACGTAAGTCCATGACCTCAACTGCGCACAAAGATGGCATCCATCAGAACAATGCCCCCTGCGTTTCTTCTTCAACTTCAGCAAGACAGTCCGGTCCTTCAGCCGTGATCGCATTCACTCGACGAGAGACGGCACGCGCTTGAAGCGTATCCGGCGATGCCGGCTGCAACAGATCACGGAGACGTTCTGCGGACTGTCCGAGAGCGAGCCAATCATCCGCATCGTGATCATTGATAATTGCTGGCATCCGATCGTGTATCCGGCTGATCGGTCCGTTCGCCTGTGTAGTTATGATTGCAAAGGTAGTCGCCGGTAGAGACTGACTGGTGCTTTTCAACTTGGTGAAAAGGCCCGCAAACAACAGCATTCGGTAGTCCGGACGATGAAACCAGAATGGTCGCCGCGAACCTGTCCCTCGCGACCATTCATAGAATCCATCTGCCGGAATCAGACAACGCCCCTTTTGAAACATTTCCTGATAGGTGGAAAGAACCTCTAGTGACTCTGCACGCGCATTAATCTGTACACCTGTCGTGCTACGGTTCCGATCCCGATCGCTGATCAATCCCCACTTTGATCTGGAGAGCTGACGATCCTCGCCTCCACTGATCGAGTGGAGAATCAAATGCTCTTGCGTTGGCGCAATATTCCAGCGTGGCTTCCAAGAAGATTCGATATCAGAAGTGCTCACTTCGAGCGAAGACATAATTAGCTCGAAGTTCTCGATGGTAAGGGTGAAACGACCGCACATGAGAAGCAGTCTACAGTCTCGTTCTCGAGCTCTTCGCTCTAAATACGCATCAATCGTTAATATCTGGAGCAAGCACTAAAACTTTTCAAACTATATTGTTTGGGAAATCGACCCTAGAGGTCTATTTCCTATCTCGAAGACGCGGAGACATCAATGACCAGATGACCACCTCATCGCAAGATTAATAAATAAAGACCATCTGTGATCCGAAAGGAACAACCGTGGCGCCTCGAGCACTTGTAACCGGTTCTTCCGGCTTTGTTGCCGGTCACATCATCCGTCGCCTTACTACACAAGGCTACGAGATTACTGGTCTCGATATCGCTTCGCCCAGAGGCGATTTCAATGGAAATGTGCGAGAAGTCACACTCGACATACGTGATCGTGAACGCGTTAACACATTAATCAAAGAGATCCGTCCTGAGCTCGTGTTTCACATAGCAGCTCAGGCATCAGTTCCTGCCTCAATGCGTGACCCACGCACTGACGTCGAAACTAACGCTTTAGCAACTCTGGAGTTGGCTTTTAATGCTGCCGCAGCAGGCAGTCGGCGCATGATCTTCATATCCACGGGAGGAGCACTTCATGGAGAATTGCCACCTCAGGAATTACCTGCCAAAGAGGCATCACATGTATCCCCGATGTCGGTCTACGGCGCTTCGAAAGCAGCGGCAGAGATCTACCTGGGAGTAGTCACGCAACAAACTGACCTCGAAGTGTCTATCCTACGTCCATCGAATATCTACGGACCGGGTCAGAATCCAAATGCTGAAGCTGGAGTCATAGCGATAGTGACACGCGCGATGCTCCGCGACGAACCTGTCACTCTTTTCGGGGACGGTAACCAACGTCGCGATTACGTATATATCGACGACACTGTTGATGCGATATTACTCGCGGCTGAAGGTCCACCAGATATTTGCAACATTAGTACCGGTATCGAAGTGTCAACAGCACGCGTGTTCGAGACAATCGCCGACCTTACTGGTTATAAGCGGCCAATTTTAATCGCTGAAGCACGACCGGGTGACATCCAGCGGATATCACTTGAACCAACAAAAGCGAAACGCGTTTGGAATTGGCAACCGCAGACATCGTTTGAAGATGGAGTCGCTTTGACAATTGACTGGTTCAGAAAGGAAGAATCGTCCGAAACTCCCGTGAAGTCTTGATTAGGCTTCTTTTTCGTAATCATTGAAGAATTCATACTCAGATCGATTCGAGCAGTCCGCGACACGAAGCATGTCAGATAGCCAATGGTTAAATGATAATCTCGTCAACAAATTTAGAGTATTTAAGAAGCGATTAAGCCAAGCAAGCTATCGATCAATCTCCACTTACGAGAGATAGTCTCAACATTCAGGTACGTTAGAACGCCACACAGCAGCATTGCTGACTACCATGAATGCGTGCCCCCGTAGCTCAGTGGACAGAGCAGCGGACTTCTAATCCGCCGGTCGGAGGTTCGAATCCTTCCGGGGGTGCCACTTAATTACAGGCTTCTCTAATCCTTGGGTCTGGTGGAATCGTTGACTTGGACTCGCACGATCGGGATGTCCATTTTAAAACTTTGCTCCTGAGGAATGAGACAAGCATCAGTTGTACATGCCTGATATTTAACTGACACGTCGAGCTCGACAGACGTGTCCGGTGGTGGACGCGTTGCCTCGGCGTGCGCGATGAGTTGACGCACAACCCCGGCACTAGGCTCCTCTAGGTCACTGGCTAGGAAATGTGACCGACGCAAAAGATGTTCGAAGTCTTCTTGCACGTAGTACACGGGGACCGCAATTTCTAGTGCGCCATCAAAGACTTGAAATGATTCATCGAGGCCAGTGACTTCAAAAGGGCGAGTTTCCGGGTACCGCGCTGGTCCAACCTCAACGGATTCCGGACCAGTGACAGTGACTGTCGTTGCTATATAGCCATCGGGTACTGGCGATCCGTAGAGATGAAGACCATCAGCCAGATCGATTTCTACATAAAGAAGCGATGCTTCCATGTACGTCATTGACTTAGACCCCAGCGTAGCTCGGATGTTCACACCCTTTCCGCTAGATTCGGCTGAAGGGTTGTCATGCACTTCGAAGTCCACACCAAAGCCACTTCGAAGCACAGTCTCAGCTGATGGCCGGGTGCGATAGTGCCGATAAAAGAGCTTCTCGATCACACGGCCATCTGTACCAATAAGATATGACCCCGGATACGGAATACCGTAGAACGACGAGCCAAGGTTCGCTTCGACCTTTTCCGTGTTGAAGGGAGTAACCTTCAAAATCGTCTGCTCCGATGCAGCAAGCCCGGGCCCAACTGATTTCTCGGGTACAGCCTGTACGTTTAGAATCCCCGTCGCTTCTATCGCGTCGCTATTTACATCTGAAAGGAGGGAATAAGTGATTCCGAACTTTTCTGCAAAATCGGCTTGCGCTTCGACAGAGTCATAAGAGATCGCAAAGACAGAAATACCGGCTTGTTCGAACTTATCCAGATTTTCTTGCAGCTGCACGAGCTGCGACCGACAGAATGGTCACCAAACTAATGAGCGATGGAACACCACTAAGGCTCGGCGATCTCCACGAGTCTCCTCGATATTGACAAGCGTGCCAGTTTGATCTGGAAGAGTGATATCGGGCATGCGTTCGCCGACGTCGGGACCTGTTGGGTGGTCTACTTCTTCTGCAGTTTGAGCTCCAAGGACGTCAAGTTGGTTGTTCCTGTTAAACATAATCACTGTCTCTCTTTATCATCAGCGATCGGAAAGGGCGATCTAATCTCTACCTTACGATAGCAAAGCACCGCACGACGAAAGTGGGTGGCATTCAACTAATCGCGTAAGAATATTTATTCAACTCGTGAACCAAGTGACCGCGATTTATATCTCCATCACGTAGTGTTATCGATCGAATCGGGTGACATGAAACACATTCGCAGATAACTTTTTCCCTGATCTTGTCGAAACCTAAGGAGCTCTTAATGGTCGTACAACTCCCTGAGCATATCGATCCACTTCGACTCGCTGTTCGAGATTTCGCTACCCGGGAACTGCGACCCCGAGTAGATGAGATGGAGGAGGCCGGTGCAATCGACCGCAGCTTAATCGACAAAATCGGACAACTCGGATATTTCGGGGCTCCGTTCGAAGAGCGTTGGGGCGGATCAGCGATGGGCGAGATTGGCTTCACTATCGTTCAGGAAGAGATCGCCCGGGCGCATGCCTCAACAGCTGTACTCGTTGCCGCATCTTCGGGGCTCGCCGCACGCATGATCGCGGTTGCAGGAAGCGACGAACAAAAGAAACGCTTCCTGACCCCGATGGCACAGGGAAAAGGAGTGGGCGCTTTCTGCCTCACCGAAGCTGGTGCTGGTAGTGATGTTCCAGCAATGGCCACTGCTGCACTTGCTGACGGGGATAACTTCGTCATCAATGGACAGAAGAACTTTATCTCCAACGGCCAGCTCGCTGAATATTTTGTCACGTTCGCGAAAACCGATCCTGCGCAACGCGGCCGAGGCATCTCGTTATTCGTAATTGACGCTGGCACTCCAGGCTTAGAGATAGTCCGTCTCGAAGATAAGATGGGCATCCGTGCTTCGGACACCGCTGAAATTGTGTATGACAACGTTCGCATCGACCGTGACCGACTGATTGGTGACGAAAACACTGGACTCCAACATGCTCTTAGCACACTGAATCAATCACGCATTGGAATAGCTGCGATATCACTGGGAATGGCGAAGGAAGCAGTGAAATTAGCATGGGAATATGCCCATCAACGAGAACTTTTCGGAGGCACACTGGGCGACCAGCAAGTGGCACAACACACTCTCGCTGATATGCAAATCTCTCTCTACACAGCAGAGTCGATTACATACCGAACCGCTCTCATGTCTGACGCTGGAGAGAACATCGAGTCAGAAGCATCAATCTGTAAGACCTTCGTGACGGAAGCTGCTGAAGAGACAATCGACCGATCACTTCAAATGCATGGAGGCATCGGCTACATACGCGGATCAGCAATCGAACGAATCTACCGTGACCATCGAGTACAACGCATATACGAAGGCGCTAATGAAGTACAGCGCAACAACATATATCGCGTAATGCGTCGTCTCTACGGGTAGGTGCTCCGGTGTCGCCCCTACCCCCTTTCAGAGGGGATGACAGACTCCAATCATGAGGAAGTGCGAAGTTGCGCTGACGTTCCTGTTGGTCGCTTCGGGGTGTGGTGGGAGTTCAGACACAGCGACACTTAAAGTCTTGCAAGCGTTACCGAAAATTAAGATCCATCCACCGGTGATCAATTCCTGCATCAAGAAACACCTCGCCTCGCGCTATATAGCCGAGACGCTCGTAGAACGGTACAGCATGAAGCTGTGCCGCAAGCGTGGTTCCGGGGCGACCGAGACTTCGTGCTTCATCATGTAACGCTGTCATGAGTGCTCGCCCAACTCCAGTACCACGATGTTCCGCGAGCACTGCGACTCGACCGATGTGTGCAAGTTCAGAGGGTGGCTCATCGATCAGTAATCGACCAGTAGCAATCGGCTCAGAATCGAGCCATGCCAGCACATGGATACAGTCTTTAACGACAGCCGGCACAGCATCGAAATGATCGATTTCCTCGGCTTCAGGGACATCCTGCTCGTCGATGAAAACCAGGCGCCTGATCTTAAGGGCGAGAGTCAACTCACGATTGTTCTCGATCTTCGAGACCATTAGTTCAGCCATGCCGACCTACAATCACTCGGTGAGGTAATCGACTAGACATCCGCACAACCGGAACAATACATCGATCCTCGTCATCCAAGTCACCACACAGCAGTGTGAGTCTGGTGCATCTTACTTAAACGCTGAAGCTATATCCCGTTGGAATTGGTCCGCTGTTTCTTTCGCACGATCCGCGTTCCGATCGGCTCGCAGTCGAAAAATCGGCACAACCAACTCATCAACACCAGCTTCTGCGTATTCCTGTATCAATGCCTGAATCTCCGAGACCGATCCGGAAAGCGAACGCGGATTCTTCTCACGTATCCGTTCAGCGTCCGCTGGATCATCAGTGATGTGAATCATGGCATTGGCTGACTTACGAATTAGATCCGGATCGCGTCCTAGATCTTCGCAGTGCTGTTCTAACACACTGATCTTGTGCCGCAGTGTCTCGGGATCTCCCCAGACATTCCATTCATCCGCGTACTGAGCAGCTATCCGCATGGTCACTTTCTCACCGCCACCACCGATTAACAACGACGGTCCGTGAGGTTGAAGCGGTTTCGGTGCTAATGGAGCGTTGGTAATTTGATAGAACTTGCCACTGAAATCCGTTCGCTCGTTGGTAAACAAACTTCGGATGACTTGTACAGCCTCCTCGAGCCGCCGCAAACGGCTACCAACTGTATAAAACGGTATACCGTAAGCTTCGTGCTCGTTTTGCTGCCAGGCTGAGCCAATCCCAAGCACTAGTCTGCCATCACTAATCACATCGACTTGTGCTGCCATTTTGGCAAGCACTGCAGGGTGCCTATATGTATTACCAGTGACCATGGTACCCAAACGAATACGCGGGATTCTGGCAGCCAGCGCTGCTAGAGCAGTCCAAGCTTCTCCGGTCGGCCCACTATTATCTTCTTGGTTCGGCATAAAGTGATCGGCTAACCACAAACCATCCCAACCACTATGTTCCACATGGTCAGCAAAGTTTAGTAGCGGTTCCCATACGCCTGGATGATTTGGCCACACGCTGAATTGCATCTGGAATCCTATCCCTTAGTGACAAAAGTTCCCTGAAATTAGATGCTTGCTTCCACCGTCGAATACTGCTCTATAAATCGAAGCACTCGATTCCAAGCATCCGTCGATTCGTCGGCATATTCCTCGAATCCACGATCAAAGAATGAGTGTGGAGCACCGTCGTAGGTGTAAATCTCATGAGGATGCTCAACTGCTTTCAACGCCATTTCAAACTTCTCAACCTCAGCCCGCGGAATGTTTTGATCCGCTCCTGCCATCAAGCCAAGAATTGGAGCCTCGAATTGAGAAACGAGATCGATAGTCGCTGGTGCACCCGGTGGAGGCCCTTCCCGCGTCGGATGCCCATAGAAACCTATAGCACCTGATAAACCATGACTATTCGCTGATTGTGCCCACGAGGAGCTACCGCCGTAACAAAATCCCACAGTGAAAACTTTGCGTTCCTCGTCATCAGATGCCAATCGCAAATAATCCACACAGGCTCCAACGTCCGCTTTGACACCATCGAATGTGGTTTGGAATATCGGTTCTTTCCATTCGAAATCTGCGTCGCGCTTTTCAGCACCATTGGTGCGGCCGAAGTAGTCCATAGCTATCGAGTCGTACCCATATTCAGCAAAACGCATTGCCAATTCTTCGTAGAACGGGAACAAGCCTCGGACATCGGGCATAACGACTAGTGCTGGTCCGAGCGGCATTTCTGCCCGAGCAACAAAAGCAGCAAAGGAATTCCCATCGCTTGCTGTAATCGTCACGTCCTCGGTGTCAATTGCTGCACCCGCAATCGGCACAATTGGTGGTTTCGATTGATATGAAAAGCACATCAAGAGCTCCTGCCTTCAGTGGTTTGCGAACAAGATGAAGCCAGATAAAGTTTCACCACTGCTCAATAAACGTAACCTGTACTAGTCGAAGAGCACGATACTACACCGCGAAGAAGCATCGAAGATTAGGTAGCAAACAGATAACCGATGGTTACCTCACAAGCACTCCAGTAGGAACGAAGTCTAGTAGTTAGAAGTATCCATGTGAGGTAGCTCGCCAGTAGCGGTGTAGACCGCTCTCTCAGCAATGTTGGTAGCTCGATCAGCAATTCGTTCGAGGTTGTGTGCGACCCACAACAAGTGAGTAGCCGGCTCGATCGCACTTGGGTTAGCTACCATCACCTGAATAAGATCGTGGTAGACAGTTGAATAAAGATCATCGACTTCATTGTCAGCACGACTCACGGCATAGGCGCTATCGACATCCTTGTTGATGAACGCTTGTACCGAATCATTCATCATCTTACGTGCCTTCTCGGCCATCTTAGGAATATCAACCAGAGGCTTAATGAGGGGTTCGCCTTGCATCATCACTACGATTTTGGCAATACCTTCCGCATGGTCACCCATACGCTCCAACTCGGAAGCAATTGCAGTCACTGACACGACGAGACGAAGATCACCGGCAAGCGGTCCCTGCTGCGCGAGCAAGACAACACATTGGTTCTGAAGTCCGTACGCAGCCTCGTCTATTAAGTTGTCTTCCGCAATCACAACGTGTGCGAGTGCTTCATCGCGGTTGATCAGTGAGTCAAGCGATTGCTGGATAGCTCGATCCACCATCGTAGTGATGCCGAGCTGGGCTTCCTGAAGTTCGGCGAGCTGTTGATGGAATCGCTCGCGAAGTTCGCCGTGTGACTGTGGTTCTGGGGTGACCATAGGACCAATACCTTACTATCTAACCTCAGTCACTCTCCACTAATGTTGCTATATCACCTTGGGAAAAGTGAATCGACGCAGTGCTTAGTGATCAATACCTGACGCAGTTTCAGGCCTCGTTGAACGGATGAGCCAATCATAGAGTCCCCCACCGACTAGGCCACCAAGAAGCGGTCCAGCGATATACACCCAGAATCCATCGCGTGGCCCAGGGATTGCCATCAAATCCCAACCTGCGAGGAATGCGACGATCCTAGGCCCAAAATCACGCGCTGGATTCCAGCCACCCTGAGTGACTGGAGCAAAAAGACTTATCAGCGCAGCAACGGTGAAACCGATAAAAAATGGCGCCATCGAGCTTGCAGGTTTTCCTAGATTTCGAGGGTCGACAAGGGCAAATATCACAAATACCAGTACGCCAGTGCCAAAGGCCTCGACCGACACAGCCATCGCAGGAGAAACCAACTCAAACGCGTCTGATCCTGTCCCAAAAAGCGCTGGGTTGGGGAAATATTCCCCGAAGACCATAGCGGACGCCTGACTACCCTTCTCGCCACGAACCAAGCCGTGTTCCGATTCGAATCGTTCGATGAATGGATTGAAAATCGCGAGCACCACAGCACCAGCCAAAATTGCACCTAGCAACTGAGAGCCCCAGTAGGGGAGTAACTGCCGACGCGGAAATTCCTGGGGGCGCAAGATTGAAAAAGCTAATGTCACCGCTGGATTGAGATGGGCGCCGGAAACATTCCGAGTGACAAAGATCGCTAGTGAAACACCGAAGCCCCACACGACGGCTACTTGCCATAGTCCGACCTGTGCTCCAGTCAAAACCGCAGCGGCCACAGATCCTGTGCCGAATAGCACCAGAATGAAAGTACCAACTAACTCAGCTAGGTATGCACGCATCTAATTTCTTCCTGAACCGTGAATGACAATGTCGAGGACGTGCCGAACGATGCCCACTACTTACCACCTAGATCTCTCATATAAGAGAATTCTCAGATGCCGCAATCACCTCTGAGACAATTCCAAACACAAGCAAAACAATGCCTGGAGATATCAGATTTTTCTACTTGCCTCTATCTCACAATCCTTCATCATGAATTGTGATTGTAGACACAAAGTTGAAAGAGGAAATACTAATCAGACGAGACCCTTAATTTCGAAACACATGTGTTGTGCTAATCATTACACTTGGAATCAGAACAACCATGTCTAACCTGAACGACTGAACAAGAAACATAGAAAGTCAGAGAGAATCATCAACTTTTTTCGAATTACACGACGTGAAAGAACTCAACACAACGGTCCCGATTCAATACACTCCCCCACGCATCACAGACATACAAAAGCAATTACTCTTCTCGGTACAACATCCATCCTTGCGGCAGCCTTGTTCCTGACCTCATGCGGTGGAAACGACAATAATGTTTCAACCAGTAGTAGTGCAGCCAGTAGCGGAACCATCACTATCGATGGATCCAGCACAGTCTTCCCAATCACCGAAGCAGTCGCTGAGGAGTACCGTTCAATCAATCCAAACACACGTGTGGTGGTTGGCGTATCCGGAACAGGTGGTGGATTCAAGAAATTCTGTGCTGGCGACACAGATATCTCAAACGCCTCGCGCCCGATCAAGCCCGAAGAAGCTAAACTTTGTGCCGATGCAGGAATCGCATTCACCGAAATACTAGTAGGTCTTGATGGTCTAGCAATCGTCACTAGCTCATCGAACGATTTCTTATCGGATGGAATCACCCGCGAGCAACTGAAGATGATTTTCGAGCCAGAAGCAGAAGGAAAGATTACTCGGTGGAATCAAGTCAACGCAGCGTGGCCTGACTCGGAAATCGAGATTTTCGCACCTGACACTGACTCTGGAACATTCGACTTCTTCACAGACGAAATAAACGGTCACGAAGGATTGTCTCGTGCCGACTACACTGCCTCATCCGATGACAATGTTCTCGTGATCGGTATCTCTGGAGGAAAGTCCACCATCGGCTACTTCGGATACGCCTATTACACTGAGAATGCTGGTCGTCTGAAGTTGCTTGCGGTAGACGGCGTACTGCCGAACGACGGAACCGTCGCAGATGGTAGCTACTCGTTGGCACGCCCATTGTTCATCTACGCTAGAAACTCAGCGTTGATTGAAAAGGACTATGTCCAAGACTTCATTCGGTACCACCTAAGCGACGATACCGATTATCTGATTGGTGAAGCCGGTTACACAGCTCCGTCGTCCGAGCAACGAGCCGAAGCACAGCATGCGTTCGAGGACGCACTCGGGGGGCATTCGCATTGATTGCTAAACCTGTACCTATTCGACAGAACTCAACCCCCGGTACTGGGAACTAAAGGTGAGTACCACTGCGGTTGTCAATCCAGGCAGACCGCAGCGGTTTGGACACCGACGCAGTCAGCAATTCACTGAGCGAGTGATCGCCGCTGTACTCTTCGGATGCGCAGCGGTAACCGTACTCACCACTGTTGGAATCGTCGTAATCCTGTTCAGTGAAGGCTTAAGTTTTTTCCGTGAAATCCACCCGGTCGATTTCCTGACGGGTACGCGCTGGACGCCAGCTTCCGGAAATTTCGGTGTGCTTCCACTGATCCTTGGGACATTGATGATTGCAGTGGGAGCGTCTTTTATTTCGATACCTGTAGGCACACTCAGTGCAATCTTTCTCGCTGAATACGCCTCACCAAAAGTACGCAGCATTATCAAACCTATTCTTGAGGTCTTGGCTGGCATACCAACTATTGTCTACGGATTCTTCGCGCTTACCTTTATTACTCCATTGCTGCGTGACAGCTGGCTCCCAGATGTCGGGATCTTCAATGCATTATCAGCAATGATCGTTGTTGGAATCATGACCGTACCGATGGTCTCATCGATATCGGATGATTCTCTCCGTGCAGTGCCCGAATCCCTTCGCGAAGCCGCGTATGGGGTTGGTGCCACCAAGTTCGAGGTTATTACCCGAGTCACCTTCCCATCAGCACTCAGCGGGATCGTTGCGTCGTACATTCTTGCTATCTCACGCGCAGTCGGTGAAACGATGGCGGTCACCGTAGCCGCTGGAGCAACTCCACACTTAACACTCAATCCACTAGAGAGTGTTCAGACAATGACTGCTTACATTGTCCAAGTGACGCAGGGTGAAGCTCCTCATGGCACTATCGAATTCCGCACAATCTTCGCAATCGCAATGACGTTGTTCGCGATGACAATGATTATGAACCTGCTCAGTGCAAGAATCGTCTCCAAGTTTCGGGAACGGTACGAATGAGTAGTCCAGAACAACCAACAAAACGAATCACTTCATCTCAGTTCCGAGTGCGATTACGTGCTCGACATTTAACAGGCACACTCTTTGTTGCACTCGCGATGATCGGTACGACGATCGGTGTCGTCCTCCTTGCAGTCCTACTCTTTGAAGTTGCACGCGACGGCGTACGTTTTCTCTCATTAGACTTTCTAAACTCTTTCCCGTCTCGTAAACCAGAATTAGCGGGCTTCAAATCAGCTCTGTGGGGGAGCATCTGGCTCATCACTTTCACCGCGCTTTGGGCATTCCCTCTCGGAGTCGGAGCAGCAATTTACCTAGAGGAATACGCTTCGAAAAATCGCGTGACTTCACTTATTCAAATTAACGTTTCGAATCTTGCCAGTGTCCCCTCAATCGTATTCGGATTGCTCGGGCTACAACTATTCGTCCGAGGAACGGTCGGAATCGGACCAGATTTCGGAGGATTCGGACGTTCAGTACTGGCTGGCTCTCTGACGTTAGCGCTACTGATACTTCCCGTAGTGATCGTCGCCGCACAGGAAGCTATCAAGGCTGTTCCTTCATCGACCCGAGAGGCGTCCTACGGACTTGGCGCGACGCGTTGGCAGACCATCCAACACCATGTACTTCCTCAGGCCTTACCAGGGATCATGACTGGAACAATTCTCGCAATCGCTCGAGCGATCGGTGAAACCGCACCGTTGATCGTCCTCGGCGCCTTTACCTTCGTCGCTTTCACGCCATCCGGCGTTCTCGATTCATTCACAGCGATGCCGATTCAAATTTACAGCTGGACTTCACGCCCACAAGCTGATTTCCAAGACCTCGCTGCGAGCGGGATTCTCGTACTGCTATTCGTCTTACTCACGATGAACACGATCGCCGTGTTCTTAAGACATCGCTTCGGGCATTTGACCAAAAACTAGAGGTACAATCGTGACTCAACTTCAACAAACTTACCCAGATCCTTTATCGGTCAATGAGGTACCGATTCAGCAGCACTTCACTAAAGGTGAAGTTACCGAATCTTCAACGCCGAGAGAGCCTAATCTTAGACCACGTATGAAATCAGACAGACCATCTAAAGAGACCGATGAGATTAAGGACCCAGCCGTCCGCATACAGGATCTCAGCGTTTGGTATGGATCAAAGCAAGCAGTCGGAAACGTTAGTCTTGATATCGCACGAAACCAAATTACCGCATTAATTG
>Ga0310344_10002781_pt1 | contig 13104 bp, 16 predicted proteins | sample HC15DNA20200_MG_FD_203801 | JGI IMG/M metagenome (GOLD analysis project Ga0310344, IMG submission 203801) | Marine microbial communities from station ALOHA, North Pacific Subtropical Gyre - HC15-DNA-20-200_MG | ecosystem: Environmental > Aquatic > Marine > Oceanic | place: Pacific Ocean: North... | reverse complement strand
TCTCTGTAGTATAATTTTTAACATTAGAAACTAAGATTAAATTAAAACTTATTTTACCGAAAGTTTTAATTTAGCTATTTTTTCTTCAACTTCACTAACAGCTTTAAATATCTTCTGTTTTTCTTCCTTACTAATACTAGATCCTTTTGGTCCAGAAGGTTTAATAGCTTCTTGGGTGATATCCATTAGATTACCTATACGACCTCCAATATTTATTAAAACATTAGATATACTTTCATATTCGTTGATTTTTCTAAGTTCGGATTGAAGTTTCAAATTAAAATAATCGAGAAGTGGCGTTCCTAACTTTCTTTGCTGGAGGAGAACATCCAGTTTAATAGCATCGGAAAAACTGATGTTATGGTCTTTATCATCGGCATCTCCACATTTTCTAAAATGAGACATTGTTTTTCCGGTAGAATTTTTAATCTCAATTTCATCAAGTTTTGTAAGCGCCTGACTTAAAACAAATTCAATTGATAGAGGCTTTCTGAGTTTTGTCATAATATTTTGTATTTTAGTATAGCAAATATTTAGTGAAAAATAATTGTTCTTATTTCACTACAGTTTTACAAGCTTTAGCCCTAAATAGACAGTATGAGAGCTATTAAGGTATTAATCTTTATATTTTTTCTCACGTTTTCTGCACATGCGTTTGGCAAATCTAACGATTATTACAAACACACACTTGCTCATGTTTTAACTCAATGTAATTCTGAATGTCAAAAAAAAGTATTTGAACAAGAAATACATCAAGGTTTTTTTGTTCTCATGGATGCTGTTTTAAATCAATTAAGTTTTGAATTAAGTCAAAAAATAAAGAAAAGTTATGATTAAGAGAATATTAATTATATTAGGATTTTTTATTTGTTTTGCTAATGCATCATTAGCTGAAACAAAATGTAAATATTTTTCACAAGCAGACGTGGTAAATGGTGAACTAATAAACAAAAAAGAACATTATACGTGTAAAGAAAATAATCAAAATTTTTTGGTAACTTTCTTTACTGATCCCAAATGGCACAATACAGCAACGATGTTATTTATAACAGTTTTAGAAAATCTATAGAAAGGAGGTAAATCAATGAGAATAATCTCAATCATAATTGTGGCACTATTATTGTCCAATTGTACAAGTAGTTATGTAAAAAATAAGAAGAACATTACTTCTCCAAATGATTTGCAGAAATTTACAAATATTTGGTGTGAAAAAAACAAAACTACCGACAAAAAGATATTAATGTGCGGATCTGCATGGAGTAAAGATTTGGGTATTTCAGAATCTAAGGCGATAATGAGTGCAAAACTTAAAATCGCTGATGTAACTTCTCATACCATGGTACGTTCAGAAAAAGTGAAACATAAAGAAAACGTCAAAGGTGTTGTTAAAAGTTATGAGATGAATGCGGACAACCAATTAATCGATGTTACAATTTCAGGATATCGAATTCTTCATAAAAAAATCTTGAAAGAAAACAACGGTTGGAGAACTATGGTAGTATTAGAATATAAACTTACCTAAAACTACAATCTTATGGAGCGGGTAAATTTTTTACCTGCTCCATTCTACTTAATATCAAGAACTGTGGCAGGATCTAAACGAGTTTGAAACCAATTCAGTCTAACGTCTAAATGTGCTCCTGTTGAACGCCCTGTTGAGCCAACAGTTCCTATAATATCTCCTTGCTTAACTTCTTGACCTTTTTTTACTTTCAGTGTTTTCATGTGCATATACAGTGTAGAAATCCCATGTCCATGATCAAATATTAAAGTACCACCTGTATAAAATAGATCTGGTTCAGCCAAAGTTACAACGCCGTCTAACATAGCTTTGATCTCTGTTCCTTCTTCAGCAGCAAAATCTATGCCGTAATGAGGCCATTTAGGTTTTCCGTTTAAAATTCTTTGACTTCCATAAACACCGGTGATGATTGCGTTTTCCAATGGATTAATAAATTTATTTTTAAAAAAAGTTAAATTACTATTAATGGCTCTAGCTTCTCCTATCCATTTGTTTTCTCTTTTAATTCTTTCGTAAACTTCTTCTGGGGGAGTTACTTTTTTTTCTTCAAGTCCATCTATTCTTTGAATTTTATATTCTCTTTTGAAAACTTTTTTTACAATTTTTTTTTTATTTATTGTTATTAGTACGTCGTTTTTTCTATCTCTGCCTAAACCAAAAGCAAAATATCCATCCGAAGTAACTTTGACCTTACGATCATCGATGAAAACATCAGATCCTGGATCAGTTTTTCCTAGAATAAAGGATCCTTGAATAAACTTGCCATCAAAAGTTACAGCAAAACTTGAGGTTGTAAATAATACAAAAACTAGGATAGATAATATTCTCATTTTTTATTTAATTCTTCATATCTTTGTTGAGCCTCTTTTGGTGAAAAGTAAGGCTCTTGAAGTTCAACGTTCCAATAAGTTAATTGATTAAGGGGTATATTTTTTCCTGAAACAGCGCAAACAACGTAATCTCCTTTCTCAATAACTTCAAAATTATTTGCATTAAATTTAAGTTTAGCTTTATTTCCGTTCATATATATTTAATTATTAATACATCTATAATATATGAATTTAGCAGTCATAGGAAGTGGTGGCCGAGAGCACGCCATTTGCTACAAATTAAAACAATCAATAAAAACTAAAAAATTGATTTGTATTCCTGGTAACGCTGGTACCCAAAAAATAGCAAAAAATATAAAAGAAAATATTTCTGATTTTGCTGCTATTTATAAAATAATTAAAAAACAGAGTATCGATATTGTAGTAGTAGGTCCTGAACAGCCTCTAGTTGAAGGACTTGTTGATTATTTAATTGAAAAAAAGATTAAAGTATTTGGGCCTGATAAATTTGCATCACAATTGGAAGGGTCTAAAGCATTTATGAAAAATTTATGTAAAAAAAATAATATTCCAACAGCCAATTTTGGTGTGTTTAATAACTTTTATGATGCTTCTAATTTTATAAAAAACAATGGAGTACCCATTGTGGTTAAAGCTGACGGTTTGGCCGCTGGCAAGGGTGTAAAGGTATGTGACTCAATGAATGAAGCTTTAAAAAATACTAAAGAAATTCTAGATGGTAAATTTAAATCTTCAAATCAAGTAGTTCTAGAAGAATTTCTGGAAGGTGAAGAGTTAAGTTATTTTGTTGTAGTTGATAAAAATTCATATCATTTTTTTGGTTCAGCGCAAGATCACAAAAGAGTTGGTGAAGGTGATGTTGGGCCTAATACAGGTGGTATGGGAGCTTATTCCCCTGCGCCCTCACTTTCAGAGGAGCTTGAAGAAAAAATAAAAAAAAAAATTATAGAACCAACAATAAAGGCCATGAGAATCTTAAATCATCCTTATAAAGGAATTTTATATGCAGGGTTGATGATTAAAAAAAATGAACCTTATTTAATAGAATACAATATTCGAATGGGAGATCCTGAATGTCAAGTTCTCATGATGAGATTAGAAACTGATCTTCTAGATATAATTGAACACACTATAAATGATAATTTAAAAAATATAAAAATTAATTGGTCTAAAAAAAAATCCATGACGATTGTTCTGTGTGCTAAAGGATACCCTGAAAAATATCTTAAAGATGTTGAAATAAAAAATTTGAAAAAAATCCAAACAAATAAAGATGATCAAATTTTTCATGCTGGAACCTATGAGAAAAATAATAAAATCTATTCTAATGGAGGAAGAGTCTTAAATATTACCTCTTGTTCAAAAGAATTGATTAAAGCAAGAGATAAAATTCTTAATAACTTAAACAAGATAAATTGGAAAGAGGGTTTTTTTAGAAAAGATATTGGATGGAGAGCAACTAAAAAAAAATAAATATGAGAATTATTTCTGGTAAATTTAAGGGATTTTCATTACATATGGCGGTCAATATAAATACCCGACCTCTTAAAGATCGTGTGAGAGAAAGTGTTTTTAATTTATTAATTCATTCAAATAAGATTTTAATAAATATTGAAAAATCTAATATTTTGGACTTATATTCCGGAACTGGTTCATTTGGATTGGAATGCCTGTCCAGATATGCTGAAAAAGTTTTTTTTATTGAAAATGATAAACATGCACAAGAAATATTAAAAAAAAATATTAAAAAAATGAAGATTGAAAATAAAACAAAAATATATTTTGAAGATGTTTTTGTTGCAATAAAGAAAAACAAAAATTTATATCCCAAATTTGATCTTGTATTTTGTGATCCTCCTTTTAAACAAAAAAATATTAAAGAACTAATTAAATTATTATTTCACAATAATTTGGTTAAAAAGCATGGAATTTTAATTTTACATAGAAATAAAAATGAAAAGGAAGATTTTCCTGATTATTTTAATGTGTTAGAGGAAAGAATTTACGGAATGTCTAAAATAATCTTTGGAAAATTTTTATCTTAAAATTTTTTTTACTTCAATTTTAACTTGTTCTACAGCGGGCTGATTGAAAGGATTTACTTTCATTAAATAAGATAAAAGAATCGTTTCTAAAACAAAAAAAGTTATAATTTCTCCAAAATTTTCTTCATTTTTTATATCCAAATTTATTTGCCTAAAAGGTATTTTTTTTAGTTCAAATACTCTTTTTACAGCTTTACATTGTGAATCAATTATGAACTTTAAATTTTTATTTTTTAAAAAACTCATATTATTTGGAATAATATCTTTATGAAATTTAAAATTATTATTTTTTTCTTTTGAGTTAAAAAAAGTAAAAAATTTATCTTTTGGACCTTCAAGGTAAAGTTGAAGCAGACTATGATGATCTTTAGGCTCATAAGATAATATTGGATTAATTCCTTTATTATTCTTTCCCAAACTTTCTGCTACAAGTTGTTGGTACCAATATCCAAAATCGTTCAAATTTGAATCATAATTTAAAATTACCGAATTTATCAAACCTTTTTGATTTAATGTATAGATGGCTGCAACATTTTGGATTAATGCTGAAACAAAATTATTTTTTTTTATTAATTTGTCCAAGTTTTTAAATTTACTTATATTTAAACCCATTAATAAAGCGGGAAACATTCCTGTTTCAGACAATACTGAATAACGACCCGGTATAAATTCTTTGTGTTCAATAACTTCGGCGTTATATTTGTTAGCTATAGAAATTAAAGCATTATCTTTTACTTCTGTAATAACAACTAGCCTATTCATTAATAAATTTGGTGAAAATATCAAAGCTAAATTAGCTATCGTCTCAAGAGTATTTCCGGATTTTGAAACAATTATAAAACAGGAGTTTATTAAATTTTTATTTTTTTTATATTTAGAGATTAAATTTATATCTAAATTATCAATAAAAAAAACTTCTTTTTTAATTTTTTTTTTAAAAAATGAATAAATACTTTTTGTTCCTAAAATTGACCCTCCCATGCCAATTATAATTATATTTTTATATTTTGAAAACTTTCTAACTTGATCTTTTGAAAAATCAAAATCATAGTCTTTTTGATAAGATTCGAGCAGTGGAATCTGATTATTTTTTAAATCTTTTATAAAAGAATTAAAAATATATTTAGTTTTTTTAATATTTGTTTTGTACTTTTTGGACTTTATAAAACAGTTTTTAAAAAAATCATTTTTTTTTAACATTTATTTTGATTGTATTTTCTTTAAAATTGATTCTTCTACTGAACTTGATGCTGTATCTTCATCCTCAAGAGATGTACCTAGTTTTTTTTCTATGATTGAAATTTCTTCCTCTACGGCTGATCTCTCATCAGGTGTGGGTAAATTTTCAAAATCTGGAGGTAATATAAGAGGATCTTTTTTCTTTACTAAAAACTCATCTGCTTGATTTGCTTTAGCTCCAGTAAGGCCTCTCTTTACAGATCCTATTGTATCTCCACAAGAAACGATGAAAAAGAACAATGTTAATATTAAAAAAATATTTCTAAACATTTTTTGAAATCTTTTCTTTTTTTTTAAATACCTCGACCAGCATTAAACCAATTATACCTAATGTGATAAAAATATCAGCAATATTAAATACAAACCAATGATAATTGCCTATGTGAAAATCTATAAAATCAGGAACTGCAGAATAATATATTCTATCAAATAAGTTACCCAGAGAACCTCCGAGCACTATCGCAAATAAATAGCCGTAAACATCCTTAAATTTAAAAAGCAAATATAGAAGCACTAGATTAACAAATACTATTATTGCGGTAAGAATATGGTAATAATAACCACTTTCCATAGCTGCAATACCAAATCCTATTCCTGTGTTCCAAACTAAGTAAAAATTTAAGAAAGAAAACACATAAAAATCTATTTCTGTACCACTTGATTGTAAATTTATTAAATATAATTTACATAACCTGTCAATTCCAAATATAAGCAAAATTATAATAATTTTTTTCATAAATGATTATTTGTGAGTTTTACATCTAGTACAAGATCCTGGAAAAATCTTCCAACATCTTGGACATTTTTCTCCTTCAGCTTTTTTAACTAAAACACTAATATTTTCTATCCCATTCAATTTAAAAAGATTTTTACTACCATTATTAAATTCTTTTGCTACTGCTTTAGATGTAATAAAATTTTCTGATAAATCAAAATCTTTAATAATTTTTAAATAGCTCTTTTCTAAATAAACCTCAACATCAGCTTCCAAGCTTGAGCCAATATCTTTGTTAGATCTTTTTATCTCGATTGCAGCATTAACTACTTTTTTAATTGTTTTAAATTTTTCCCACTTGTCGAAAAGTTTTTCGTTTTTCCAATTTGAAGGTATTTTTTGAAAATTTTGTAAATGTATGCTTGAATTTTTTTCAGGATTTATTATTTGAAAAATTTCTTCAGTTGTAAAAGACAAAATTGGTGCAAACCATTTCAATAATATATCTAAAATTATTTCAAGGAGATTGATGCAGGCCTGTCTTTTGTTTGAAGAAAAATCGTCACAATAAAGAGTGTCTTTTCTAATATCAAAATAAAAAGCTGATAATTCTAAAGAACAAAAATTGGCTAATTCTTTATAAAGTTTGTGAAAATTATATTCTTTAAAATAATTTTCAAAATTTTTATTTAACAGAAAAATTTGATGTAAAATTAGACGTTCGAGTTCTGGCCATTTTTCAATTTCTTTTGAGTTTAAATCAAAATTATTTTTCTTATCTTTCAAATTTCCTAGTAAAAATCTAAATGTATTTCTTATCTTTCTATATGACTCAGCGTGCTGTTCCAAAATAGAATAATCTAACCTTAAATCTTCTGCATAATCTGATGCTGCTACCCAAGTTCGTAAGATATCCGCTCCATATTTTTTTAAAATATCTTCGGGAGCAATTATATTTCCTGTAGATTTTGACATCTTCAAACCCTTGCCATCAACTACAAATCCATGTGTAAGGATGCTTTTAAAGGGTGCTCTACCTCTAGTACCACAAGATTCCAACAATGAAGAATGAAACCATCCTCTGTGTTGATCAGAACCTTCTAAATACATGGAGGCAGGCCAAGTTAAATCTTTTCTTTTTTCTAAGACATAACTGTGTGTTGCTCCACTATCAAACCAAACCTCAACTATATCGGTGCATTTAATATAATCTTCTTTATTATATTTTTTACCTAAAAATTTTTGAGGATCATCAGTAAACCAACAATCTGCTCCCTCTTTTTCAAAAATCTTTGCAATATTTTCTATAACGTCTTGATCCTTTAAGGGCTCCTTTGTTTTTTTTGAAACAAAAATTGGTAGAGGCACGCCCCAAATTCTTTGTCTAGAAATGCACCAATCTGGTCTGGTTTCGATCATTGATCGAATTCTATCTCTTCCTCTTTCTGGATAAAAATTAGTACCATCAATTGCTTTAAGTGCTTTTTTTCTTAAATCTCTTGTTTCCATAGAAATAAACCATTGAGATGTAGCTCTATGAACCAAAGGTGCTTTAGACCTCCAAGAGTGAGGATAACTATGATTAAGTTTTCCTTTTGCCAATAACTTTTTACATTGCTTTAGATTTTCGATGACGATTTGATCTGCTTTAAAAATATGAATTCCTTCAAATTTTTTTATGTGTTTGGTATATCTTCCATCATCGTCAATTGTGTCCAACGATTTAATTCCATGTTTTAAACATAAATTAAAATCATCCGGTCCGTGACTTGGGGCACAATGAACAATTCCTGTTCCCTGCTCAAGAGTAACGAAATTTGCTTCCAACATTGGTACATCGTATTTGTATCCTAAATTTTCAAAAGGATGGGAGCAAACTGTTCCTTGAAAATCTTTTCCTTTAATTTTTTCAACTAATTTATAAGTTTCTATTTCACTTTCTTTTAAAACTCGATCCAGAAGTTGTGTAGCAATTACAATTTTTTTATTATCAAAATTCTCTAGTGCTGAATTAATCTCTATAATTGAATAATCCAAATTTTTATTATATGCCAAAGCTTTATTTGCGGGTATAGTCCATGGCGTAGTAGTCCATATAATAATTTCAGAATCTTTTAATAAATCAATTTTTGAATTCTTGACCTTAAAGCCTACATAGACGGTATTAGAAGTATGATCTTTATATTCAACTTCGGCATCGGCCAATGCAGTTTTTTCTACGGTTGACCACAGAACAGGTTTAAATCCTTTATATAAACTCCCATCTAATAAAAATTTTCCCAATTCTCTAACGATTTGAGCTTCAGCATCAAAACTCATAGTGGAATAATAATTTTTCCAATCACCTTCAACGCCTAATCTTCTAAATTCTTTAATATGTATACCAATCCATTTTTCTGCAAATTCTCTACATTCCAATCTAAAATCTTTTATTGGAACTTGATCTTTATCTTTTTTATTTTTTTTATATTGTTCTTCAATTTTCCATTCAATTGGCAATCCATGGCAATCCCATCCTGGAACATAGACTGAATCCTTCCCATCCATTTGATGAAATCGAGTAATAATATCTTTAAGAATTTTATTTAATGCTGTGCCCATATGTATATGTCCGTTTGCATAAGGAGGTCCATCATGTAAAACAAATTTTTCTTTACCCTTTGAAGACTCTCTAAGTTTTTCATAAAGATTTAATTTTTCCCAAATTTTTAAAATTTCTGGTTCTTTATTGGGCAAATTAGCCTTCATTGAAAATGATGTTTTGGGTAAATTAATATTTTCTTTGCTCATGATACTAAGTTTATTTTTAAACTTTTTTTGCTAAAATTACATCTTTATTCATTTGCTTAATTAGCTCACCAGAATTCTTGAATTTTCTATCCCTTCTTATGAATTTTAAGAAATATACCTTTAATTTCTTTTTATACAGATTCTCTTTAATGCCAAATATGTTTATTTCCAGAAAAATTTCCTTTCCTTCAAATGTAGGGCGAGAACCTAAATACGCCACCCCTCTTAAAATATTTTTTTTATTTTTTGTCCTTACTTTAACAGCATAAATTCCGGACATGGGCAATATATAATTTTTTATCTTAATATTGCATGTACGATAACCTAATTTTCTTCCTAACTTTTTACCTTGTATAACAGCACCATCAATAGACCAAGTCCTTGAAAGTAATTTATTAGCTAAATTAATTTCTCCTTTTTGTAATGCAATACGAATTCTTGTAGATGAAATTAATCTTTTTTCATATTTATATGGAATAATTTTAATTAATCTATAGCTGTATTTTTTCTCAAATTTTTTTAAAAGATTTACGTCGCCTTTTCTTTTGTTACCAAATTTAAAATTATCACTTACAAAAATTTGTTTTGGTTTTATTTTTTTAAAAATTATATTTTTTATAAAATTTTCTGCGTTTATTTTTGAAAAATTTTTATTAAATTTTATATTTACTACGAAATCTACACCATATTTTTTAAACAACTTAAATTTTTCATTCTCCGATGTTATTCTGTAATTTTTTATCTTCTCATTAAAGAACATCACTGGCAAAGGAGAAAAAGTCAAAATACCAAATTTCGATTTATTTTTTTTTGCACATTTTTTCGCAAATTTAAAAACTTTTTGATGACCTTTGTGAACTCCATCAAAATTCCCTATAGCGAGAGATGATCTTTTGTATTTTTTATTAATATTTAGGTTTGTATAAATTTTCATTTTTTACCAGATAAGTTCATTTTGATAAAAATTTGTCTTAGTTTTATATTTGCTTAAAACTTTATCGTGATCCCCGTCTGGCAAATTAATAAATTCTTTCTTATGAATTCCGCCTGTAATAAATAATGAATCAAGATTCATTTGGTTTGCTCCTTTAATATCGGTTCTTATGTTGTCTCCTATTACAAGAATATTTTCCTTTTTTTTTATACAGAAATTATAAATTTCTGGATACGGTTTTCCAAAGTATACCACTTTACCTCCTAATTTTTCAAAAATAGAAGCAATTGATCCCGCACAATATTCTGTTTTAGATCCTCTGTGCACTATTAAATCAGGATTTGTACATAACATCTTTAGATTTGTATATTTTTTTAATAAATCTTTATAATATACAAGTGAGTTTTCCTTATCTTCGAAAAGACCCGTACATAAAATAAAATCACATTTATCTAAACTTGTTTGATTTTTTTCAAAACCTTTTGTGAGATCTTTGTCTCTGTTTGGACCTAAATGGAAAAATTTTTCTCCATAAATATTATCTTTCAATGTTTGTAATGCAGCCTCTCCTGATGTAAAAATATTTTTTAAAAAAACTTTTTTCATTTTTAAATTTATCAAGTATTTTTTAACACTTTTTGATGGTCTTGGAGCATTAGACATTAGTACAAATCTTTTGTTTAGTTTATTTAAATTTTCTAAAACATTTATTGCTTCTTCATAAAGATGAACTCCATTATGAACAACGCCCCATAGGTCGATAAAAAAAGCATCATATTTGCTTTGAACCGTTCTTAGGCCATCAATAAATTTTGATCTCATTTTTATTATTAAAAGATTATTTTTATTAATGATTAGCCTAAGAAAGACAAAAAATACACTATTTTGGTGTATTTTCCCCAGATTATATGTTTTTTCAGGGTATTGAATTATTGGTATCTATTATTATATATCTCCCTATAAAAAATTATAGGAGTAAATTTACAATGAAATTTAGACCACTACATGACCGTGTTTTAATTGAAGTTTTAGATAGTGAAGAAAAGACAGCGGGAGGTATAATCATCCCGGATTCAGCAAAAGAAAAACCACAGGAAGGTAAAGTTGTTGCAATTGGATCTGGCGCCAGAACCGAAGATGGAAAAATTATACCAATGGACGTTAAAGTTGGAGATTTAGTTCTTTTTGGTAAATGGTCAGGAACTGAGGTAAAAATTGATGGAAAAGAATACAGCATAATGAAAGAATCTGACATTATGGGAATTTCGAAAGGAAAATAAAAAATGGCGAAAATTGTAAAGTTTGATACAGAAGCAAGAACTAAAATGCTAAAAGGAGTAGATACGCTCGCTAATGCAGTAAAAGTAACTTTGGGCCCTAAGGGTAGAAACGTAGTTTTAGATAAATCATATGGAGCTCCTCGTACAACTAAGGACGGAGTAACGGTTGCAAAAGAAATTGAACTCCAAGACAAATTTGAAAATATGGGCGCACAAATGGTTAAGGAAGTTGCCAGCAAAACTAATGATGTGGCTGGAGATGGAACAACAACCGCAACTATCTTGGCTCAAGCAATAGTAAGAGAAGGAATTAAATATGTTACAGCGGGAATGAATCCAATGGATGTAAAACGTGGATTAGACAATGCTGTTGCACATGTTATTGAAAAATTAAAATCTTCTTCAAAGAAAGTAAAAACAAATGATGAAGTAGCTCAAGTTGGAACTATTTCCGCTAATGGTGAAAAAGAAATAGGAGATATGATTTCAAAAGCCATGCAAAAGGTTGGGAATGAAGGAGTTATTACAGTCGAAGAAGCAAAAGGACTAGAAACAGAATTAGATGTCGTAGAAGGTATGCAATTTGATAGAGGATATCTTTCTCCTTATTTTATTACAAATGCAGATAAAATGACAACTGAACTTGATAATCCTCTTATTTTGTTACACGAAAAAAAATTAGCTAACCTTCAATCTATGGTTCCTCTTTTAGAATCTGTTGTTCAGGCTGGAAGACCTTTAATGATCATCTCGGAAGATGTAGAGGGTGAAGCTTTAGCAACTTTAGTTGTTAACAAACTTAGAGGTGGTTTAAAAGTTGTGGCAGTAAAAGCTCCTGGTTTTGGAGACAGAAGAAAATCTATGCTAGAAGATATTGCTATTTTAACAGGAGGACAGGTTATTTCTGAAGATATAGGAATTAAATTAGAAAGCGTTAAAATAAAAGATTTAGGTAGCTGTAAAAAAGTTAAAATTGATAAAGACAATAGTACAATTGTCGGTGGATCAGGAAAAAAACCAGACATTGAAGCTAGATGTAATCAGATCAGACAACAAATAGAAGAAACAACTTCTGATTATGATAAAGAAAAGCTTCAAGAAAGGTTAGCAAAATTAGCTGGTGGTGTAGCTGTAATTAAAGTAGGCGGAGCTACAGAAGTTGAAGTAAAAGAAAGAAAAGATAGAGTAGAGGATGCATTAAACGCTACAAGAGCTGCTGTTGAGGAGGGTGTAGTTGTTGGTGGAGGATGTGCTCTTCTTTATGCTACGCAAGATTTAGAAAAAGTTAAATCAAAGGGCCCTGATCAAAAAGCTGGTATTGATATTATAAAAAAAGCACTGGAATCTCCTATTAGACAAATAGCGACAAATGCTGGTGTTGATGGATCTATTGTAGTCGGAAAGCTTTTGGAAGGAAAAAAACCTTCTCAAGGATATGATGCTCAAAATGAAGAGTACTGCGATATGTTTTCAAAAGGAATTATAGATCCGACTAAAGTAGTTAGAACAGCTTTACAAGATGCGGCTTCAATTGCAGGATTATTAATTACAACAGAAGCAATGGTTGCTGACAAACCGGAAGAAAAAGATTCTGGCCCTGCTATGCCTCCTGGTGGAATGGGCGGTATGGGAGGAATGGGCGGCATGGGAATGTAATCATTTCTACTCAAAACAAAAATTTAAACCCCAGTCTTTACTGGGGTTTTTTTTTGCATGTCCTGTTGTAAG
>Ga0310344_10002780_pt1 | contig 13106 bp, 11 predicted proteins | sample HC15DNA20200_MG_FD_203801 | JGI IMG/M metagenome (GOLD analysis project Ga0310344, IMG submission 203801) | Marine microbial communities from station ALOHA, North Pacific Subtropical Gyre - HC15-DNA-20-200_MG | ecosystem: Environmental > Aquatic > Marine > Oceanic | place: Pacific Ocean: North... | reverse complement strand
TACTAACCAAGGATTTCTTGGTCCAATGTTTCTTGGTTCTCCACTAGATGAAAATTTTCCTATACGTGGTCCTAAAACTGCCAGAACTCCTAATGCGAATCCTCCAGCTATGGCATGAATCACTCCCGATGCGTATGCATCGTGATAACCTAATAGTTTAAGCATCCAACCATCAAAGTGCCATCCCCAAGCAGCATCGATTGTCCAAAATACAGATCCAATTGCAATGGCTAAAATACCAAATGCAAAAGTTGTAATTCTTTCAATAATTGCGCCAGAAACGATTGATGCGGCAGTCCAAGAAAATAAAAGGAACGCTGCCCAAAATACACCACTAATGTGGTCACCTAAGTTAACCGCCATTAAGTTACTTGTAGCTACGTACCATTTTGCACTAAACAAACTATCGTCTGTAATTAATGCAGCGCTTTCGTTCATAATTGAAGGCGCTAATCCTGGTCCTGTTGGAAATGCCCAATAAATCCACCAACCAAAGAAAAACCAAGTTACTGTTACCAAAGGTATCAGCATTGTGTTTTTCATAAGAGTATGTTGGTGATGTTTGTAACGTGATGCTCCAACTTCATACATACAGAATCCTACGTGAATCAAAAACATTAGAACTACAGTGATCCAGTAGTAAAATTCTGTGAATATGGTTGTTAAAGCTCCCAATCCATCAGTCATATTTTCCTCCCTTAATATAAAAGTATGAATAGTCTATTAAGTGCGACAAGTAGTACAACAATCAAGAGTCTTTAGTTACCAACGTTTTTATAAATCTTGACAACCTGAGATTGTGTTATTATTAGAATTTTTTGTATGCTTTTTTTAAATCCACAAGAGGGTGGTTTGGAGACATCTGAAACTTAATTAATAATTCTCTAGCAATCATATCTCTATCTTGTTGATTATCTGGTAATTTAATTTTTTTGGGAATAGTAACCCATCCATTCGCATTTCTGCAAAAAACAGCAGGACGTCCTTCTTCATAACCCATATGGACATCTTCTAACCAGTTTAAATCATCCCAACCCATATGTTCAATATATTTTTTAAGGAAAGGAGTAACTTTTCTATAATCAGGTAATAAATTTACATCATATCGATATCCAATATGCTGACCAATCATTTTTTCTCTAGCAGTTTCTTTTTCTTTACCTTTAGAGACTTTTTTTATTTTTTTATTTTTTTTCTTTGCCATATTAATTATATTTTGTGGTAATCATCCACCCCTACAGTATGGTTTGTTCCTGTTAATGGGACTTTTGCTAAAGCAGAAGCTTCCATTGTTAAGGCTGCTAAATCTTCCGGTTCTAAAGAATGAACATTAGTTTTACCGCAAGCACGGGCTAGTAATTGCAATTCTAAAGCCATCGTATGTAAATAATTATAAACTCTTAGCGCTGCGTCATCTGGGTTTAATCTTTTTCTTAATTTAGGATTTTGCGTTGCTACACCAACTGGACAACGACCTGTATGACAGTGGTAACAGTATCCAGGTTTAACACCCATCTCTTTTTCAAAATTAATACCTGGAATATCTTTATTACAATTTAATGCTATCATGGAACCAGTTCCTATAGCGACTGCATCAGCTCCTAATGCTAAAGCTTTTGCTAAATCAGCGCCGTCTCTAACTCCACCAGCATAAATTAATGTTACTTTTCCAGTTTGACCAACATCATCTAATGCTCTACGGGCTTCTCGAATTGCTGCTATTCCAGGAATACCTGTATTTGCTGCAGCTATATGAGGTCCTGCTCCAGTAGATCCTTCCATTCCATCTAAATAAATTGAATCAGGATCACATTTAGCGGCCATACGAACATCATCGTAAACTTTAGCGGCACCCAATTTTAATTGTATTGGAACTTGATTATTTGTTAGTTCTCTTAATTCTTGAACTTTTAAAGCAAGGTCATCTGGTCCTAACCAGTCAGGATGTCTTGCTGGAGAACGCTGGTCAATTCCTGCTGGTAGCGAACGCATCTCAGCAACTTGGTCAGTTACTTTTTGCCCCATTAAGTGACCACCCATTCCTACTTTTTGACCTTGTCCTATAAATACTTCTATACCATCAGCTAGTTGTGCATGATGAGGATTAAATCCATAGCGTGATTGTATACATTGATAAAACCATTTTTCTGAATATCTTCTTTCATCAGGTATCATACCGCCTTCTCCTGAACAAGTTGCACTTCCAGCCATTGTAGCTCCTCTTGCCAAAGCTGTTTTTGCTTCATATGAAAGTGCACCAAAACTCATTCCAGTAATATAAACTGGAATATCTAATTCAATTGGGTTTTTACATCTCGGTCCGATAATAGTTTTTGTTTCACATTTTTCTCTATAACCTTCAATTACAAATCTTGTTAGTGTTCCTGGTAAAAAAACTAAATCATCAAATGTTGGTATATCTTTCATTAAAGCCATACCACGCATTCTATAACGTCCAAGTTCTGCTTTTATATGTATGTCATCGATAACTTCAGGAGTAAAAATTGCATTTTTTCCTAATAAGCTTTTATTTCTATCTTCAGTAGGTCCGTTCTTTTTTTTCTTTTTAGTCATTTTATATAGCTCCTTTTTTCTCAGATGGTTCTAAAGCATCATAATTCCAAAGTTTTTTTCCAGCGACTATCTTAGTCATTCTAGTAACATCAAAGTCAGATCCTATTTCAGCAACTTTTAATTTTCTTCTTAACCAAAAAACATCGTCAGAACTAAGTTTAGCTTTAATTGCATCACTTCCAAATGATTTAATTTTTCCTCCAACAAAAATCGTTCCATCGTACATGGAGTCTCCTAAATTAATGCCTACATCTCCAAGAATAACTATTCTTCCTCTTTGCATCATAAAGCCAGTAAAAGCTCCAGCATCCCCACCAATTATGATAGTTCCACCTTTCATATCAATACCAGTTCGCGCTCCAACACTACCTTTACAAACTAAATCACCACCTCTGAGAGCAGCTCCAAAACATGAACCAGCATTTTTTTCAATGACAACTTTTCCTGCCATCATATTTTCTGCGCAAGACCAACCAACTCTTCCTGTTATTCTAACAACAGGTCCATCAATAGATCCAACTCCAAAATACCCAAGAGATCCTTCAAAAATTAAATTAAGTTTATTTAATATACCGACTCCTAAACTATGTTTACCTTGAGGATTTTTAACTACAACAGTTCCATACCCTTCTTTCATTAAGTTGTGTAGTTTTTGATTAAGTTGAGCACAAGTTAAATTTTTTGCATCAATTTCAGTTCTTTTATTAAAATCAACATCATGAGCACCATAGTAGAAAAAGTTTTCCGCTTCCTCAGGGTTAAAAAAGACTTGTTGTGTCCTGCCCGTTAGAACTTCCTTGTGAAGTCCCATTTTTTGAGATTTAGAATTTTTTAAATTTGCCATACCTTAACCTCTCCATCATAAGGATCGTAAGTATCTATTTCATGTGGAAGTATTGTTCTAATAGCTATTTCTTCTGATCCCATTGCAACCAAATCATCTGATTCATATAAAACCATGGGCTTAGCCGCCATTGTATCTTTTGCCATACCCAAAGAATCTTTTGTCGCAACAAGATATGTAAAAACTCCATCTAACTCTCTTAAAGAATCTTTCATACCATCTTTTAAAGAAATACCACTTCGCATTTTTTCAGCTAAATAAACAGCAATAAGTTCTGAGTCACATTCGGACATAAAGCGCATTCCTTTATTTTCAAGTGCTCTTCTATTATTCCAGTAGTTTGTTAATTGGCCATTATGAACTACAGATACATCGCTGAATGGGTATCCCCAAAAAGGATGGGCTGAACGTATATCAACTCCAGATTCAGTAGCCATTCTAGAATGCCCGATAGCATGAGTACCTTTAATTTTATCCAAACCATATTGTTTAGATACAACACTAGCATCACCAATATCTTTTACTAACTCTAAGCTTTTTCCAAGAGACAATATTTCTGTCATTTCCACGCTTTCAATTTTTTTAGAAAATTCCATTAAGTCTTTGTCATATTTAATACAATACCTAAAAGAATATGGTGTTAACTGTGCTTCGGTAACTATGCTTCCACCAAGATCTCTAATATGCTTGTCTACTAGTTTTCTTCTTTCGTCATAAACTGATTTATCTTCATTCACAGCAGAACTTCCCTCAGCAACATTTTCTCCAACTTTAAAACGCATTATATAATCACCTTGATTATTACCTTGTCCATATAATGCGAAGCCTGTTGAATCCGGACCTCTATGTTTAAGAGCCTGCAACATATCTTGTAATTCTTTACCGATATTTACAGTTTTACCTTTATGAATTAATCCAGCGATTCCGCACATAATTTTTTCCTTTTAGACTATGGTAAGCAATCCAAGTAGGTGTCAAGATCCCATTGAGTTGTGGCGCCTAAAAACTTTTCCCACTCATCATTCTTATACCAATGAAAAACTTTATACATTTCATCAGGCATTGATGATTTAATAATTTCATCCTCAGACAGTCTATCTAAAGCCTCTCCTAAACTTAATGGAAGTTTTTTAACATCTTTACCAGCTTTTTTTGCTTCGTAAATATTTCTAGATTCAGGTTTACCTGGATCTAATTTATCCGTAATTCCATGGTCAAAAGCTTTTAATAATCCAGCACCCATTAGGTAAGGATTGTGCATTGAGTCTACTGATCTGTATTCAAATCTTCCTGGAGCAGAAACTCTAAGTCCGCAAGTTCTATTTTGATATCCCCAGTCAGCATATACAGGAGCCCAAAAACCTTGATCCCAAAGTCTTCTATAAGAGTTTACAGTTGAAGAACCTATCGCTGTAAGCGCAGGCAAATGTTTCATTACGCCAGCTATAGATAGTAAACCAACTTTACCTGGTAATTGCATATCTTTTGTGTCGGGCATAAAAGTATTTGTTCCGCCTGAAACATAAGTAAATACATCCTCAACACCTGGTAAAGATTTATGTCCAAGTTTGTTAACTGAATCTTTTCCACCTTTCCATAAAGACATATTAGTATGACATCCACTCGCAGAAACTCCCATGAAAGGTTTTGTCATAAAACAAGCAATTAAACCATGTTCTCTTGCAACTTGAGCACATATCTGTCTGTAAGTTGATAACCTATCTGCATTCCTTAATACATCATCATATGTCCAGTTTAATTCTAACTGTCCAGGAGCATCTTCATGGTCTCCTTGAATCATATCTAAACCCATTGCATTGGCATATTCGATTACCTTCATAAAAACTGGTCTTAAAGATTCAAATTGGTCTATGTGATAACAATAGGGTTTTGAAAAGCCCTGACCAGTTGGAGTACCATCCTGATTTCTTGTTAACCACATCATTTCTGGTTCAGTTCCTATTCTAAGTTGATAACCATGTTTTTTCTTAAACTCATCATGAAAAATTCTTAAATTACCTCTACAGTCAGATGTTAAATGTCCACCTGGATTTTCTCTTTCTTCTCTATTTCTAAAACACGTACAAAAAACTCTTCCAACTCTTTTGTCCCAAGGTAATTGAACAAAAGTTTCAGGATCTGGAATGCCTACTAATTCTTTTGCTTCTGGTCCATAACCAATGTAATTTTTATGACGATCAGTAAATAAATTTGCTGTTGCTCCATAAACTAATTGAAAGCCTTTTTCTGCAGTTCTTTCCCAATGTGCGGCTGGTATTCCTTTACCAACAACTCTTCCTGTGACTGATATAAATTGAAAAAATATATATGTTATTCCTAATTCATTAATTTTCTCTCTAACTTTTTTTACTAATTTATCACGTCCAGGTGCATTAACGTGTTTTTCTAGATCTGTCATAAAACTAATCCCCCTCTAAAGATTGGTGTTAAAACTTATTATTTGGAAATATGTTAGCTGAAAAATAAATACTCGTCCAGATTTAGCTCCAAGGAAAAGGGCTACTAGATACGGGGTGTAGTTCACCTTTCGCGTAGCGATTGAATCTAAAAGGTTTTAAAAGACTATTTTCCTTTCCTAAAAGTTCATCTGATACTAGGTCACCAACTCCTATCATTTTATAACCATGATTAGAGTCTGCTATGAAGTAAACATTTTCACAAAACTTATCAAAAATAGGAAAAGAGTCTGGTGTAAAGCATCCAAGTCCTCCAGAAGGACCTTTGTGGTAAACTTTTATTTTTCCTTTAAATCTTTTTTGGCAATGTGCTAAAGCTGAGCACCACATGTGAGCAAATTCTTCAGTTGTTTGATATTCTGGAGAAGCTGGTCCATAAGGGTCTACTTTTACCTCATCGACTGGTTTAATTACTTTATAAGGAGCAGATCCACCTTGAACTCCTTTAAAATTAAAGTCTGGTTTGTAATATATTCCCCACATTTTATCTGTTATTAAAGACCCATCCACATCAGAATATAAATGAGCATCACTATCTACATGAATTACAGGAGGCATTTTACCATCATCAGTTTTTTGCATATTAGGATCTACACCAAGCACACCTTCAGTTAGCATCCAATAAATCCACATTGGATAATCTTTATGCACTTTACCTTTTTCATCTTTAATTGAAATTTTTTTAGGAAGTTCAAGCATATCCCAAAATCTTTTTACCCAAGGGCCTGCCCCAACAATTACTTGCTCGCAATCAATAGTTCCTTTTGAAGTTACTACACCAGTTACAGCTTTACTGTTACTTCCTCTTTTAAATCCGGTAACCTCTGTTCCTGTAATAATTCTTACACCAAAACTTTCAGCTTTATTTGCTAAACCATATATAGAGGCTGTGTTATTTGCATAACCTCCTCTTTTTTCATGTAGTACAGAAGTTATTCCTTTTGCTTGCCAGTCATGAAATATACCTTTCATATATTTTGACGAATCTTCTTTTCCTTCAATAAATTCTGATTCATATCCAATAGCTTTTTGTTGATCGTAAATACTAGCAACATCTTTATGCATACTTTCTGGACTTATTTGCATATAACCAACTGGATGATAACTAAAATTTTTTGGATCACTTTCCCAAACCTTAACGCTATGCATCATTAATTCTCTCATAGCAGGTTGAAAATAATTATTTCTAACTACTCCACAAGCAACTCCACTTGCACCTGCACATAGGTCACCTTTGTCCAAAACGACAATATCGTTATTTGAACCATTGCCATTTTTTTTCTTTAATTTTTCTGCTAAATGCCAAGCGGTACTCAATCCATGAATACCAGCTCCTATAACTACAAATCTTGCTTTTTTTGGAAATGCCATATTATGATTTTACTCTTGTTTTTTCAGGATCATAGAAAGGAAATCTAACTACTTTTGCTTTAATTCTCTTTTGATGACCATCAATTTTACCTACCTCAACATTAGTTCCTATCTCTGAATACTTAACATCCATTCTACAAAGCGCAATGTTTTTATTTAACGCAGGTGATAGTGTTCCACTCGTAATTGAGCCAACCTGTGACCTTCCTACATGTACACAATCAGCATTTATTGCTTTTTCCTTTCCTACCAATTCAAGACCAACCAATTTTTTTTGTGGATTTTCTTTCCTTTTAATTAAATTTTCTTTCCCAATAAAATTTTCTTTTTTTGTTTTTAAAGGAACTGTAAAACCAATACCAGCTTCAAATGGGTCAAATTTATCATCAAATTCAGCTCCGAACAAAACTAAACCCGCTTCTATTCTTAACATGTCCAAAGCAGCAAACCCTGCTGGAATTAAACCATGTTCTTTTCCTTCTTTCATTACTTTGTCCCAAAGAGCGGGAGCATCTTTAGGATGACACCATAATTCAAAACCTAATTCCCCAGTATATCCAGTTCTAGAAACAATTAGTGGAATACCGTTCAATTTTTCTAATCTACAAATTGTAAATCTAAACCATTGAAGTTCAGAAATTGACGGTTGAGTTGGTGGCGTAAATATTATTTTTTCTAAAATTTTCCTACTATTAGGACCTTGTAAAGATATGTTATTGATTTGATCAGTAGAATTTTTTATCCAAACTTTTAAATTTCTTTTTTTTGCTTGCTCTTTTAACCATTCACCTGCGTATTCATCTCCACAAATCCATCTAAAACCATGATCACTTAGTTTTAAAAGTGTTCCATCGTCAAACATACAACCATTTTCATAACACATTGCAGAATAAACAATTTGTCCAACTGATAATTTTTTTACATTTCTTGTTAAAGTGTAATTCATTAATTCTTCAGCATCAGGGCCAAGAATTTCAAATTTCCTTAACGATGATAAATCGATAGCAACTGCTTTTTCTCTACAAGCAGTATATTCATTTATCATTCCATGTTTTGTGTAGTCATTTGGAAGCCAAAAACCTCTAGCATCAACAAAATTTCTTGTTAATTTAGAAGTTCTTTCATAGAAACCTGTGTTTCTAGTTAATTTAGCATCTGAATCAGTTTTCATTCTAAACGCAAATGATTTTGTAAATTCTTTCTTTTTATCATAAGTTCTAACAAAAATATCAGTCGGGTCCCATGAATTGCAAGCATCAATATCACTTGGACATGCTGTTGTTCCGCACGTTAGATCCTTAAGAGCTCTAAATAACACATAATCACCAGGTCTCGCAAAAGATTCATCTGATAATACAGAATTTAACCCTCCAGCGGAGGTGTTAAAAAATAGATTTATGGCATGCCATCCTTTTCTCTCTTTGGCTCCAAACTTTTTCATTTTATCATTTAAATTATCGGAACAATTTGCGTGTCCAAAATATCCTGAGTCCTCATAATATTTTGATGTACATGCTAAATTAAATGTATCATGTCTTCCAACTGTATCTCTAACTACTTCAACCAAAGGTTCGTGGTCAGTATCATAAAATTTAGAAAACAATCCCGGCCCAGGGAATGTATTGCCCATAAAAGTTCTAGTTGTTTGCCAATCAAGACCTTTTTCAATTCCTTTATCTAATTTTGTTGTATCGAATGATACAAAGTCTGAACATTGTCTTCCAGTAGGAGATATAATTTGAATGTAGTCACCTTCTTTAACTTGATATGAAACTGCAGTTTTACGATCAATATTAATTTCGTTAAGGGGATCGAACATTGGATCTGGAATCACTGAGAGCTCTTTATCTTTGGTAATTTTTGATCTTTTAACAAAAATAGTTAAATCAGTAGGCGGGTTTTGTTCAGAAATTAACATTTCAGGTCCTGGTGCAGAGAAAATGCAGTAGCATTTATCTCTGGAAGTAAAATTTATTTTTTCTCCTACTTTAGTATCTTTGTCAAAAACTATTGAGGATTTTGCTTTTGAGATATCTAAATTTCTTTTTTTTAATTGATAAACTGCAATTTTGGAGCTTTCATCTTTATTTAAAAGTATTTTTTTAATTTCTGATGTTGTTTTACTTTCTTTTAAATTTAATAGTGCAAGCTCTGGTTTTCCTTCTTTGTTAAAAACTGAAATTTCGCAGATTTGATTTCCTTCGTTATTTATAATTTCTATTTTATCTTCCGGGAAAATTTGAATTCCAGTAAGCCCACCTCCATTTACTAAATATCTTTCAACTCCTGGTGGTAATACATTAAGTCCAGGGTCGTTAATATTCCTGCTACTAATATTTTTGTCCATATATAGCGTCTATTATATCAAGGCTCAATTTTGGCGCAATGTAGATTGACTCGTGAAAACTGAGAACATAGACTTTAACTTATAATGTTAACATTAATTATGGGGGGAACATGATTAAAACAATAAAAGCGTTGGTTGTTGCTGCAATTATTTCAGCATTCAGTTTTGCGTCTTACGCAGCTGATAGTAAAAAACCAACTAGAATTCCAATTCACAACTGGTCAAGCCAAGTGGTTATGGCCTATGTAATAGGTGGAATTATTGAAGACATGGGCGGTAATGTAGAATATGTACCGGCAGACTCTCAAGCGGTTTACGAGTCAATTCGTATCGGTGATATCGATATATCACACGAAGTTTGGCAATCTGCTTTTGGTAAATCATTTGATGCTGCTCGTGATAAAGGAGGCGTACTTGATTGGGGTGACCATGAAGCAAGAACTTTAGAAGATATGGGATATCCAAACTGGGTAGCAGATAAAGGTCTTTGTCCTGGCTTACCAAATTGGGAAGCTATGAAAGACGAAAAGTGCTGGAAAAATTTCGTAACTCCAGACTCTGGTGGAAAAGGTCGTTGGTTAGAAGGACCACAAAGTTGGCACCAGGACTTAATGCCTCAGCGTTTAGAAGCTTTAGGACTAGCTGATAACTGGATGGTTAAATTTGCTGGTGGTGCTGATGCACTATGGGCAGAATTAGCGGCAGCTAAAAAAGAAGGAAGAGGAACTATAATTTTTAACTGGACACCAAACTTTACTGATGGTGCTGGTTTTACATTTATTCAATTCCCACCTTACTTTGATGGTTGCAGACCAGCTGATGGTGGAGACGGAAAATGTGGTTCACCTGATGGATATCTGAAAAAAGCTGTGAATGAAAACTGGACTAAGAGTCATCCGGGCGCAGCAGCTATGTTTAAAAAACTATCGTTTAACACAGCTCAAATTGGTGCAATGGCAGCGTACGTTGACGTTGACAAAATGAGCCATGAAGATGCTGCAAAAACATGGTTAAAGAAAAACAAAAAAGTTTGGAAAGCATTTACAAAATAAACATTTGTAAAACTTAAGCTTTTGATAATCTCCCCTAGTGAAAACTAGGGGAGATTTTTTTTAAGTTTTAGTGTAATTTATAGACCAGGGGATATGAGGAAACTGCTTTTATATATATTTTTAGGTTTGATCCTTTCTAATACAGGGTTCGCGCGTTCAACAGGATGTACTGATGGTGACTGTGAAAATGGGGTTGGAACGTGGAATTATACAGATTTAACTTCGTACACAGGTGAATGGAGCGGCAGTAATAAGCATGGACAAGGAACCGAAACTTGGCCAAACGGATATATATACAAGGGAACCTTTCAAAATAGTAAATGGCAAGGACAAGGAACTCTGACTTTTCCAGATGGAGCTACATACGTTGGAGAATGGAGAGACGGTAATATGAATGGACAAGGAACTTTCACTTTAGCAGACGGAACAATCAAAAAAGGCATCTGGAAAAATGGCAAACTAGTTGAACCTAATTAAATAAAACAATGTTGTTAGAAAATAATTTAAAAAAAATCAAAGAAGCTTCTGAAGAATTTAAACAAATGTTAGGCCTTTTTGGCTTGACAGTAATAATAATTCTTTCATTTATGATTTTAAATATTTTTTTTGGAGTGAGCGATAAATCTGCTGAAGGTAGCAAAACTGAAGAGAATGAAACGGTAGTTGCTTCTCTTCCCAAAGGTAGATTAAATTTTTTTGAAGGAAACGAGGGATATAAGTTATCTGCAAGTGAATATGAAGCGGTATGCAAAAATACTAAAATTGTAGTTCAGCGTGCAATGATAGGAGCAAACCTTACAGATTATGAAGCGCAAAAATTATATTCCGACAACGGCAATAAAATTGATAAATTTTCAGTAAAATGGGATAGTTCTGTAAATAAATGTTTTGCGGAATATACAATAAGAGCTTTGCAAGGTACGACTGAAACAATTACAGTATCGGGCGAAGCTAAAGGGTTTTTAAAAACAAGTATAGATACTAGAGTATATTTTATAAAAAATTTTTAGGGGGAGTATGTCTGCACCAGTAATTAAATGTGAATCCGTTTATAAAGTTTTTGGAGTAAATGCTAAAAAAATGCTTCAAGGCGTAAGCGGCAATTTAGACGCAAAATCTTTCCAAGAGGCTGGCTGTATTGTGGGAGTTAACAATGCTTCTTTTGAAGTTTCAAAAGGAGAAATGCTAGTTGTAATGGGATTGTCCGGTTCTGGAAAATCAACATTGCTTAGATGTATATCTAGATTAACAGATGCTACGGCAGGAAAAATTTATATTGAGGGTCAAGATTTATTAGCTTTAAAAAATAAAGAGTTAATCGAATTAAGGCGAAATAAAATGGGAATGGTGTTCCAAAGTTTTGCACTTCTTCCACATAAAACAGTTTTAGAAAATATTGCTTTTCCTTTACAGATAAAAGGAATGAAAACTGAAGACAGTATTTCAAAGGCAGTAGAAATGGTTAAACTTGTAGGTCTTGAGGGGAGAGAAAATTATTTTCCGAGAGAATTATCTGGCGGACAACAACAAAGAGTAGGAATTGCTAGATCATTAGCTGTTGAACCTGATATTTGGTTTTTAGATGAGCCTTTTTCTGCTCTTGATCCATTAATTAGAAAAGAAATGCAAGATGAATTTTTAAGACTACAAGGTACTTTAAAGAAAACAATTATGTTTGTCACACATGACTTTGACGAAGCACTTAGACTTGCAGACCGAATTGCAATAATGAAAGATGGAATCATTGAACAATTAGATACACCAGGTAATATTGTTTTAAGTCCAGCAACAGAATACGTTAGAAAATTTACTCAAGAAGTTCCAAGGGAAAAGGTATTAAAAATAGAATCTGTGATGGAACCAACCGGAGATAACAAAAATTTAAGTGATTTGAAAGTTTCCAAGGATGCAATTATAGAAACTGTTGCTGAAAAAATTTTAGAACAAGAAAAACCTGTGTCTGTTATTGATTCTAATAATAAAGTTGTTGGAGTTGTTAAACCTTCCAAAGTTATTCATACAGTATTTGGTGGAAGAAAAGAGAATTCATAGTCTATGAACATTATAAAAAAATACCCTAAATCATTTCAATGGTTATTTTTATTGATAGTTTTCTTCGGTTTGTGTTTTGCTATAGATGTACCTGAGGGCTATAAATATATAAGAACTATTGCCCAATATTCAAAAGATCCGAATTTAAGTTCTTATAATCTTTTTGGTATAGAAGTTAGATATTACGCATATGATACTCTTTGGAGACTGCCACCGTTACTCGGATGGCTTCCAATCTGGGTAAACGATTCATTGTTTTTCTTATTAAATGACTGGATGCCAATTGAGTTTTGGAATGAAGATATTAAAGAGTATCAAACGCGACCACTTGTTTTACAAATTACTAGAGTGATTTCAGCTTCCATGCTTTTTTTAATTGAATTTATTCG
>Ga0310344_10002778_pt1 | contig 13107 bp, 10 predicted proteins | sample HC15DNA20200_MG_FD_203801 | JGI IMG/M metagenome (GOLD analysis project Ga0310344, IMG submission 203801) | Marine microbial communities from station ALOHA, North Pacific Subtropical Gyre - HC15-DNA-20-200_MG | ecosystem: Environmental > Aquatic > Marine > Oceanic | place: Pacific Ocean: North... | reverse complement strand
GAATCCTTTCTTTGCCAAGGTCATGGCCAACCGCGTCTGGGCGGAGATCATGGGACGCGGACTGGTGGAGCCAGTTGACGACATTCGTGCGACCAACCCATCAACGAATGAAGAGTTGCTCGAGTTCCTGGCGGAGGATTTTCGGTCGTACGACTACGATGTCAAACACCTGATCGCGACCATCATGAAGTCGCATGTGTTTGAGTTGAGTTCGACGCCGGTCTCGCGAAATGTGGGTGATCAGCGAAACTTTGCTCGGGCTTACCGGCATCGAATGAGAGCGGAGGTCCTGTTGGACGCCGTGAATGACATTTTGGAAACCGAGGAGACATTCGCCGCGATGCCGCCCGGATCCCGGGCGACTCAACTTTGGACTTACCGTTCTTCGTCGCTGTTTCTGGATACGTTCGGACGGCCGGACCCGAACCAGGACCCGCCGTGTGAACGGTCATCGGACTCCACAACTCCTCAAATCCTGCACCTGATGAATTCGCCGGCGCTCAACAAGAAACTGGCGAATGACAGCGGGCGTGTTGCTCGCCTGGCGGCCAGTGACATGGCCAACGCGGAAATTATTGACGAAGCGTACTTGCTGATGTTCTCTCGGCGTCCAACAGCCGAAGAATCAAAGAAGGCTGCTGCCAGTTTGCCCTCGAAAGATCGGCGACTGTCGGTGGAGGACCTTTTTTGGGCACTGTTGAATACGCCTGAGTTTTCGTTTATTGACTGACTGTCCACGACAAAAGCGATCATCCAAGGATCTGCCATGACACTCGAACGAAACTGCGAGGGTGTGCTGCGACGAGACTGCCTGAAACTGGGCCTGGGGGCCTTGATGGGAGGAAGTCTTGCCAGCGCACTGGAACTGCGGGCCGTGGCCGGCACGGGCGGGAAAAACGCCACCGGTTGCATCCTGATCTGGCTCAGTGGAGGCCCGAGCCATTTCGAGACCTTCGACCCGAAGCCGAATGCTCCAGCGGAGATTCGCGGCGAGTTCCAGACCATCCAGTCGAAGGTCCCCGGCACCGTGTTTTCGGAGAACATGGTGCGTCTGTCGGCCATCGCAGACAAGTTCTCGGTTGTTCGTTCGGTCAAGCACAACCAGAACAACCACGGTGCGGGCAACCACTACATGATGACCGGTTCCCCCACCCGTATCCCGGTCAGCTGCGGCGCGTTCGTGAGCTTCCATCCCAGCATGGGTTCGGTCGTTTCGTCGCAACGGGGTGCGGAGAACGGATTGCCACCGTATTTCTCGCTTCCGTCGCAAACTCGATCGGGAGGCCCCAACTTCCTGGGGGCTCGGCATGCTCCGTTTGTCGTGGCCGATGACCCGAACTCCAAGACATTCCAGGTTCGTGACGTGACGATCCCGAACCTTCTGACTGACGCGCGAGCATTACGCCGTCGCCGGATCCGGGATGATCTGGATTCGCTGCGTCGTTTCCAGGATCGCGCGACGGCAGACCCCGTTTTGGGTTCGGACGAGAACTATCAGCAAGCGTTGTCCCTGGTGACATCCGCTACGGCACAAAAAGCCTTTGAGATCGGGCGTGAACCCGACGCGGTGCGTGAGCGTTTCGGCCGCAACGCCCTGGGGCAACGAGCCCTGCTGGCTCGCCGACTCGTCCAGGCGGGTGTTCCATTCGTAACGATCAACAACGGCGGTTGGGATCACCACTCCAACATCTTCCCGCGATTCAAAACCCAGGGGCGCGAACTCGAATCGGTCGTGGCGACCCTGATCGAAGACCTGGATGAACGGGGAATGCTCGATACCACGCTGGTCGTGGTGATGGGCGAATTTGGACGGACACCGAAGATCACGACTTTGCCCGGCTCGAAGACTCCAGGTCGCGACCACTGGTCAAGTGCCATGTCGATCCTTGTCGCCGGTTGCGGTACCCCTCCCGGCCAGATTGTCGGAGCGACGGACAAGAACGGCTATACGGCCATCGAGAGCATCTACGGTCCGGAGAACCTGGTGTCGAGTGTCTACCTGAAGTTGGGCATCGACCCCAACACGATCGTCTACAACCGGGTGGGACGTCCCATTCACCTGGTCAGCGATGATCGCCCGATCAAGGAGTTGATGGGTTAGTGGCCCGGTCGTTGCGTCGTGTTGCATGAGGCGTCCAGCTCTGACTTGATCCGAGACCAGCATCCGGTGACGACCACAGTTCCCGTAGCACGTGAAGACGAGAGCCCTGGTCAATGTCGCCGGGCAAGGGTTCGGCTCGCCGCCGTCGCAATAGTCGCGAGGCGTCGCCCGCTGCTGCCGACTCTGTGTCTGGTGCTCCTCGCGTTGAGCTTGTGGCCGGGCCGTGGCCATGCCGCCGCGCCGACCCTGACACGGCTGTTTCCGGCGGGTGGGCAGCGCGGCACGACGGTGAAGGTCGAGTGTACCGGGAAGTTCAAATGGCCCGCCAAGATCTGGGCACCCGGTGTAAAAGTTGTTGCCCTGAAAGACTCAGGGCAGATTCAGGTGACCATTCCGGCGGACCTGGCGGCCGATCGGGTCTGGATTCGGTTGTACGATGCCGAGGGGGCGTCACCGGCGTTGCCATTCCTGATCAGTAACCTGGTCGAATTTCGGGAAAAGGAACCGAACAACCGACTCGGGAAGGCTCAGCCGCTGCCGGGTGGCAAACAGCCACCGACGGCAGCAGCAAAAAAGGGCGGCGACGCGGCTGGTAAAAGCCCAAAAGGAAGTCGTCCCGGATCTCACGGTGTGGCGAACGGCATCCTGCAATCGTCAGGCGATGTGGACGGTTATGCCGTGTACGTCAAAGCCGGCTCGACATTGGTGGCCGACATGGCGGCCAACACGAGGTTGAATTCGCCGGTTGACGCGGTCATTCAGGTCGTCACCGCGGACGGATTCGTTGTCGCCGAGAATCACGACGGAGTGGGGATCGATCCGCGACTGGCCTTTACACCGACCAAGACGGGGACCTACCTCGTACGCGTGTTCGGTTTTCCGTCGAAGCCCAATTCCAGCATCACCTATTCGGGAGCGGCAACCTACGTTTATCGACTGACCATCACGACGGGCCCATTCATTGCCAATGCGGCCCGGGTGTCCGTCGTGTCGGGGACGAAGAGTGTGCCCGTTTTTGGCTGGAACATCCCGGAGAAGACCGAGGTTCCCGTGAGAGTCGAGGCGGAATCACTGCGAGAAGTCGAGTCCGTGTTCTCCAAGCAGATCCCGGCTTCCAGCAAGATCGGGTTTGTTCAAGGTCGCGAGTTTGCAGGACGAGCTCGAATCCGTACGGTTCCATTCAAAACGGTGGGTGTCGCACGACCCGGCGATGGTCCAGGGGTGGCATTGGCCCCTCCGGTCGCCGTGACCGGTTGTCTCGACACGCACAATCAGGTCACCAGGCACGTGTTCCAACTCAAGAAGGGGATCGCGTACTCGTTGTCTGCCGAAGCCTCGACATTCGAATTGCCGGTCGTCCCCATGATGCGAATCATGGCCCCCGACGGTTCCCGGGCAGCCCAAAGTTCAGACCCGGGAACAGGCAAGGAGACACATCTGCGATTTTCACCGAAAGTGGATGGACCCCACGAGGTCCAGGTCTTTGACCGCTACCGGCATCATGGTCCCGGACACTTTTATCAGGTCACGATCGTTCCGGAAGAGACGGACTTTGAGTTGTCCGTCAGTGCCGACATGCTGGTCGTCACGCCCGAAAAGCCGTTGGAGTTGGACGTCGTTGTCACTCGCCGCAATAGCTCCGGTGGAAAACTGGGGGCGATTACGATTGCCATCGAGGGGCTGCCGAAAGGATTGACGTCGTCGGCCGTCGTTTCAAAGGCGGACGGTGCCACGTCAAAGAAAGTCAAACTGTCCATCAAGACCGACGGCACAGCCTTCTCTGGTCCCATTCGCATCATTGGCAAATGCGCGAAGCCCACCGAACGCCGACGGGCCGCACGCACGCCGGTGAAGTTCGGCAACGCCTTCGGGTCAATTTGGCTGACTGGAACGGCGAAGGCTAAGGCGAAGGCGAAGAAGAAGTGATCAGCGTCTCACGCGTGCTGCTGATCCCGACAGTGTCCGCGTGTTGAGAAATCGCTCAGAACAGTTCGGCAATTGCCGATCCTTCCGGCAGCAGATTGTACGGCCGCCCGTTGCGATCGAACGCCTCCAGGTCGTGAATGCCCATCGCGTGATAGACGGTCTTCGTGACATCGGCCGGTTTTACGGGTTTGTCCGAAGGATACCCGCCGAACCGATCGCTCGACCCGAACGTCTGTCCGCCGCGAATCCCACCGCCAACCAGCAGATCGGTCAGGCAGTGCGTCCAGTGATCGCGGCCGGCTCCCTTCACGCCGCCGGAACGCGGGTCACCGATCTTGGGTTTGCGGCCCATTTCGCTGGTGACCATCAGCAGCGTCTGGTCCAGCAGCCCACGTTCATGCAGATCCTCGATCAGTGCCGAAAAGCCTCGATCAAACGTCGGTAGCAGGTTGTCCTTGAGACAGTTGAAGTTGTTTCCGTGCGTGTCCCAGCCACCGGCGCTATTGCATTTCTTCGCGAACTTCGACTTGTTCTCTTTCCAGAAGACCGTGATGAACGGAACTTCCGCTTCGACCAGTCGTCGGGCCAGCAACAGGCTCATGGCGTTCACGTCGTTGCCGTAGCGGTGACGTACGGATTCGGGCTCCCTGGATACATCGAATGCCTGGGTCGTGTTGGATGATGCCAGCAGCGACATGGCCCGTTCCTGGTGACGGCTCCAGGTCCGGGTTGTCGTGAACTGATCGAGGCCTCTTCGACAGTTGTCGATCTCGCCAAGCAGTTCGCGTCGCGCGGACAGTCGGCTGCCGTCGATGCCTTCCTGAAGCTGGAGGCTGGGAGCGGTGAACGACAGGGGCTTCTCGAGGTTTCCTCGCAGATACAGCGGGTTGTTCTCGACGCCCAGCCGTCCGGCGAACTGTCCCGGCCGAGTGTACGGAGCCTCGCTCGGCTTGTGGGGCAGGGAAATCGCGTTCGGAAGGGACGGGTGCGGCTTGCGCTTGGCGGCGACGACCGTGCCCATAAAAGGCCAGTCGTCCGGAAACGGTGTTCGGTTGTTACCGAGAGTGCGAAAGCTCTGGTCGGGAACGTGTCCCGTGAGGTTGTGGTAATACCCGGCGTGATGGTCGTTCGTGTTGACCGTGCCGGCGACGGAATTGACCACCGCCAGGTGGTGGGCCTGTTTCGCCAACAGTGGTAGGTGCTCGCTGAGCATCACTCCCGGAGCCGACGTCGCGATTGGCGAAAAGGGGCCACGGTACTCGGCTGGCGCCTTTGGTTTCAGGTCCCACGAGTCCAGGTGCGAGGCGCCGCCACACAGGAAGAACAGGATGGTCGACTTTGCGGACCCTTGGCGGCCGGTTCGGCCCACTGCGGATTCTGCTGCGGTCGCCGCCGAAAAACCGAGGGGCAGGCCAGCGATCGACGTTGCCGAAGCGGCCAGGAAGGATCGTCGTGAATCACGGAGTCCGTTGGTGAATTGAAACATGCCTGCACCTGAGAGACGGTAGTTGGCGTCATGCCTCCCTTCGATTATCGGCAGAACCTCCGGGTGGGACAACCTGGACCTGTGCCTGACAGGTGGGACGCTGTCGAAGTTGAGACTGCTGTCATTTCCTGGCCCGGTCCTTGTCGATGACCGACTGCAACGTCACGGGAACACCACCCTGCCGTTTGCTTTCGTGCGCGGCTTCGAGAAACGCGAAGATCTCGATCGTCTCAGACGCTTTGACGGGTGGCTTGCCGGTCTTGAAGAACTTGGCGATTTCGATGGCAACGCCTTTGTAGCCCATGTACTCGCCCTGGGGGGCGATCCAGTGTTCACCCTTTGGGGCGAGTTTGGAGACGGCTTTCGGTGGGATCCAGTTGACCGGCACTCCGTAGCCGTAGTTGCCGGCGCGGAGAATCCCTTTGTCGCCGAACACTATGCCGCTGTACTTGATCGCACCCTTGCGAATGGCCCTCCAGGTGCCGATGCGGCCGTCCTTCCAAACTCCTGTGACGAGGTCAAAGTCCTTGGTCGAGACGCGCGTCACCGAGACACAACCCGGACCCATGATCGTGAACAGGGTTTCGGCGCTGTGAACGCCATGCCAAAAGAAATCCGAATGATGCGGCTCGGTCGTCAGGCCGCCGTACACGCTGCATCCCAGCACTTTGCCGACGGCCGGGTGGTTGCGCATGCCAATGAAACCGGGAACGAATCGATGCTGAGAACACGAAAAGATCGGTGTCTTGTATTGGCGGGCCCGGCGAAAGATCTCGATGGCATCGTCCAGAGACGCTGCCAGTGGACGTCCAATGTAGACCGGTTTGCCGGACTTCAAAACGGGCGTGACCTGGTCCAGGTGCTTACGACCGTCGAGGCTCATTACCAGCACGGCGTCAACTCGCCGGAGCAGCACGTCGATCGAATCGACCAGGTCGATCTCCAATTTCTCGAACTGCTCGACCCACCGTGGCAAACTGTCGACGCTTTCCTTGATATCCGGACTGTGCCGGGGAACGGCACACACAACCTTGAGACCGGCAAGGTTGTCGCCCTTCTTCGCCCCATGAAACAGGTGCGTGAATGCGACGGCCTGGTAGTTGTCGAGCCCGATGACCCCCACCTTCACGGGTTCGGCTGCCTGAAGAGGTGCTGTGGACTGGATGGCAGCCAAAAACAGCAGGCAGGGAAGGTTGTAACTCCGGTGTGTCAATCTCATGCCGATTTGTCCTCGTGGTGGAATCTCAAATGGGGGCGCCATGTTGCATCGATCATCGCGAGTACACAATGGTTGTGCTCCCGCCGACCGGAGAATTTGATCACTGGCCGGTCCGGTGCATTCGGGTTTTTTCCCGGAATGCAGAAGAAAATCTGAAGGACTGGGTGTTCCGGCGATCTAAACAACATGCAGCCCAACGATCTCAGTTTTCCCGAGATACTCGAGACCCACTGGTCTCCGATTTTTCAGTTGGGGCTGAGGATGTTCGGGAACCCGACTGACGCTGAAGAAATGGCTCAGCAGACGTTTTTTCAGGCCTATCTGGCCTGGGATCAATTCCAGGGCCGGTCACACATCAAGACCTGGCTGTTTCGCATCGGCATCAACGTCTGTCGGAAACAACTTCGGGACCGCAAACGGTTTCAGGGGAGCGATCTGGACGCCGAAATGCTGGCGGCGCCCTGGCACGCATCCTCATCGGACGAGGAACTCGAGGACCGTGTGGAGGCGGCCATGAGCCGCCTGGAACCACGACACCGTCTGATCCTGACACTGTTCTGCATTGACGGGCTGAGGCACATCGAGATCGCCGGGATCCTGGATGTTGCCGAGGGAACGGTCTGGTCACGACTGCATACGGCAAAGAAGAAACTCGCCCAGAAGCTACGGAGCCTCGAAAAGGAGACGCTCTCATGAACGTGGAACTTGCCAGGCAATTCTGTCTGAAGGTGATCTACGGTGGCGAACTCACACCGGAAGAGTCTTCCGCCTACGAGGCGTTTGTCCAAACGGCGGCCGGCCAGCGATACATGGCTGAGAGCCGGGAGATGAAAGACACGTTGAACAGCATCGCACGCGTGGAACTGGTGACAGAGGACAAGTCGGCCATGATTGAACGATTTGAGAACCTCCTGAAACAGAACGCCATCGAATCCCAGAAACGCTTTCCATTGGCGGTCTGGCTGCTGCTTGGTCCGATCAGCTTGTTGCTGCTGATCAGCATGCTGACTCATGGGTGGACGGCTCTGACCTCGTTGTTGATCGGAGTGTTGGCGATTTTCGGGTTCGTTGCGATGGTAATGTGGAAGCACAACCGGAGATTGCTGAACGAAGAGAACGTCTACGAGTTCATGACGGACAGCCACATCCGTTCTCGCGAGTTGCCCAACCGGGTGCTGACCCTTCTGGTGCCGGTCCTGCCTGCAATTCTGGTCGGGTGGGGCTTTTACCAGTTCGACGGTCCGGAATCGGGCGTGCAGCACTTCGTGCTCTGCCTGGTGTTCACGCTGGGAGTTACCTTGCTGCTGGCGAAGGTCTCAAAATCCACCATGCGATCCAGTGATCCCGAGGCGTGGGATTGGTGGCAGGACGGATTGAAGGACTGAAAATCAACCAACGGATTCACCACGCGATGAAGATTTTCAGGACCTCTTTTCTGTCCACAATGGTCGTTTTGTTAGGACCTTGACTGCGTCTGCGGCTCAAGACGGCAACGGACAAATCGTTCGAGCACATACGAAGCCCGAACTGCCGCTGGCAAAGTCGGTGACCGTCGAATTGGTCCAGCGGCTTTGTATGGCCAGGGACGTTTCTTTGAGTGCTGAGTGACAGTGAAAACCAAGATTGTCGAATACCGAAAACGTTTTGGAGCCAAACAAACCTGAATGCCTCGCCGGTTGATCTGCCGATACAACCAGAACAACTGGTCGGACCGCGCAACCTGTAATATTTTTACGACCGCTTAATTGAGGCGGCGCGGAGAGTTGGTAATGCCCTCGGTGGGTCGTTGGATGCGTCGGAAGCTGCCGCCATGTCTCTTCCATGTGGCGGGGATCGTTGCCGTTCTTTTTTGTGCAGCGATGTTGTTCGCCCAGCGGGGCCCGGGTCCTGATCGCCGGCCAGCGGCGGGCGGAGGGTTGGCTGTTCAGCCTCCGAAGGCCGCCCTGGTTCCTCCGGCGGCTAAGGAATCGCGGGAAGCTTCCAAGAATGGGGCTACGGCGGGTTCCCGGTTGGGCGGGTTACGACTGCCGTTTCTGCCAGAGTTGCCACAGGGGCTCGGAGTCCCCCGAGTTGATGGGGAGACAAAGGCGCTTTATGGGAAATTTGTCACCGAAGAGGGGGGGCCCAAAAACACGCTCACTCTTGTCGTCAATCGGCCCAGGGTGCTGCGGTTTCGGGAGGCGCCGATTCGGACCTATATTCCGGAGGCGGGGGCCAAGGTGATCGCCCTGCGGTATGTGGAGCCGAAGGCGGGGGTGCATGTCGCGATCGAGCCACTTGAGACCGGGTCGACGGTGTTGTCGATGTGGTTCCGGGACCCGGATACTCCGGGCGGGCAGCAGTACCTGAGTTGGTTGGTCAATGTGGTGGACGACCCGGAGCGGGGGCGGCGCCTCGAAGCGATTTACGCCTCGCTCGAGCGGGAGATCAACCAGAACTTTCCGGACAGCGTCGTGCGGCTTTCCCTTGTTGGTGACAAGTTGCTCGTTCGTGGGCAGGCCAAGGATGTCGAGGATGCGGCACAGATTCTGAGGATTGTCGGCGCTAATGCACCGGGCGGGCCCGAGAGCGTTCCTGTTCGCAACGTTGATCTCAACCTGGTCTCCGGGCTGAATCCAAACGGCGATGCCGCTTTTCAGGATGGTGAGATTCAGTCGATGCTGCTTCGCACGGCGGAGCAGGATTCTGTTGAGTCTGGGTCCACGGTCATCAACATGCTGCGCGTACCCGGTGAGCACCAGGTGATGCTGAAGGTGGTCGTTGCGGAGGTGAACCGAAACGCACTGCGGGCCATCGGGGCAAACATGAGTTTCGGCCCGGGGAATTCCACCAGTTTTCTTTCGGCGTTCGGGACACCCAGTACCGTACAGGGTTTGAATTCGAACATCGTGTCGGCCGAAGGCGGGACGTTCGGGATCAATCGAGGTGATTTTCAACTGGCCATCAACGCTCTGCGACGAGTTGGTTATGCGAAGACTCTCGCGGAGCCCAATGTTGTGGCACTTGATGGGCAGCCTGCCATCTTTCGTGCGGGAGACACATTCCCCGTCCCTGCGTCGAACGTCAGTTTCGGGGCGGCGGCACAGGGGGTTTCTCAGCAGTTTGTCGGAGTCCAGATCCGATTCCTGCCGGTGATCACCGACAAGGATCGAGTCCGCTTGCAGTTGTCAGGGATGGTGAGCGCCTTGGACAACAACCTGACCGCCAGTGTTGGCGGCACGAACGTCCCCGGGACGAACACCCGCAACTTTTTCACGACGGTCGAACTGCGGGAGGGGCAGACGCTTGCACTCGCAGGGCTGATCAGCAGTGGCTCGCGGACGAACTCGTCACGCGTTCCGTTTGCGGGCGATCTCCCGGGCCTCGGACGATTGTTCAATACCGATGATATTGCGGCTCAGGAACAGGAGTTGCTCATTCTGGTCACTCCACAATTGGTCCATCCGCTGGGTGAGGGGGAGCAGCTCCCGTTGCCCGGTTCAGATGTGTTTGAGCCGGACGATGTCGAGTTCTACCTCGAAGGGCGGATTGAAGGAGGTCGCGTCGAGGGTTATCGGAGTCCGGTTCGGACCAACTGGGAGAGAATGAGGGCGTATCGGCGAGCTCAGCAGAAAGCCATCATTGGCCCCTCGGGATATTCGGATGATCGTTAGGTGTTGGGATACGGACAGGGTTATGAGATTGAATATCCGCGTCGTGGGGCTGGTGCTCCTTGCTGGTGTGGCTTGTGCCGGATGCCGCAGCACCCCCGGGCCGGCCGGCGATGACGACGAACGTCCAGGCGTTGCGTATTCCACGACCCCGCAGCCCATCGGGACATCTGCGCGAATGCATTTTGCCCGTCAGAAACAGTATGCGGAAGAAGGGGATTTCGTCGTTTATCAGCATGAATGGTTCAATGGCGGGTTGTCACTTGGGCCGGGTGGACACCGGCATGTGCAGCACCTGGTTCGGCGAATGGACGACGAAAAGTTTGTTGTCGTTGTTGAACCTTCTGAACCGGACCTGCCGCTTCATCGAGATGTCGATGTTGCTGTCGCAGAGGCAGGCAAGACGGACGCGAGTCGCCGAGTCGCCCTGGTGAAAATGTTAGTGAGTTCCGGTGTCACGGATGCGGATTCGCGTGTGGTGATTGGTTGGCCTCGGGGTGAGGGGCTTCGTGGCGACCAGGCTCCACGGGTGTTTCGGCGATTGAATTCGGGGGGCCGGGGTGGAGGAGCATTCGGCGGTGGTGGCGGAATGGGTGGCGGAGGAATGGGTGGCGGAGGAATGGGTGGCGGAGGCGGGTTCGGCGGAGGTGGTGGTGGTGGGTTTGGAGGCAGGTTCTGATGTGTTCGCGAACGGTTGGATTGTTTTGTACGTTTTTGTTCCTGGTCGGTACCGGGTGCCAATACGTCGGTTTGAATAAAAAGGGATCGCCGACTGCGTTTCCGGAGTCGGTGCTCCGGGGCACGAGCAGGATTGCGACGGCGAGCCTGACCTCCGGGGAGTCTGCCGCGGCATGTATCGCCACGGCAGAAGAGTTGGAGAACAACGGCTGGGACAAAGAGGCGATCACCGTTTACGAGCGTGCATTGAGTTTCGAGCCCAATCGAAAAGGGATTTCACTCCGGTTGGCTCGACTCCATGCGAGAGTGGGCGATGCGGACAGCGCTCGCGAGTTGTTTCAGAAAGCCGTGACGGAGTCACCGAAGGACGCGCGTGTCCACAACGACTTCGGATATTTCCTGTATGAACTCGGTGACCTCTCATCGGCCGAGTCACAGTTGCGGCGCGCTCTCCGACTGAAGCCGGGTGACCAGCGTTGCCAGACCAATCTTGCGCTCACGCTGGCTGCAGCTGGCCGGTTTGATGAAAGCTTGAAACTCTTTGAAAAGACCGTGGGACCCGCCGCTGCACGCTCCAACATAGCCGTTGTGCTGGCCCAGGCCGGAAAGGTACGGGAGAGCCGGCTGATGTTGGCCGAGTCGCAAGCTCTCGATCCGACAATCATCCAGGCGAAGGCCGCAGAGAACTGGCTGGCTGGCCCACGTGCCACCGACGACGCGGAGCAGTCGATCCAACCCGCGAGCTTCGACAAGAAGGTAGAGGAGTGGCTGGATGGGACGGCCGTTGAGGGAAGTGCGGATCCGGCCAAGCGGTCTCCCAGCATCGAACAGGACCTGCCAGTGGAATAAGGTCGAGGTGCCGCCGGCACAGTTTCGAGTGATATGTGCAGAGGCCCGGTGCTGAGGATCCTGTGTGAATACTTGGAGAATACGCACATTGGCATGTTGACAGCGATCGCATCGGTGGTCCAGAATCGGATATCGAAAGTGACTGGTCGCTATTCTGGCTAGGCTTCATGTCGTCCGTCCCAAGAATCATCGTCTCGTGGTTGCTGGTGATCGCCTATGTGGTGGTGACCGTTGCGGGCGAGGCTGTTCACAGTCTGGACTGTTGTGACGCCGGTGGGGTCGTCGAAGTTGCAGCGGTGTCGTCCGGAGATGGCCACGCACATCACGAACACCACCATCATCATGGACATTCCCACGGGTCCTCGACGGACCAGGAAGAGTCGTCCAAGTCCCCGGAAGAAAAGCATCGGCACCAGCCGCACGACGGCAGTGACTGCGTCGTCTGCCAGATGCTTGCCGCTGCCCAGGAAACTCCAACTGTCGCCGAGCTTCCGTTGGCGATTGTGGTCTCTGAGGATGCACCGCTTGTTTCTGCATCCATCGATCTGCTGCTCCCACGCAGCCCGCGCCGGTCTCGAGCGCCTCCCGCCTGATCTCAACGCCGTTTGCTGATCGCCGCCTGACCCTCTAAAGGGGAGGGAGGTGCTTCGGCGAGCCGGGGCGGTCGAATCCTCACAGCATCTGTTGCGCAGTGTTGATTCGTAATCCGTTCTTACGGACTCGACGACGTCGTCGATCGTCACGGTTAGCAGCACTTACGTCATGCTGCCGGCTTGAGGCGATTCAGCTGCCGTCCACCGGAGGGCAGTTGAGGGTTTCTCTTCAGGGGATTCGCTCCGTTGCGGTTGGTGTGTGAGGTCCGACCAGACCATTGTCGCGTGCCGCCGCAGCGGAGCCCCATAGTCGCCCTTTTATTCGCCTTGAATTGTTTTCCGGACCAACTCCTGTTCAACAAGCTGCCGAAAAGCGGACTGTTCTCGCAGCCATCGAAGTGTACCTGAAACCCGAACTTTTTGTTTTACCTCGTAAGGGAATCCTTGAAATGAAGATTCGCAAGACGCTCTGCAAAACCACTCGTAAACGTTCCGGCCAAGCTCTCGTAGAGTACATCGTCATCGTGGCAGCCGTCGCGCTGATCTCTCTCGTGGCGGTTTCGATGTTTGGTCACAAAGTGGCTGACCAGTACGCCGTTGGGGCC
>Ga0310344_10002777_pt1 | contig 13109 bp, 12 predicted proteins | sample HC15DNA20200_MG_FD_203801 | JGI IMG/M metagenome (GOLD analysis project Ga0310344, IMG submission 203801) | Marine microbial communities from station ALOHA, North Pacific Subtropical Gyre - HC15-DNA-20-200_MG | ecosystem: Environmental > Aquatic > Marine > Oceanic | place: Pacific Ocean: North... | reverse complement strand
CCCCAACCGATGATCTGAAAAAAGAGGCTAGAAAGAAGCTTCAAATACCGTCCTCCATCCGGACCGTAATAGTCTCACAGAGACCCTCGATCGTCCGGTGCTCATCGTCACCTATTTGCACTGACAATCTATATTCGCCGCCCTCCAACTGCAGTTCCATGCCATCAGACCCATCCCCAAAGTGAATCCATGGATCGGCGGCAGGTATGATCTCACCAGCCGGCAAACATTCAGCATCGACACCCAAATGGTAATGCCCGAGGCGTTCCCGAGGACCATCAACCTCTTCTGGGACTGGGCTGATTTCAAAATTCTCCGACCCAAAGGTCACCCCGAGTGGGATCTCTGTTGCGTGGTCGGTTTCGTCTCGTGGGGCACGGAAGAACACTCGAGGGGTCGCCGTTGGCGAGACCTCTTCAACCGACTCGACCGATTCCGAGACCGGAGCAGATGTCGGCTCCCCTCCACCGCAAGCACCAACACCAAACAGAGCTACCATCGTCCAAGCCAACAACCCTCTTAGCTTCAATGACAAATCCACCATCCTCCCCCTTTGCAACCTCTTGATTGTTAAATGCTGATCTAGTGCACCCTCTTCACATAAGCAGCCGCACCGAGACACCATCACTCTAATCCTATCCCGTCTTTCAAAACATTGCACAGCCAACCCGGTTCCAGGACAAGACGTTGTCGAGGCACAGGATATTGCCTGAACCCTACCTCAACCTCATAAGGCCTATGCGGCCACAGACTAGGTGGGACGAAACGACATCACCAAACTAGCCCCAACCGCAGCCATGATCAAACCAATAAAAAACATCGGAGACGGACTATTCTGTGGCGGGTTATACAACATCGCCACAAAGACACTGACGATCGGAGCCCCGGCGAACACAAGCGGCGGCACCACAGTCGGTCGACCACCGTTGATCAGAGCAAAAACGATCCCCAAGGCACCGAGGGCGCCCAGCGCCCCCGCCGCAATCGTCAAGGTCATCCCGGTCGAGGTAAATGCCCCCCAGCTTCCAGCCCTCGCGATCAAAGTGCCTGGAATCAAGATGGCTACCAAAAGATAGGCCACCCCAACCATCAAAAAGGCATGTAACCCACTGCCTCCGAGCGCAGCCTGACCTTTGTGTAAGGTGGGAATATATGCTCCCCAAGTCAAGACAGTCAGCACAACAAACGGCACCCAGTTTCCCATTACCTATCTCCTTATGCGGCCCTTCGATGCGAGTGAGCATTGGGCTATCTTTGTATTGTATCGTAGCGCTATGAAGCGACACCCAAGCCTAATCCCGCTCTCCCACGACCATCACCACACCCTTGTGTTGGCCCAAGGACTGATTGTCGGCCAATCCCGGGCTCCACGTTCCAACTGGCCAACCGAGCGGCGAAAACAAGTCGACCAAGTCATCGCGTTCTTTGTAGAAACACTGCAATCTCATCTAAAAAAAGAGGAAGCCGAAATCTTCCCACTGGCGGAGAAGCGGCTTCCTTCCCGTGAAGCTTTTATTTTCACTCTCCGACAGGAGCACGAACAGATACGGTCGCTAGTCTCCGACCTAGAGTGCAACCTCACGAACAACCTCGAAGAGCGGTTACCAATACTGGGTAGACTCCTAGAAAGGAACGTACGCCAAGAAGAACGGGTCCTGTTCCAGGCCATACAAGAAGAGCTAACAGAATCCGAATTGAAAACCTTGGGAAGCCGACTCGCACAAAGTCGTCGCCAGGTAGATTCTTGCCGCCTGATCGACACAACACGCAACAACACCAGTTCCACCGACCAAACCGATACTGACCCGACCCGAACCTAACGGGCACCTCGTTGCTGAATCTCCCTGTGACACCACTACACCAAACAGTCAGGATTCGATACGACCAACAATAGCCGATGAGCGAAACAACATGTCTGCAGACTGATGGATCTTACCCTGTAGTCGAGCTGGGTAGTCCGGCGGTAAGCTCTCAAGAAACTGGCGTACCAACTCCGCTACTTCGACCGAATTGTGTCCCCCCAGAGTGGCATCCAGCCACGCAGTCGGGAAGAAAATATCACCCGTCCTCTGAATCTCCTGAAGTAGCTCAAGACTTGGCCTAACAAATCGGCTGGAGTCCGCTGCATGCAGTGGGTGATGCAGATAAGTCAATCCCTGGAGCACCCAAGGTTCGCGCTCCCGATTGATCGAGTCACGAAGACTCTCAAACCATTGCTCCCGCACCAACGGGTTCCTCGACAAGGCAGGCCTCACAAAAACGAAACGGGCGAGTCGATCGGGATTGTCGATCCGGGCGACTTGCTCATCCAAGATCGATTCAGCCTCATCTACCTCTCGCAACGCCAAGCCAGCAGCCAAGCTAGTGAAATCCCCCACCGAAAGCGGCACTCCCTTTATGGCTTGTTCTCGGTTCCAAAGCCGCCGCATACGCTCCACTCCATCGTCGGTCTGGACAATACTTCGCCAAGCCCGGAAATAAGCGGCCTTAAGCGTTTGAGGTCCACTTGACGCAATCCCAGACCAGAGGAGTTCCTCGATCCTCGGCGCCAGCAACCTGCGGGTATCATCTGTCAGCAGCCTCCAATATGTGGTTTCCAAATAACCCAGAATCCGTTCTGTGTTTTGTTCTAGTTCTTCAGTTATGAGTCCCGCAAGCACTAATTCCATCCAGTCGCTCACCGGCACTTCAGCGTTAAGAACCCCGTCCCACAGGGTGACCCAACCGATACCCCGGGTGAGCGGGTCCGGGATGCTTGGCAGTGACGCAATTAGATAATCAAGGCTACGAGGATCCAGCTGAAAACGTCCGTATTCAAGGCCAGTCGCATTGGGCAAGATAAAGTTCGGAAGAGGACGTCCAGCCACAGCATCGACAAACGAAGTCCGACCATCCAGCATCAGAGGGAACCTGATGTCTTCCTCATCGTAGGCTAGCAAGATTTCGAGTTGCTGAGGCCACTGCCGACCTTTATTGTCAGGGTCAAGCTGCGTCACACTCAGCTGGTCAAGATGTTCGGACTCGTCTGTTGCCATGTGAGCGGCAACCACTGGTCGCCCTGGTTCTTCTACCCAGACAGCACTCCAGGCAGCTAGGTCCATATTCGATTGACGATCGAGTATCTCAATGAGTTCTGGCCAAGTCGCATTTCCGTAACGGAAAACATGTAGATACTCCCGCAATCCATCTCGAAACCGCTCCTGTCCAACCAGACGCTCCAACTGCCGCATAATAATAGGGGCTTTCTGATAAATGATCGGACCGTAAAGAGTCCCCGCCTCGTTCAAATTCTCAAGAGGCTGTCGAATCGGATTTGCACCAGCACTTCGGTCCACACCATAAGCACTGTCGTGATGAGCCAGCAAGAACCTTAGTTGGTGGTTCACCTCTGGAAACGACGGCTGGACTATTTTGGACGCCATGAAATTAGCGAACACCTCCTTCGTCCAAACATCGTCAAACCAGTTCATCGTCACCAAGTCACCAAACCACATATGCGCGGTCTCGTGCGCAATGAGACTGGCACGACCCATCTGTTGAGCCTGCGTCGCGGACTCCTCTAACATCAACCCCTCCTCGCGATAAAAAATCGCTCCAGGATGTTCCATCCCGCCGTACTGAAATGGTGGAATCAGGGCAAAATCGAACTTCCCAAACGGATAAGCAATACCAGTGTAGTCCTCCAACCAGTCGAGCGCCCTACCATGCAAATCGAAGATCGTTTCACGGTTGCGAGCAACCTTCTCCGTATCAGTCTCTCGGTGAAACATCCGAAGAACCCGCCCAGCGCGCTCGGCTACCTCAACACGGAATTCGCCGACCGCAAAAGCAAATAGATAACTTGAAATAGGAGCTGTTTCTGCAAATTGGTAGATGGTACTTCCTTCGTCCCCACTCACCACGGTAGCCTCCCCGTTAGCAAGGGCAGCCCAGCCTTCCGGCACTTCCAGTGTTAGCGAGAACCGCGCCTTTAGATTAGGCTGATCAAAGAGCGGCAATGAGAAATGGGCTCGGTCTGGCACAAAGAGGGTGTAAAGGAAATCATCATTACGGTTGAGTGCTTCGTCCCCCGCCACAAATTCCACCTCAATCCGATTACGCTTTCCGGACCTCATGGCAAAAGCCGGCAGCACTACATGGTCGTGTCTGGCAGTCCAATCCACACCAAGACCATTAGCGCGGATGTCGATCACCCGATCGGACGGATCCTTAAAATCGATGACCACTACCTCACCTGCCCTATCCGACCAGAGGAACTCAATTGCTACGTCTCCTCTGACTTGCGCGGCCGGATCTCTCGGAACCCGGATAACATATTCGTAATGCACCTCCGAAACCGTCATAGCACGATGTTCCGCCAGTGCCCAAGACACTCCCTCCTCAACCTTGAGTGGCCCCATCGCCCCTCCTCCGCATCCGATCTGGCTGAGGATCGCCATGAATCCCCACCACGACCACTGAACCTTGAACTCGCTCGAATACTTCAACCAAAGAGGCCAACTGACCCGGCAGCCTAAGTCAACCATATGGTCACTCCGTCCCGACAGCGCAGTCCCCAATGTAATGCTCTGGTCTCGAAGTAAATCCAACCAGTTGAGTGTCTGTATATTCATGCCGCGTGTGAACTGCCATCAGCCTTCCCTCCCCTATCTCGCGGTCGATCACGGTAGTTGTATACAACGGTCCGACCGTGAACATCTGCACTAGATGAAGATAGTCCCCGGTCTGACGAACGATGATCTGAGAGGCACCATACGGACCAACTATCTCAGCAGTCGCACCATCAGTGTCGATCTCTTCAAAACGCAAGGACAATGTGGATGGGTCAACACTCGCGTCCGCGTCCCCATCGTCCCAGCCAGCGGTTGCAAGCACACCGAACGAACAATCCAGCGTCGTGGTATCAGCCAAATCGACTTGTACCCTAGCTTCCAACCCTTGGCCAAGAGCCAACGACATCGCAATAGCACCTATCGTAGACCTGTATTTAGTACGTAACATAAACCCTCCTGAGCATGGACATTCCGTTTGAGACAGCCTGCAATCCTATTTACACCACCCGGCCGAATTGACGGCACAAGACACGACTGCACACTCGCCCCGGCCGCCATCGATGAGTCTAACCATGAGTCTTCTGAACAAACAGAGTATCGGTGACCGGGGTCATTGCGTTACACTCGGTGGAATTCTATGAGAAACCTAACTCTCGCGCTGGTCTTAACCTCCATCGCAGTGCTGGAGGGACAATCGTCGCTCGCACCAAACCTCCGAGCGAACCTTGAGCGGCTGTTCCCAACCGCAGACTCCTTTTCATCGAAGGAAGGTACTCCACCACATTTCAAGATCTACGGATCCGGGGAAGAGCTCATCGGCTATGCATTCTGGACGACCGAGCTCGAACCGTTGGAGCGTGGCTATGACGGCCCTATTCAGATGCTCGTCGGAATCGACCTTGGCGGTGAAATCACTGGAATCATTGTCGTGAGGCACCATGAACCCTATGGCTACTTCTCTGTCGACACGCCCGAGTACTCTGCCCAATTCGTGCAAAAGAGCGTCCGAGACCGGTTCCGCGTCGGGGCAGATATCGACGCAGTGGCCACCGCCACGATCACAATGAGAAGCGCTACCCGTGCAGTACGTAACGGGGCTCGGCGAATGGCGAGGCGATTCCTTGTCCCAGACAGAGTTAAATGATCCGGTTTATTTCAACCCTCATTGCTCTCACGCTGCCGTTGTGTTTCGCGGCAACCCATTCCTTGATCGCACAACCGGCTACAAGCCTATCTACTGATGACGAACAGGCCGGGGACCTTTGGAACTTCGAAGACGATGACCCTTGGGGCTTCGAGGAAGACGAGGAAGATATCGAGACTTGGGGGACTTTACTACAAGACCAAGCCCCTGACCTTTTGCTTTTTGCGGGATTTGCCAGCTTGACCATGGTGAGCTTCTTGCGAAAAAGCGTCTGGCTCAAATACCTCACGCTCGTAATTGCCGTTGCCTACATGGGCTTCCAGAAGAGCCAGCTCATTTCAGTGACGAACATCTATAGCCTACTCACCGGTAACATGCCGGTCTTCCGCTATAGCATGGCCTGGTATCTGTTCTTCGTGTTCACGGTCGTCACAACGGTTTTTTGGGGTCGACTCTATTGCGGGCGAGTCTGCGCCTTTGGAGCTCTCACCCAACTCATGGACCGTATCTTTCCTGCGCGACTACGGCTCGAAATTCCCCCTTGGCTCGAAGAGCGCGCGGCTAGCATCAAGTATGGCCTGCTGGCTGTAACCCTGCTTTATTTTCTAGTGACCGCAGACATTCCGGCCTACCGCTACGTTGAGCCGTTCTGGATGTTCACCATGCGTGGTTCCACAGCCATGTGGACCGGCCTTGCAGTCTTGCTGATCTCTACCGTGTTTGTCAGAAACCTTTACTGTCGTTTTCTCTGTCCAGTGGGGGCCGCCCTCGGCCTACTATCCAAACTCACCATCTTCCGCATCAAGCGCTGGTCAGAATGTAGTACATGCAAGCTGTGTGAAAAAACCTGCGAGTGGGGAGCAATTCGAGGTCCAGAGATCATCATGACCGAGTGCGTACGCTGTGACGACTGCGAACGTCTCTACGCCGACACCACACGGTGTCCACACTGGCTGATTCTCGCACGCCAGAAGCTCAGCCAGGCTCGGTCGGCACTCACCTCAACCCCAGCCACCATCGGCGACACCAGCGAGGCCGAGCACTGATTATTCGTAGAGTTTTCCGGAGTCGGTCAAGGCTTACATGAGATACCATAGAGTCCGACAGAGCACCCATTTCCAGATAACCTAACTCAGTCACGGCACTCTACCGCCAAGCTTTCCGGCATTGAACAACATGCGAACACCTAATTGAGACAACCATGGTTACACGCTTAACGTCGACCCAGCGCCACCTCACAGAAACGAAGGGTCCCCCCGCAAGGTCCGGAACCGGTGAATACCAACCAGCGAATGACTAATACCCAGGCAGGGCTAACCTAAAAATGGCTTCACGCACCCAATAAGTGACCCCTCCCACAACCAAACTAGGAAAGTGAGGTCGTTGAAAATGGCAACCAAAACAACGATACCCGTGATAGCACTGTTATTGCTCAGTCTGTTCGCGGGCGGAGCCGCTAGCGCCCAAGACGGTGGGACCTTGGAAGTATCTGTACGATACACAGGAACCGAAGGCGCGGTTAACGAGGAACGACCGATCATTGTCGCAATGTTCGACAATCCTCCGGCTGGAGAATCGGCAAGGCCAGTTGGCTTCCCACAACTCGTTCAAGAGAATGGGGTCACTGTGACCTTCGAGGACCTGACCACCTCACCGGTCTACGTAGTCGCATTCTTTGGCAATCCAGCCTCCGGACAACCCGTGTCTGGGGGGCCGTTGGGCATCTACGGAGACAGCTGGGAAGAACCCGACGGCATCGACATTACCGATGGTGACACGATCGAGGTCGAACTCCGGTTCGACGACACATTGCGCATGCCATAAAGCGGTTCGTGAACAGCCTAAGGATGCCTCACGAGACCACAGCACTGAATAATTCTCCATGCCTCAATCGTTCACTCAACGGCATTTCGGATCACCGGCATCACACCTTCGTTCCATCACATTCCTAGAGGGGCTGTCCTACTTAGTGCTGCTCTTCATCGCCATGCCTCTCAAGTACCTAGGAGACATGCCACTTGCAGTCCGCATCTCGGGTTCGGTCCACGGCGGACTCTTTATCTGGTTCTGTATACTCGTGGCAGCGGGTTTGCGTGTCCGAAAGCGGCCAGTCAAGTGGGGGCTCAGACTATTGGTGGCTTCACTGGTTCCCTTCGGCACCTTCGCGATAGACCAGCGGCTTCGAGCGGAAGTGGTCTCCGACGAGAAGCATCGGTGACGTCACCTGGTTCACAGAACTTCCCGCCAATCGAAGGAGTAGGCTTCGCTAGCATCTTTTGAATAGGTCACTCTGGACGACCCATTGAATCGCTGCACATACCTGGGTCCCCCAGCCAGCTAAAAATCTCGCGTAATGTGCACCAATAGCAGCGGATCGGCTATCATCTGGCTCTGAAACGAGTTTCCTGAGGAGCCTTAGCCATGCCCAATCGTCTACCCGGCCTACTTGCAGCCGTCATCGTGTTGACCGCAGCTCTAGCGTGGAGCGTGCTACCTGCCTTTGCACAGGTTGACCGGGTGCGGGATCTAAACTGGACGACACCGAGAACTCCAGACGGCCACCCCGACCTTCAAGGTATCTGGGGTAATAAGACAATCACTCCGATCGAACGACGGGACGGAGAAGCCAGGGGGTATCTGACCGACGAGGAAATGGCCACCCTCAACCAACAGCGCGCACAAAACGAAGCTGCGCGAGATGCCGCGCCAGCACAACGCTATGAATCAGGCGGCAACGTGGGCGGTTATGGTAGCTACTGGCTCGACTCGGGAGACACGGTCCTATCAACGGGCCAAACTTCGTTCGTGGTCGATCCACCAACCGGCAGGGCTCCGGTTCAACAATGGGCGCTCGACGCCAAAGCTTGGCGACGAGCTAACGAGGGTGATCACTACGAGAACATGAGCGTATGGGACCGCTGCATCTCCAGGGGAGTCCCCGGCTCAATGCTTCCGGCCGGCTACAACAATGCTTATCGCATATTGCAGACGGCTGACCATATCGCGATCTTCCACGAGATGATCCACGACGCCCGCATCATCCCCCTCACAACCGGTCCCTTCATGGACGAACGCATCGATCAGTGGATGGGTAATGCCAGGGCACATTGGGAGGGTGATGTTCTCATAGTCGAAACCAAAGGTTTCCACAACCGGGGTTGGATTGCGTCAAGCATGGCCGGAGGGCGCCTAAAAGGTATTCCGACCAGCACGGCACTCCACGTAGTCGAGCAATATGAGCGAGTTTCTGCGCAGACCATCATGTGGACAGTGACCGTTGAAGACCCGAACGTCTACACGGCACCTTGGACCCTCCAGATGCCCCTAACAGCCGAGCCCGAGTATCAGATATTTGAGTACGCCTGCCATGAAGGCAACTACGCCGTTCCAAATGCCCTCAGTGGGGAACGCTTCCTAGAGAAGGAAGTTACTGAGGGTCAGTAACGCTCAACTTAATAACAGTATCGAAAAATAGAGTCGGCAGGGTGCACCCTAGTCGTTAGCTAACCTGTGCCGCCAACTCCACACCAGCCATCACAGACGGCTCAAAGAGTCTGAAGGGTTTGTCCCGATGACACAACGTCACTACCGGTAAATAGGCACTCAAATATGCCTTAGGATCATTGCATGGCTCTGTTGTCGCGTGACCAGATCGCCTCCGAGGCTGAACCATGTTGTTCATGAGCAACCTAGATTAATACAAGGTCAAACTCTATAAGGCCGAGCCAGGTAGAGGTGACATGAAACATCAACCCTCCGACCCCCGTCTCCTGCTGGTATTGTGTCTTGTGGGTTTGGTCCCTATATGCCCCCTTCACGCCCAATCAACTCAGCCGTGGCAGACCTACGGCACCGAAAACGGTGAGTGGCGAAGCTATGCCGGGAATATTGCGGGCCAGAAGTACTCACCCCTCGACCAGATTAACGCTACCAACTTCAGCAAGCTTGAGGTCGTCTGGCAGTGGACCACCGTAGACAATCGGGTCAGCCTGACCACCCCAGACGGTGGTGAATGGTCAGCACCACTCGAGACCATCGTGGAGTCGTTGGTCGCCGACACCCCGAACCTATATCGCGAAGGCCAGTCGCCAAACCCATCCCGATTTCAGGCCACGCCGCTGATGGTCGACGGTGTGCTCTACTTTAATACGCCACTCTCACAGGGCGTGGCAGTCGACGCTACTACCGGCGAGACCCTCTGGGTGTTCAACCCGAAGACCTACGAGGAAGGCACGCCCTCGATGAGTGGACCGTGGACCCAGCGCGGCGTCGCCTATTGGACTGATGGCGAAAACGACAAACGCATTTTCTGGGGTACGGGGGCGGGCTACCTAGTCTGCGTCAAAGCAGGCACCGGACGCCCCTGCCTTGAATTTGGACCGGACGGTAGCGGAATTATCGACGCCATGGCCGGTATTCCAAGGGTGGCGCGCAATGATCGAGACTACCTCAACGCCTTTCTTTACTCCATTAACTCGCCCCCGATCGTTGTACGCGACCGAGTAATTCATGGCTCACACATAGCCGATGTGCGTATCACGAAAGAAGCACCCCCTGGTTGGGTGCGAGCCTGGAATGTACGCACAGGGGAACATGAGTGGGACTTTCACACAGTACCCAATAGCCCAGACGAGTTCGGATCGGACACCTGGCTGAACGAGTCGTGGCGCTATTCGGGGAACGGCAACGTTTGGTCAATGCTAGCCGGGGACAACAACCTAGGCTATGTTTATCTACCTACCGGTACCGTTACCAACGACTACTACGGAGCCGATCGCCCAGGCGACAATCTCTTCTCGGAATCGATTGTCGCCGTCGATGTCGAGACCGGCCAACGGGTCTGGCACTTCCAAGCGATACACCACGGCCTGTGGGACTGGGATTTTCCCACTCATCCCAACCTGCTCGACATCACCGTTAACAGCCGAACGATCCAGGCGTTGGCACAGGTCAGCAAACAAGGTTTCACCTATGTCTTCGATCGAGTGACAGGTGATCCCGTCTGGCCGATCGAAGAACGCCCCGTCCCCCAAGCAACCAACATGCCGGGCGAGGTACCGTCACCAACCCAGCCGTTCCCGACAAAGCCCCCACCGTTTGAATACCAAGGCGTAACCATCGACGACCTAGTCGATTTCACACCCGAGATCCGGGCAATGGCAATGGAGGCAGTGAGAGACTTCAAGCTAGGCCCGATCTTCACCCCGCCCCTCCGTACCCTAGAAGGAGGCCCAGCAGGGACCATTCAACGCCCTGCCATAGACGGTGGCGCCAACTGGGGTGGAGCCGGAGTCGATCCAGAGACCGGCACCCTTTACGTTCCGTCGAACAACCGATTCTCCGTACTGCACTTTTACACACCGGACCCAGCCGACGGTGGCACCATGCAGTTCACGCAGGGTGCGTTCGGCGGTGGACGCCAACCAGTTATGCCCCAAGGGCTTCCATTGCTCAAACCACCATACTCACGGATGACAGCAATCGACCTCAACACCGGGGCCATCACTTGGGTACAGCCCAACGGTGACGGAAACCGGTTACGGAACCACCCGATGCTACGGAGTCTCAACTTACCACCGGTCGGAGGCGACGGACGAGGTGGACCGTTAGTGACAAAGACACTGCTGATCAGCGCCCTGACTGCCGGTGGCACCGACGGGGCGCCACAACTACTAGCCCGCGACAAGGCCACAGGACAGGCCCTTGGTGCAATCGACCTCCCGAGCGGAGCAATCGGTACACCGATGACCTACATGGCCAATGGACGACAATATATTGCCCTCACCATCGGTGGCGGCCCGCGCCTAGTAGCCTTCGCGCTACCGGAATAGAACGATTCCATTGGGTGCCCCGACATACTACCCCGTCCATTTACTCCCCCCTGACCACACCAGGCCTTGGCCTCGTGCTCTGGATCAACCAACTTCTAGCCCTAGGAGAGTCTCATCCAGAAATAGAGGTGCAACTCATCACCGACAAGCCGGTCACGACCATTAGCAACTTACACGTGCACTCACGACCGTCAATCGCACTGGAAGGCTCTAGGTCACTAGAGCATCAAGGCGACGCAACTTAACCACTGGGTCATCAGCGCTCCGTGACGCATCTAGATCCACCTCGAACTCCGCAACCCAATCGTTGAGTTGCTCACTATCGATCAACATCTGCTCAACGCGCCAGGACTCGTGGTTAGTCCGGTCGATGTGAGTGTGTCGTCTATTCCGACCCTCTGGATCGAGAAGTAAGTCGCCGTGCTCCGCACCAAACGCCTCTCGAATCTCGGCCAGTCGGTCGAGGTTCCACGACGTGGCTTCACCGTTAGCATCAGACAAAGTATTCAGCGCCATCTCATCTTGGCCTATCGACCAGGCTCGCAAGAATGCGAAGATCCGCACCCGGACCGCAGCGATAAACCTTCTCTCGTCCTGGGTTATATCGCGAGCTCCTTGGTCCAGCAAGGTAGCTTGCTCAACATTTTTGTCACTCGAGCTCTGGTTCGCTGGGTCGCGCATACGCTCCCACTCATCGAGCAAACTCGAATCAACCTGCCCAACCATTTCTCTAAGGTAGAGCTCCATCTCAACGACTGCGTCCGTCTTCATCCCATCTGGCACCGTTCGACGGAGTACCTTGTAGACGCTACCCAAGTGGCGCAAAAGCAGTCCTTCAGTGCGCTCAAGGTCATACTCCTGCACGTAGTCGTGGAACGACCGCAACGTTTCACACATCTCACGCCCGATCGACTTAGGCCGAATATTCTCTTCACCCACCCAAGGATGACGGTCGGCAAACTCGTTAAAGGTCGAGTACACGAAATCGGCAAGCGGTTTGGGGTACTCAAGTTTTTCGAGCTCTTCCATGCGCTGCTCGTAGTCCAACCCATCCGCCTTCATCTCACCCACCGCACGCGCTCGGAGCTTATCCAATTGGCGACGTAGAATTGCTGAAGGGTTTTCAAGAATACTTTCGACCAAGGTAAGGACGTCAAGCTCATGGCCATCGGTATCAAGGTCAAGCAGAGGAATCGTCTCAAGCAGATAAAGGGATAACGTCTGGTCCATCGAAAAATCATCCTGCAGTTCAACGTTCACCCGTAAACGTGCTCCATCGGGCTCCTGAGCTACAAACTCGACGATACCGCGTGACACAAGCGACCGAAATAACTGCCAGCCTCGCCGCACATGCACATGCTTAGCCTGCACCGATTCATGGCTGTCTCGGATAAGCTGCCGCATCGCTTTGCACCCATTGCCAGGGCGCGACAACACATTGAGAAGCATCGCGTGGGTGACCGCGAAACTCGACGCAAGCCGCTCTGGTCTCGCATTGACCAATCGCTCAAAAGTACCTCGGTCCCATGACGCAAAATTAGTACGAGGTGGTTGACGTTTCACCACCTTCTTCCCGGCTTT
>Ga0310344_10002776_pt1 | contig 13110 bp, 13 predicted proteins | sample HC15DNA20200_MG_FD_203801 | JGI IMG/M metagenome (GOLD analysis project Ga0310344, IMG submission 203801) | Marine microbial communities from station ALOHA, North Pacific Subtropical Gyre - HC15-DNA-20-200_MG | ecosystem: Environmental > Aquatic > Marine > Oceanic | place: Pacific Ocean: North... | reverse complement strand
CGAAATCGCCCTCCTTGCGGCAGAATTTGTAGAAACCCCATCGCGCATTCGCAGATAGAGCCGGAACCGACACGGCGCGCAGCATCTCGCCGAGCTGCAGCGTTGTTTCGAAGGCGCCCCCGACGAAGCTTGCGACGGGAATGCGCCGCTCACCCGCCACGCCAGCGGCAATCACGTCCGCCCCCAGAGCGGACAGGCAGGTCAGCCAGTCGGCCGCCGGATCGGCATGGGCCAAGCTGCCGCCGATGGTGCCGCGGTTGCGCACCGCGCGATAGGCGATGTCCCGCGCCACGGCTGCCATCACCCCGTTTGTCACATCGGGCAGGTCGCCATCCTCGATCTCGGTGTGGGTCACGCAGGCGCCAAATATCAGCGCACCGTTCTCTCGCCACGCCACCTGCAACGCATCGATCGCCGTGATATCGACCAATAGGGCAGGCTTCGCCAGCCGGAGATTCAACATCGGGCCGAGCGACTGACCGCCCGCCAGAACCCGTGCGCCCGGTTGCGCCAATAGGGTCAACGCGTCCTCCAATGCCACTGGCCGTTCATAGGCGAAATCGACCGGCTTCATGACTGCGCCGCCTGGATCAGGGTCAGCAGCCGGCGTGGGGTGATCGGCGTCGCATCGACCTCGACCCCCAACTCCTTCAGCGCGTCGTTGATCGCGTTGCCGATCGCCGCGGGCGGGCCGATGGCACCGCTCTCGCCGATGCCCTTCTGCCCGAAGCGGGTATAGGGCGAGGGCGTTTCCATGTGCAGGATGCGCAGGTCCGGCACTTCCACCGTTCCCGGCAGCAGATAGTCCGCCAAGGTCGAGGCGAGCGGCTGGCCCTGACCGTCATAGGGCATCTCTTCATACAGCGCGGTGCCGATCCCCTGCGCCACGCCGCCATAGACCTGGCCGTCGACGACCATCGGATTGACCAGCACACCGCCATCTTCGACGACGGCATAGTCGAGGATTTCCACATGACCCAGTTCCGGATCGACGGCGACAACTGCGGCATGCGCAGCATAGCTGAAGGTGCCGGTATCCCGCTCCGGCTTGTAGCCGACCGTGACCTCAAGCCCGGCCGGGTCCACGTCGGGCGGCAGATCCTGCGGCTTCAGGTACCAGACGCGCGCGATCTCGGCGAGGCTGACCGCACCACCGGGGGCAATGACCTGCCCACCTTCGATGCGGACATCGTCGACGTCCGCCTGCAGCAGGGAGGCGCCGATCCGGGCGGCGCGCTCGCCAATCGCTTCACAGGCGGTGGCCACGGCACCACCGGACATCACCATGCAGCGTGAGCCCCAGGTCCCGGTCGAATAGGGCGTGTACTGGGTGTCGCCATGCACCAGCTTCACCCGGTCGATCTCGACGCCCAGCACCTCGTTCGCCACCTGGGCCAATGTCGTCTCCAGCCCCTGGCCGTGACTGTGTGCGCCGATACGCAATTCCAGCTCGCCATCCGGTGTCAGCCGCGCGCTGCATTGTTCGTGACCGGGCACCATGGGAATGCCCCAACCGGAATAGACCGATGTGCCGTGCGAGCCCTGCTCGCAGAAAATCGACAAGCCGACGCCGACCAGCCTCCCGTCCGCCTCACCCGCCGCCTGTCGGGCGCGCACCGCCGGCAGGTCGATCGCGTCGACGGCGCGGCGCAAGCATTCCGGATAATCGCCGCTGTCAAAATGTTTCGCGGTGATATTGTCGAACGGCATGGCTTCGGGCGGCACCAAGATCATCTGCCGGATCTCGTGCGGTTCCTTGCCGACCTCGCGCGCGATCGCGTCCAGCATCAGTTCCATCGCGAAACACACACCGGTACGCGCCACACCGCGATAGGGCAGGATCGGCGGCTTGTTGGTGCAGGACGACCAGGTGCGGCAACGGAAAGCCTCGAAGTCATACGGGCCCGGCAGGATGCTGCCGACCTGCGCCGCCTCCAGGCAGGCGGAGAAGGGATAGGCGGAATAGGCGCCGGAATCGACATGCGCCGTCGCTTCCAGCGCGACCAGCTTGCCCGATTCCTCGGCATGCGCGGTAACGACGTAGTGGTGCTCGCGGCAGTTCGCGTTGGCGCTGAGCTGTTCGCGACGATCCTCGATCCAGCGCACCGGATGGCGCACCTGCATCGCGAGCCAGCAGATAGCCACCTCTTCCGGCAGCAATATCCCTTTGTAACCGAAACCGCCGCCGACATCGGGCGCGATGATCCGCACCTTGCCGTGATCCAAACCGAGGCATTCTGAGAGGCCGGTACGGACGATATGCGGCATCTGCGAAGCGCTGTAGACGGTAAGCTGTTCCAGCCGGCTGTCCCACTCCGCCACCACGCCGCGCCCCTCGATCGGCGACATGCATTGCCGTGCGGTTTGAAAGGTACGGGTGATTTTGATCGGGGCCTTCGCGGCGATTTCGTCAAAGTTAGGGTCGTCGACTACCGATTCCAGGAAACTGTTCTCGTCCCACTGCTCGTGGATCAAGGGGGCATCGGCATCGCGTGCCCGGACCATGTCGTGGATCGCAGGCAGTTCCTCGATATCGACGCTGACCCGCTGCACGATATCTTCCGCCCGGGCACGATCCGGCGCCAGGCACATAGCGACCAGTTCGCCGACATAGCGCACCTTGTCCGTCGCCAAGGCAGGCTGTTCGGACACCTTGAACCCCGGCAGCGCGGTGACCGCCCGGATGGCCTTCACCCCCGCCATGTCAGCCGCCAACGTCACCTGGGCCCGCAGTACGTCCGGGATATCGAACCCGCGGATGCGGCCATGCGCGACGGGGCTACGCAGGAAGGCGACCTCCTTCATTCCGGCCAGCTTGATATCGCCGATATAACGGCCGCGGCCGCGCATATAGCGATCGTCTTCGCGGCGCGGGACGCGGGCGCCGACGCCGGTGCCTTCGCTACCGTCCATAGAGTTAGGCAGCGGCTTCGAGTTCGGGCAGGATCAGCGCATCGGCGTCGAAACGCTTGCCTTCGCGCAGGCAGAAGCGCGGGCGCAGTTGGCGTTCCGCCGTGACCTCATGGCCCTCATTGTCGCGCAAGGTCCATTTGCCGCGTTCATCGACAAGCACGCTGATATCGGCGACGGTACCCGGCTTGAGGGTGCCGATTTCGTCGCCCCGTTCGAGCATATCGGCGCAGTTCGACGTCACCATCGGCACGATCTCGGTCAGCGACAGGCCGAGCGCCAACAGTTCCGTCATCCCAAAGGCCAGGCTGAAGCGCTCGCCGCCGGCAAAAAGATGGTTTTCGTCCGGGTCGGAGTGCTCTTCCGGCGTCCCCGGAGGCGGCGGCACCACGGTGTTGTAGCCGTGCATATCGGCACCCAAGGTATCCGGAATCACTCCGGCGTCGAGCACCTTGCGCGCCATGTCGAAGCTGAAATGCGAGCCGTGCCCGATATCCACCTTCATGCCGCGATCGAGCGCGTCCCGCACCGCCGGATGCAGTTCACCGGCGGTGTTCACGAAGCCGCCCGGATGCCGGGTGAAAGGGTGCGCGAGGATATCGCCAGGACCCAGCAATTCCACCATGTCCGGCACGATCGTGTCCGGATCGACCCTTTCCGTGCCGTCGTCGGGCAACGGCCAGAGCTGGCCCAGATGGACGTAGATCGGCAACCCGGATTCGGTGCCGATCTGCTTGGCCAGTTTCATCACCTCGTTGCCCCAGCGGGTGTAGCCGCCGATCTCTGCATGGGCCTTGATGCCCTTCACCAAGTCGCGGTTGGCCTCGATGGCGCGGACGGTGTTGTAAACGTCCACACCTTTCGGGTTGTACAGGTCGGTGTAATAGTGGCCTTCCAGCCCACCGACGACATAGGCAGAAATGAAGGCGACCACATCGCTGGCGGACGGTTCACAAATGTAATGGCGGAATCCGCCAAAGGTCATGCAACTCGGTCCGCCCTGATCGACCAAGGTTGTTACCCCTGAATGCACGCCGACCATGTCGGGGTTGAGCCCGAACCGGCCACCAACATGCTGAAAAACATGCGCATGCGTGTCGATCATCCCGGCAATGACGACATCACCCGAAACGTCGACCACATCGGCGGCGTCTTCGGCGGGAATCTCGGCCGAGACGGCCGCGATCTTGCCATCCTTTACCGCGACGTCCTGCACGCCATCAATATTCTGTGTCGTATCGACGACATGGCCGCCTTTCAGCAAGGTGTCGTATTTTTTCGCCATCGCCCGGTCCTCTATCGATCATGCCTGTCAGAGCGGAACCTTAAACCAAGCGCGGGAAGCATGGAAAGCGCCGCGCGCAATGCCGCGTTCATCCTTGCGCCCGGCAACGGTCACGATTACCACAACAGGGATGAGTGAAAGCCAAACCCGTGCGAATACCCAGCAGCGAGTCCTGCGCGGCATCCTGTTCATGTGCCTGGCCATCTGCATCATGCCGGCTATGAACGCCATCGCGAAGTATCTGGTGGCGGACTACCCGATGCCACAAGTCGTCTGGGCGCGATTCACCGGCCATTTCCTATTTACCATCGCGATCTTCCTGCCCAGCTTCGGCTGGCGGCTGTTCATCCCCACCCGGCCCGCAATGCAGTTCGGCCGTTCGGCGGTCATGTTCGCCTCAAACGGGCTGTTCATCGTCGCCCTGGCATCGATCTCCTTGCCGACCTCTTCCGCGATCATGTTCACCGCGCCCTTGATGCTGACCGCCCTATCCGTACCCTTCCTCGGCGAACGGGTCGGCCCGCGCCGCTGGGCGGCCGTCATATTCGGCTTCACGGGCGCTCTCCTGATCATCCGCCCGGGTCTCGGCGGCATGCAGTTGGGCGCTATCTTGACGTTCGGGTCGGCCGCCCTCTTCGCGGTCTATCAGATCATGACGCGCAAGATCGGTGACGACGACCCGGCTGAAACCTCGATCGTCTACATGGCGATAATCGGCGCTGTCGCGATGTCCCTGGCCCTGCCGCTCTATTTCGAAACACCGCGCGAACCGCTGCACTGGGCCCTGTTCGGTACAGTTGGCTGTCTGGGTGGCGTGACGCAATATTTCGTAATCAAGGCGCTGCAATGCGCCCCTGCCTCCACCGTCGCCCCTTATTTATACGGCGAATTGATTGGCGCCACCTTGCTGGGTTTCGCGATATTCGGCGACTTTCCGGACGCATGGACCTGGACCGGCGCTGCGGTGATCGTCGCCAGCGGCCTCTATGTCGCCTATCGGGAGGGTGTCGTGCGGCGCTGAACTACAAGACCGAAAAGACCACATCCATTTTATGCTCGGACAGCGGCATGTCCCATTCCAGCGCTCGCTTCTTGAGATTGAAACAGCTGATCCGTGTCGGCAGAGACAGCAGCGATTCAGCGTAGTCCGCATCACCCGAAAGGCGGCGAACCTGGGCTTTCACCCAACGCACCTTGTCGCGCAGCTTCGTCTGGCGCAATCGGCTGAACCCCACGACAATACGGTCCGCATCGATGACCTTGATGCCGCGGCACCAACCGAGCGGAATGTAGCTATCGACAAATTCGTTCAAATCGATGAACGCTGTCACCGCGCAGGACCGCGGGTCGGCGATGTATATTTTGCCGTCCACCGCGGTGAAATAGAGCATTTCGTTGCAGAAAATGCCGTCATGAACGAATTGACCGGGATCACCCGGAGGGCCTGAAAGGTCTATTCTTTTCTCTTTATTCGTCAGGAAAACCGCATCGAAGAGATCGCAGCGCGTCGCCCAAATCTCGTCACCCACCGTAAACACGAAATTGGGATGCGCGACCCGCGGCTTGGTCGTCGGCACCTTGCGATAGTCTTCGCCTCTTGAAAAGCGAGCCCAGACATCGCCTCCGGAAACGTCCCATTCGTTCGGCAGTACGCCATCCATGTCGATTTCGACGATGCTGTCGAGTCCCGTCACCGCAATCAGCAAGGTCCCGCTGCCACTGGGCCTCACATGGTGAATATCGTTTAAAAAGGGTAGCGATATGTAGTGCTAGACGGTGAATTCCGGCAGTTGGAAGATGGTTATTTCCGTTTGCGTGCAGGTATAGAGTCGGTCCCCTTCTAGCGCACCGGCCTTAAAAACAACGGATGGCAGGTCGGGGCACACCTCCGGCGGCGAAAAATACTCATGAATGAGCGCGGGTCGGCGCGCTTCCATATCGACCTTGACGACGACCGCATTCAGAAAATGCTGCCATTCCTCTTTTCGTGCGGCGTCCGGCCGCATTTCGCCGCCCAGGATATACAGGTCGTTCATCGAATGGAGATCCGACTATGATGCGAGAGCGAAACGAAAAATGATTCTTTCCTACTTAACACAACCGCAGGGGCCCATTGCCAGCAGCGGAACCTGATTCCTGACACCGAGCGCCTGCACCCCTTTTGTTGCGGGATCATACCAGTTGTCCTATTGAACACACGGGCATCGCGCGCGATTCGCCTTGGGACAACCACCATCCAAACTACTGCCGGGTTAAGAAATGAACAACGCCGACCTTATCGTTAAAACGCTCAAGACAGCCGGCATCCGGCACGGTTTTGGAATACCCAGCGGCAACGTTCTGCCGCTGATGGAAGCCATGCGCACCGGCGGCATCGAATTCGTACTCACCGCCCATGAAGGATCGGCCGGCTTCAGCGCCGACGTCACCGGCCGGCTGACCGGCGCACCGGGCCTGTGCATTGCAACTCTCGGCCCTGGCGCGACGAACCTGTCGACCGGGGTTGGCAATGCCTGGCTCGACCGATCTCCGATGATCGCCATCACCTGCACCCTGAACACCAACCAGCTCGGTCGCCGCATACAGATGCATATCGATCACGAGACCTTGTTCAAGCCAATCACCAAGGCGAGTTTCATGCTGCGCGAAGGCGAAATCGTCGAAACGCTGCAAAAGGCCCTGGAAATCGCGCTTACCGACCCGCAAGGCCCGGTCCATCTCGACCTGCCGGAAGATGTCGCGCTAGCGGCGGCGACGGAAACGGCGCCGACTCAAACGCCCCGCGTGACTTATACCCGCGAGGCGTCGGACGACGCGATCGAAAAGGCCATCCCGATGATCGCCGACGCGAAGCGACCTATCGCCGTCCTCGGCTCGACCGCGATGCGGATGGGGAACATCGACCTGCTGCGCGACTTCGTGGAGCGCAACGGTATTCCATTCGCGACGACGACCATGGCCAAAGGATTGATCGATGAGGATCACCCGCTTTCAGTCGGATGCATCGAACGCGGCCGCCGACAGGTCCAGCGCGCCTTCCTGCGAGGCGCCGACCTGATCATCGGTCTGGGATACGATACGATCGAAGTGGAGTACGAAGCTTGGATCGCCGATGTCCCCTTGCTGCAGATCGACATCGACCCTGTGGATACGGATTCCTCCGTCACCGTGGCCCTGGAAGTAACCGGCAACCTCGATTCAACCCTTACCCGACTCAACATTGCCAAAGCAGCTGAAAATTGCTGGACGGACACCGACATCGCGAGTCATCGTGACGGATTCCAGTCATCTCTCCGGCCGGCCAGCGAAAGTTTTACCCCGCATGAAGCCATCGATCTGGTCCGTGCGGCGCTTCCCAAGGAAGGGATTTTGTCATTCGATGTTGGCGCCCATACACACCAAATCGCCAGCCAGTGGACGACGTATTCACCGCGAAGTTTTCTCATTACCAATGGCTGGTCGTCTATGGGCTTCGGCCTGCCCGGCGCGATTGCAGCGAAACTCGCCCACCCTGAATTACCCGTGGTCTGTCTGCTCGGTGACGGCTGTTTCCAAATGACGTGCGGGGAACTCGCCACCGCGCTTCGGCAAAATCTCGCTCTGCCGATCGTTGTTCTCGACGACCGGTGGCTGAGTCTTATCCAAATCAAACAGACGCGGCGGCAATTCGGCATCTATGGCACAGCGCTTGACGAGGTGGAGGTCGATGCGCCGCCGGCGCATTATTTCGGCGTTCCAGTGATCGCGGCGAACACGGCGGACGAATTGAAAAACGGCCTGAAGACCGCCTTCGCGGCGTCGGAACCGACGGTTATTGAAGCGCGTGTCGATCCGGCGCATTACATGGATACGGTATTCGACTGACCGGAGGCCTGACCATGAACCGACAAGTCCTCTTGGCGCGCCGCCCGGAAGGTGAACCGGTTGCGGCAGATTTCAACTTCAGAGAAAGTGATGTACCCGAGCCCGGCGAGGGCCAGTTCCTCGCCCGCACGCTCTATCTTTCGCTCGACCCTTATATGCGGGGCCGGATGGATCCGGGACGCTCCTACGCCGAACCGGTGCCTATCGGTGGAGTCATGGAAGGCGGCACGGTCAGCCTCGTCGAACGCTCAAACCATCCAGGATACGCCGCAGGCGATATCGTTGTCGGGCGTATGGGATGGCAGGAGTACGGCGTGTCGGACGGCACCGGCATGCGCAAGGTCGGCCCAGCCACCAAACCGCTATCCTATGCGCTGGGCGTACTGGGGATGCCGGGTATGACCGCCTATACCGGCTTGCTCAATCTGGGCCAGCCGAAGGAAGGCGAGACCCTGGTTGTCGCCGCAGCCTCGGGTGCGGTTGGCAGCGTCGTCGGTCAAATCGCCAAGATAAAGGGCTGTCGCGCGGTTGGCGTCGCCGGCGGCGCCGAGAAATGCGCTTTCGTGATGGATGAGCTGGGCTTCGACGCCTGCCTCGATCATCGCGCGGACGACTTCGAGGACCAGCTCGCCGCCGCCTGCCCGGATGGCATCGATATCTATTTCGAAAACGTTGCAGGCCGGGTGCTTCGGGCCGTGATCCCGCACTTCAATTTCTTTGCCCGCATGCCGGTCTGCGGCCTGATCGCGCAGTACAACGCGGCGGGTCCTGCCGAAGGAACGGACTATTTACCGCAATTCATGCGCACCGTGTTGACCCATCGCGTTGCCGTACGCGGTTTTATTGTCCGAGACTATGCGGACAAGGAAGCCGAATTCCTGCGTGAGGTCAGTGGTTGGATTGCCGAGGGCCGCATCAAATACCGCGAACACCGGGTTAAGGGGCTCGAAAACGCGCCCGAGATGCTCATCGGAATGCTGAAAGGGGAAAATTTCGGCAAGACAATTATCCAGATTTCGGACGAACCCTAGGCACTGCGACGAAACGGGAGGGAAGCATGAAGTTCGGAACCTTCAGCCTCAGCCAAATGCCCGACCAAAGCATCCGGGTCGAGGCGTTCGACAAGGATGTAGAGCAATTCCAGCTGGCCGAAGAACTCGGCTAAGACACGGTCTGGCTCGCCGAACATCTGTTCTCGACCTATGGCGTCGTGACGTCGACACAGGTCTTCGCGGCCGCCGCCGCACGGTGCACCAGCAAGATCGCCATCGGCACGGCGATCGTTGCCTTACCGTTCAACCATCCGCTTCGCACAGCGTCCGATTTTTCGCTGATCGATGTGCTCTCCCATCGCCGCTTGAAGTTTGGAGTCGGCCGCGCCTACCAGCCGCATGAATTCGTCGGGCTCGGCGTCCCGATGGAAAAAAAGCTGGGAGATGTTCACCGAAGCGCTGGACATCATTCTGAAGTCCTGGACCAACGAGAAGATCACCTATGACGGCGATTTCTGGTCAATCCCGGATGAACTCGAACTTCTTCCTAAGCCGGTCCAAGAACCGCATCCGCCGGTCTATCAGGCGACGATTTCACCGGAAAGCTTCAAGACTGCGGCGCGCGACGGCTGGCATCTGCAGCTCGCCTCGCCCTTTACCTACCGCACCTATCGCGAGACCTAGATGGACGAGCTGGAACACCATCTCGGGATCTACGAAGCGGACTGCGCGGCGCAGGGACGCGACCCGAAGGGCGCGGAGCGCATGATGTTGCTGCCCTTTTTCACCCATTAATCGGAGGAAAAGGCGCACCAGATCTTCGGCAAGCATGTCGAATGGTTCTACAACAAGGTCGCCAGCAATCAACTTTCCAGCGCCCGCGGCACCGAGACGGTAAAGGGCTACGAGTTGACCATGACCGAGGGCCGCAAGACCCGCGAGCTTGGCTATCTCAGCTGCGACAATTTGATCAAGTACGGAGCGGCCATCGCCGGCAGTCCGGAAACCTGTATCGAAAAGCTGTCGGAGATGAAAGAGCGGTTCGGCATCACCGAATTTGTGCTGTGGTCCAGCATCGGTGGGATGCCGCCGGAACTCTCGGAGCAATCGCTGCGCCTTGTCGCATCGGACATCATGCCCCGCCTGCAATAATCGTTGAGAGAGAACATCGTTACGGAACCACACATGTGTCCTGGACTCAATCGGGAGTCGGCAAGAACGGCGTTCGGCGCACTACGCTTTACCGTGACCAAATGACTGTGACCTATGGCCACCACATCATCACGACGGCGCCGCGCCGCTGGCAGGCTGAGGCAAACAATATCCGTACGACAGGCGCAGAACGGATCGCGGCACAGGGCGGTGCGCTATTTGGCGTCTGGCGGAGCCAGATCGGCCGGCCACGCGACGAGTTGACCGTTGTTACAGTTTGGAACAACGATGAATCGAATGCGGGCGCTCTCCTCCATGGAACGCCACACATTGTGAGCGTATCGCAGGAGGTCATGCGGCCTACGCTACGCCCGGAGACTCCGGAAGCGCCGCGCCGCCAAGGCAACTACGCCTTTCGTTCTTTTGACACACCGCCGGAGCATTGGGACGAATTCCTGGGACTCTGCGCCGCAGCTTGGCCGGGATTCGAATCCTCCTACGATTCTCAAGTGATCGGCCTCTGGCGCTTCGACGAAGATCGTAACGGGCTGCGGCGCAGCCTGTTGCTGACCCGACGTCCGAACTTGGCGATGTGGGAGTGCTCCAAGATCCCACAAGGCGAAGCTGAAACCGAGGTGCGGCGCAAGCTCAGCCAACACTATGATCTTTGCGACGCGACCTGTGTCTACACCACGACCTTGCTTAGCGCCGAGGACGAGCAGGACGACGTACGCTGGACCTAGAGGGTCCAGTCTCGAAATCGATGGTCGCAATTTCTGAAACACCGCCCGCGGAGATACAGATCGACGAGGCGCTGTTGCGCGACTTGCTGGTGTCCCAGCATCCTGACTTGGCCAGCCAGCCGATTACGACCGTCGGTGAAGGTTGGGACAATGCAATCTACAAGCTGGGCGATGAACTAGCGTTACGGCTGCCGCGGCGTGCGCAAGCAGCGCGTTTGATCAAACAAGAGCAACGCTGGCTACCGATTCTTGCAGAGCGATTACCATTGCCAATCCCTGTCCCCGTCCGTACCGGCATGCCCGAACGGCGTGTCCCCTGGCATTGGAGCGTCGTTCCCTGGTTAGACGGCGAAACCGTGGACAGAACAGCCATGCGCCCCTTGGAAGGAGCTGTCTTCGGTGCGTTTCTGCGCGCTTTGCATGTTCCCCCTTCGAACAACGCACCGCCCAACCCGCACCGCGACGTTCCGTTGACCAAAAAGGCACCGGATGTGCGGGCACGGCTGGAGCGTGTTGGCAAAAGAGTGCCCGAAGGCGTCACCCGCCTTTGGAAGGACGGTCTTGCGAGCGCCATTGACGTCGAACCAACCTGGATCCATGGCGATCTGCACGCACGGAACGTCCTCGTCGCCGACGGCACGATCTCCGGAATCATCGATTGGGGGGACATTTGCGTCGGCGATCCAGCGACCGATCTCGCCTCGTTCTGGACGGTACTTCCGACCCGCGAAGCGCGGCTGCGCGCCATGAAGGCCTATGGTCCTCTCTCCGGTGCAACGCTCTGCCGTGCCCGCGCTTGGGCCGCGTTTTTCGGCATCATACTGCTCGATACGGGGCTCACCGATCATCCACAGCACGCAGCGATGGGCGCGGCAATCCTGAGGCGGCTACGCGACGAGATTCAGGAGCCCTGAGCTTCGGATCGGTAGTGCCGCGCGATCTCTCCGGCCGTCGCCTGCCACACGTCGCCGACCGAACAGATATCCTCGAGCGCTTCGGCCAGGTAGCGAATCCGGTGCGGCTGTCCGATCACCCAGGAGTGCAGCGGCAGACTGAACAGGCGGCCCGATTCGGCCCCTTCCGCGTGCAACGTCCGGAAGGCCTCGCTGATAAGGCCGGGATAGCGCGGGTTCGGGATGTTCCGGATCCACAGCGCGTTCACATCGTCCCATTCCATCTGGTTGGGAATGGCGACCAACGCTGGGTCCGTCGTCATCATGTAGGGCTGGTCGTCGTTCGGCCAATCGAGCTGATAATCGTAGCCGGCCTCCGCAAGCAACTGCGGTGACCGTGTGGATTCATTGGAATCGACACCAAGCCAGCCGGTTGGCCGTTGGCCCGTAGCCTTTTCCAAGACGTCCGTTGCGCTCGCAATGACCTCTCGTTCATCGGCCTCGCTCATGTCGCTGGTGATCATGCGAGTCTGGTAGTCACCATGCGCGGCAATCTCATATCCACGTTCCTGACATGCTTCGATAAGATTGGGGTAGCGCTCGCAAGCGCCGGCGTTGGCCGCGACCGTTGCCTTGATCCCGTGCTTGTCGAGCAGGTCCAGGATCCGGAAGATACCGATCCGGTTGCCGTATTCGCGCTGCGTGAAGTATCGGTAGTCCGGAAAATAATCGCCGCGCGGCCCCTTGAAACGCGGGTCGGTATGGACGCCTTCCGGCGGCTCCAGCTCCCAGAACTCCAGATGCAGCAGGACATAAAAGGCCAGCTTCTCCCCATTCGGCCAGGAGAGCTTTGGCCGTTGCGGCAGTGCCGAATAGCGGTAGAGGTCATGATCCATGCCGGCGGCGGGTTTGGTCATCGGTCGGTCTTCCCCAAATGCGCTTCGTAGTGTTCGGTGCAATGTTCGGCATACCAGTCCGCGATCTCGTCCCCCTTCGCCTTCCACACCCCGTCATGGGAGAGGATGTAGCTGAGCGCTTCGTCGAGATAGGCGATCCGATGGGGCTGCCCCATGATGTAGGGGTGCAGCGCGATGCACATGACGCGCCCGCTCTCCGCCCCTTCTGCGTAGAGCGTATCGAACGTGTCCTTGATCATGGTCACGAAATCTGCGCCTTCATGCTGCTTAAGGCTCAGCACCGAATCGTTGAGATCCATCGTGTAGGGTACCGTGACCAGCGGCCCATGCTTGGTGCGCAACGGCAGCGGCTGG
>Ga0310344_10002774_pt1 | contig 13112 bp, 11 predicted proteins | sample HC15DNA20200_MG_FD_203801 | JGI IMG/M metagenome (GOLD analysis project Ga0310344, IMG submission 203801) | Marine microbial communities from station ALOHA, North Pacific Subtropical Gyre - HC15-DNA-20-200_MG | ecosystem: Environmental > Aquatic > Marine > Oceanic | place: Pacific Ocean: North... | reverse complement strand
GCGTATTCGCCCAGGCACCGCGCGTTGGGGAACCTGCGATTTCCCCGGATACCGGTCACGATTCCGCATGGGAAGCCTTCTTCGACGAGCACCGGCCCTTGCTCGATGTGCGGCTCGAGGAAGGCGCCGATCCGGGCTGCTTCCAAATGGGGCGGCCCTTCCTGCAAGCGCTCGGGATCGCCGCCGCACTCCGCCAGGTGGCTTGCTAACGATCGTCCGCTGTCTGCGCGGGCGGCGGTTTCGAGCGCATCGGGCGGTAAGGTGCCGAGCGCGCCCCGGCTGCCGATATACGACACGCCGAACCAGCAGCTTTCCTCCGCCCGGATGCCCATCACCGTGATGTCGGTGGGTGGCTCGATGCCCATCGACTGCAGTGCGCGAATGGCAGTCAAGCCGGAAACGACTCCAGCGGCGCCGTCGTAGTTTCCACCCTTTGGCACCGAGTCGAGATGTGACCCGACCATACGCACAGGGGCTGTTCGATCCCGTCCCGGCCACGTCATGTACGTGTTCATTGCCGCATCGTGCGTGACCTCGAGACCGAGCGTTCGTGCGGTCTCCGCCATGAGTGCGTGGGCGGCCTCCTCGCCGGGCCCATAGCTCTCGCGGGTCACCCCTTGTACGTCTGCAGTGGCAGCTCGCAGCTGCGCGAAGACCTCGGCCGCAAAGTCTGCTTGCGCCTCAGTCGCTGTGGCAAGCTCGGGTGTCATCAGTGCTTTACCTCCCTAGTGCCCCACGCGGGCCGACGATGCGGTTCGCCCGCAGACGGATCCGTCGCTCGGTGGACCAGGCGTTGTCGCCAAGCGTATTCCCATCGGCCGCACCCGGGCGCTGCGCAGCACAAGTTAACGTAGTTCCGACTTCAATACAGCCGTCGGCCGCTGGCACTTGCGTCTGCAAGCACGCACCGTCCCAGACCTCGGACGAAGGTGAAATCGATGCCGGCGCCGGTGCCCCTCAGTGGGTTAGCGAGGCATGAGGACAGCCAAGCCAGACCCGCCACGACGTCGAGAAATGCAAGGGAAAAAGGGGCCGCGTTGTGGCGTTCGCAGCGAGGTCAAGCCCGGCAGTAAGGCCCGGTCCCAGCTGCGTGCAGGGTCCATTGGGTTGATGGGGCGGCTGCGTTATGCTTCGCCGCCTATTCGGTCTGCTGTGATAGGGAGCATCTCATGGGTGAGTTCGTTAACTTGGAATCGTCGCGCGTCGACAGTATCGGCATCATCCGGATCGACCGGCCCAAGGTGAACGCCCTGAACCAGCAACTGAGCGAAGAGATGCTCGCGGTGGCAAGTGAGCTAGAAGGGCGCGGCGACCTGCGCGGGATCGTACTTTGGGGCGGTCCGAAGATCTTTGCCGCGGGAGCAGACATCGGCGCTTTCCCGCTGAACGACGGCTTTCGCGATCCGCGGCCGATGGTTGACCCATTGATTGAAGCGCTCCACAAGATTGAGAACCTCTCCCAGATTACCTGCGCTGCGGTGAATGGTTTCGCGCTTGGCGGCGGATGCGAAGTCTCCATGGCAACCGATTTTCGCGTGTGCGGAGAGAGCGCGAAGTTCGGGCAGCCCGAGATCTTGCTTGGCATCATTCCCGGGGGCGGCGGCACCCAGCGCCTGACCCGGCTCGTCGGCGTAACCAAGGCCAAGGAGTTGTGTTACTCGGGCCGGATGATCTCAGCCGACGAAGCATTGGAAATCGGGCTCGTCTCGTCAGTGCACCCTGACGACGAGGTGCTCGATGCCGCGATCGATTTGCTCACGCCTTTTGCCAACGGCCCCGCCGCGATCGCGAATTGCAAGCGGGCGATCATGGACGGTTTGCACTTGGACCTCCCAGAGGCCATCGCCGCGGAGACGCGCGAGTTCGTCGCGGCGTTCCAAACCGAGGATGCGGTGACCGGGATCCAGAGTTTTATCGAGCAGGGGCCCGGAAAAGCAAAATTCAGCGGTCGCTGAGCGCTCGGAGATCGGGTATCGGGCGACGTGTCACCGGGTCTTGCGCGAGCAGTTGCTCGAGCGAGCGCGCCGCGCTCAGCACGCGCCCGTCTGATTGCATAGGGCCGATGAGTTGTAGTCCGAAAGGGGTGCCGGTGGCATCGAGCCCGCACGGGATCGTCGCTGCCGGATTACCGGGCGTGGTGATAATCCACGTGAGGGCGAGCCAATCGAGATAGTTTTCGAGCGGCTTCCCGTTGATCGATTCGCAGTACAGCTGCTCTACCGGGAACGGTGGCACCGCCACCGTGGGCGTGATGAGTAGATCGTACGTTTCGAAGAATGCCTGCACGCGGCGATAAATGTTCGTTTGCTCTGCCGTAGCCCATGCAATTTGGTCCGCGGTTAGCTCAAGCCCCGCCTCGTAGTTGGCAATGACGTTCGGTCCGATCGCATCGCGATGGTTCTCGTAGAGCGCCTTGTACCGCGTAACGAACTGTAAGGAGCGTAGTATCCAGTAGCATTCGCGCACATTCGTGAAGTCTGGCGCGGTGGCCTCGCAACGACGAAAGCTCGAGCCGAACCTGCCTACGCGCTCGGCGAAGGTCGAACGGATGGCCTCGTCGACCTCCGTTGCCCCCAGATCTTCGGAGATCGCGACATTCAAGCTCGAAAGATCGATCGGGAGCGCCCGCAGCGGCGGGGTGGGAAAGGACATCGGGTCGATAGCCGGATCGAACCGGGCCATGACCGATAGCATGAGCAGCGTATCGTCGACGCTGCGAGCCATAGGGCCTTGTACGCCGTTGGTCGTGTAACCGTGCGCGTGCTTCTCCGTCGGCACCAAGCCGGCGGTGCTTCGGTGGGCTACCACGCCGCAGAACGCGGCGGGAATGCGCAAGCTACCGCCCGAGTCGGAACCCGACGCGATGGGCATCATGTTGCACGCGAGCGCCACTGCCGAGCCGCCTGACGATCCGCCGCACGTGCGGGCGGTATCGAATGGGTTCACCGTCGCCCCCCAGACGGGATTGGTCGTGTTAGCCCCCGCCCCGAACACTGGGACATTGGTCTTGCAGAAAACGATAGCGCCTGCCTCGCGTAAGTGGTGCACGACCGATTCGTCCTTGTCGGGGACGTGGTCTTTGTAGATCGGCGAGCCCCACGTGGTAAGCAGGCCCTCTGTCTCATTGAGATCCTTGATCCCGACCGGCAGCCCGTGCAGCAAACCTAGCGGCTCGGCTTTCATCACTGCCTGCTCGGCGCGTTTCGCTTCCTCCCGGGCCCGCTCGTATCCTTTGCCGGTGACCGCGTTGACCGCGGGATTGATGGCTTCGACTTGGTCGATGCATGAGTCTAGAAGCTCGACTGGTGAGAGCTGTTTCGCACCGATCAGGTGCCGCGCTTCCACCGCGGAGAGATCGCAAGGGTTCGACATAAGAGGTTCCGTCCGGCACATGAGCGAGCTATTCTTACTATCTTCGACGAAACCTCGCAACGAGGAGGCGCAAGTGACACCGATCAGGGTTTTCTGGCAGCCGCACTGAACGAGCTGTCTACGGGTCAAAGAGTACCTATCGGTCCGTGGGATCGAATTCGACAGTATCAACGTGCTCGACGATGCATCGGGCATGGCCGATCTGCGCGCCCTCGGTGCGCGTTCTGTTCCCGTCGTTTCACGTGGCGAAGCGTATGTCTTTGCGCAAGTGATCAGCGACGTGGTCTCGTTTCTGGGTCTCGAGGACGACCCATCGCCCGAGCTATCCCCGGCCGCGCTCAGCGAGCGTCTTAGCCGCAATCTAGAGGCGGCGGCACGCTTCGTTCGGCAGATGCCGGATGCGCACCTGGAACGGGAGCTGCCCAATCGCCCCCGCTCTTGGCGTGTTCTCATGCACCACGTGTTCCAGATCCCCACCGCGTTTCTCGATCTGGAGGAAAAGGGGGAAGCGCTCGACTACGCTTTGTTGGTCGCACCGCCGCCCGATTCCCTTGACTCGAGCGAGGCAATCGCGGTGTTCGGCGAGCAAGTGCGCGCTCGGTTCGACGCTTGGTGGGTCAACGTAAAGGACGAGGATTTCTCCGGCCAGGTACCGACTTACTTCGGCGGCACGACGCGCCATGAGATGCTCGAGCGCACTGTCTGGCATTCGACGCAGCACGTTCGGCAAGTGGCGTCGTTGCTGGAGCAAGTCGGGATTGCGCCGGATCGGCCACTCGGCCCTGCCGACATCGAAGGCTTGCCCTTGACAGAGAAAGTGTGGGACGAGAGCTGAGGTGAACCTCGTGCGGGGGCTGCTGCTCCTCGTGCTCGTTGGCGCGGGGAGCGCGCACGCACAAACGCCGGTTCCTGGTCCGACATTGTCGCCAGCCGATGTCGTTCGCATCCAGCTCGAGGCGTTGCGTGGCGGCGGCGCCGGAGACGAGGGGATCGCAACGTGCTTCGCGTTTGCCTCCCCGCGCAACAAGCGCGCGACCGGGCCCCTCAATCGGTTTGCCCGTATGATTCGCGAAGGGCCGTACGAACTCATGCTCCGGTATCGGGACGCGACCTTTCACCCGATCGAACAACACGGCGCGTCCGCGGTTCAGCGGGTCACGCTGATCGATGCGACCACCGTTGTGACCTATCTTTTCGTGCTGTCCCGTCAGGACGGCTCCCCTTGTCAAGGGTGCTGTCCGAACTGCTGGATGACCGACGGCGTCTATATCGATACCGTTGGGGGCCGGATGACTTGAACGTCAGCTAGCCACGTCCGACGAAGGGCATCTGCGTCGCCATCACCGTAATGAACTGGACATTGGCGTTCAGTGGCATCTCGGAGATGTATACGACGGCGTTCGCCACGTTGTCGACATGCATGGTGGGTTCGGGCATCACGGTGCCGTTCGCTTGCGGTACCCCGCCGCTCATGCGGGCCGTCATATCGGTTGCCGCGTTGCCGACGTCGATCTGGGAGCATGCGATGTCGTAGGCGCGCCCGTCGAGCGAGGTGGACTTGGTTAGCCCCGTGACTGCGTGCTTGGTCGAAGTATAAGGCGACGAGAACGGCCGGGGCGCATGGGCGGAGATCGAGCCATTGTTGATGATGCGCCCGCCCCGCGGATCCTGGTCCTTCATGATACGGAACGCCTCTTGGGTGCACAGGAATGACCCCGTGAGGTTGGTGTCCACCACGGCTTTCCACTGCTCGAAGGTGAGCTCCTCGAGCGGTACCGGCGGCGCCCCGATGCCCGCGTTGTTGAAGAGCACGTCGAGCCGCTCGAACGCGCTCTTGGCCTTCTCGAACAATGCCGCTACCGATCCGGGATCGGTCACGTCTGTCGGTACGCTGAGCGCCTTTTGTCCTGCTTGCTCTACCGCGGCGACGACCTCGGCAAGTGGCTCCGGCCGACGGCCGCTCAGCACGAGGTCATATCCTACGTTGGCGAGCGCCACCGCCGAAGCCTTGCCGATGCCCGTGCCGGCGCCAGTAATGAGGGCTACTTTGCTCACGCCTCGTCTCCTTTGATGTTTGCGCCGGTGCTACGTTCTGGCGCTCGTACGATTGAGTTCGAGTTCCTATCCTTCGGCCGCGCCCCCGTCGACTGGTAGCTATCCCGCTTCTGGTGCTGGGAGCGGGAAATTGTAGGGTAGAGTGTTGACTCCCGCACGCCGCCCCGGGGGGCCTACCGACCCAGGAACTCGTACGGGCTATCGTGGCGGAACGAAGGGCCACCCGCAAGGCTGAGGAGGGCGTAATGAGAACATTCGATTTAACGGGCCAAAAAGTGGCGATCACCGGGGCGCGCGGCGGTATCGGGAGCGCGGCAGCCCGTTTGGCGGCAGCCCAAGGGGCGGACCTGGTGCTCGCGGATCTGGTCGCGCCGGGCGAAACCGCAGCCGCGGTGCAGGCGCTAGGGCGTTCGGCATCCGCCGCTGCCCTCGATGTGTCGGATCGGGTGGCAGTGGAAGCTTGGGCGAGCGAAGTCGGACCGGTTGATGCGCTGATCGACTGTGCGGCAATTTGCCCTTTCGATGATTGGGAAGGGCAAGGCTGGGACGACACGTTCGAGCGCGTGCTGGATGTCAACTTGCATGGTCCGGTGAACCTTTGCCGTGCATTCATGCGCCCGATGATGGAGCGTGGGGGTGGCCGCGTAGCGCTCGTAGGTTCGATCGCAGGGCGTATCGGCGGCGTGCGTTCCGGCCCTCACTACGTGATGTCGAAAGGCGGCATTCACAGCTTCGTGCGCTGGGCAGCGAAGGTCGGCGCGTCGCACAACGTGCTAGTGAATGCGGTGGCACCGGGCGTGGTGGCAACGGATATGACCGCAGAACAGTCATTCGACGAGAGCGAGTTTCCACTGCGCCGTCAGGCCGAAGCGGAGGAGATCGCCGGGCCGCTGGTGTTTCTGGTCTCACCGGCCGCGAGCTACATCACCGGGGCGGTGCTGGATGTGAACGGGGCTTTGCACTTCTCTTGAGCCGCTTCGACGCGCTGACGGAGCGCGACTATCGGTGGTTCTGGCTTGGCTCTGTGGTCTCGGTCGGGGGCTATCAGCTGTTCTTGCTCGGTACGGGGTGGCTGGTTTTCCGCCTGAGCGGCTCGGCGATGGATCTCGGTTATCTGGGCGCTGCCGCCGCTGTGCCCAACATGGCAGTGGCACTGTTCGGCGGTATGCTGGCCGACCGCGTCGACAAGCGTCGGCTGCTCATCATTACGAGCGTGCTCATGGCGGTGCTCCTGGCGTTACTGGCCGCCCTTGATGTAGCCGGCCGGGTAACGGTGGGCCACGTGCTCGCTATCGTTGTTGTGATTTCGGCGGTAACCGGGTTGGACTGGCCGGCCCGTCAGTCGTTGTTTCCGAGCTTGATCGATCGACGCCACATGATGAGCGCGGTGGCGCTCAACTCCATCGTGTGGCAAGTAAGCCGCATGGTCTTGCCCGCGCTTGGCGGATTCATCATCGCCCTCAGCGACACATGGGCACTCTTCGTGCTCGGTGCGGTCGGGTCGCTTGGTATGTCTTGGGCGCTGGTCCGGATTCGGCCTCGCCGCGGTGCCGCAACGCCGGGGCTGGGCTTCGCGCAACTTGTCGAGGGGTTTCGGTTCGTGGTGCGGACACCGCTGTTCGCGACGTTGATTCCCTTGACCTACTGCTGCATGTTTTTCGGCACCTCCTTGCTCCAGATCATGCCGCTGTTCGCCGAGCTGTTGGGCTCCGGCGAAACGGGATACGGGCTTCTCATCTCCGCCAGCGGGCTGGGTTCGATCATCGGGACCTTCTTGGTCGTTCCGTATCAGGGATCACCGCGCCTTGGCTGGATCATGTTGGCCGGACTCGGGGCCACCGCTTTCTCGTTGCAAGGCTTCGCTCTCGTCACCGGTGCACTAGCGACTGGGCCGTTCGGTTTGGGGCTTGCCTTAACCGCTACGTGTGCGATGGGGCTGTTCAGCACGGTTTATCTCATTTCGTCGATGACGGTCATGCAGCTCAATGTGCCGGAGCAGCTGCGAGGCCGAGTAATGGGCTTGCACGGCATTACCTATAGCCTCATACCGCTCGGTGGCTTGCTCGCGGGTTTCCTCGCGGAGGTTTGGTCAGCGCCGGTTGCCATCGGAACCAACGCAACGTTGCTGCTCCTGGCGGTGATTTGTGCGGCCGGGGCGGGACCGACGCTCCGCCAGCTCGACGGTGCCGCGATGAGCGAGCGTTAGCCCTTGTCTTCAGGTCCGATGCGTGCTTTTGGTCTGCGGTTTCGCTGTTCTTGGCTCGGGCCTTCGGTTGCCGCCTTGATCGCTACCCGGCGCGTGGCGGTGATTTCCCGTCCGTGCGGCGTGGTTGCGCTGACGCTCAAACGGCCTTCGCCGGTATCGGCACCCGCGGTGAGTGTGATGCCTGGATCCGCTTGAGCGATCTCGACACCGAGCACCGCGAGATCGTCGTCTATTGACCAAGTGAACTCGATTTCGTCGGCGACGGGCCGCGCCGCACGGCTCAGGGCGAGCGCCTCGACGGGTCGGGTGGCGCGCGGTAGGAGCACCACGGGGGTGTCGCGCACCGCGATCGCGACGAATTCCGATGGATGCTCGACGCGCAGCGCGCGCTCGGTCGCTACTAGGCGCGCCCGGGCTTCCGCCCGGCCGGCGACGAGGCGGACCTTTCGCGGGGCCGCGAGCCACATGCAGAGAATTGATGTAACGGCACAACCGAGCGCAATCGCAAACCCAGAGGCATAGCTCCCGGTCGCATCGTAGAGCACGCCGGTGACCCAAGGGCCGCTCGCTGCGCCGATGGTTGAGCCGATGCTTAAGGTGCCTAAAATAGCGCCGAAGTTTCGGCCTTGGAACAGCTCCGCCGCGATGGCGCTGTAGATCGGGGCCACGCCGTAGCCGAGGAGCCCTTGCGCTGCCGCGACCGCGTACATCATGTAAATGCTCGGCGCGTGGGGCAGCGCAAGCAGCAACGCGTAACACAGCGCGTAGCCGCCGCAAGCGAGTGTCCAGCCGATCTCCCGGCCCAATCGATCCGAAAGGTGACCCAGACCGATTTGGCCAACGATCCCGGTGAGTCCCACCAAGCCGAGAGCAAAAGCAGCGTCGCTGGCACTGAATCCCGACTCGACGAAGAATCGTGTTTGATGCACTTGCACCGCATACCACGCGTAGAGTCCGCAGATATGGCCGAGGAACATCCACCAGTAGCGGGTGGTGCGCAGCGCCATGGGTATGGTCCACGCCCGTGATGCCCACTCGGGGTCGACGACGTTGTCCGGATAAGCGCTGCCGGGCGCCGCGGCCGCGCCACCGGCGACCACATCGCCGTCCGGCGCGAGCCCCATGTCCTCTGGCTGTGTGCGTTGTAAGGCGATATTCAGCGGGATGATGGTCACGACGATCAGCACCGCGAGCGCGATGCAGGCCTCGCGCCACCCGGCATGGCCCATGAACTCCTGGATCGCCGGAAACAAGATGATCGACCCTACCCCTACGCCGGAGAAAGCGATGCCGACCGCGAGCCCGCGTTTGCGCAGAAACCAGCGCGGCAAGAAGGTCGAGTGGCCGATGTAACTCATGAAGACGCTGGCGCCCACCACCAGTCCGCCGAGTGTGATGTAGAGATCGAGCGGGGTTTCGATGCGCGTCGACAGGACGAGCCCTAAGGCGACCAGTGCTGCGCCCGTGGACACGATCACGCGCGGTCCGAACCGATCCATGAGCGCCCCGGTGAAAGGCGCAATCGCGACGGAGGAGACGAATCCGATGGAGAATGCGCCTGCCGTGACGCCACGTTCCCAGCCGAACTCGTCGAGAATGGGCGGAAAGAGCAGGGAAAACGCGGTGCGGCTGTTCACACCGATCCCCATCGTGACGAAGGCTACCCCGATGACGACCCAGCCATAGAAGAAGGGTAAGCGTGCTGAGAGCCAGCTTGAAAGTGAGGGCATTTGCGCCTATCCGGCGCTTGAGCTTGGCGCCTCGCCGGTCAACTATAGCGGTTATCGGACTTGCAATTCGATCGGAAAGTATGACCGAGCCTGTAGAGCAGGCGCTGCGCGTTGCTCCAAAGGCCCGGGCTCTCCGTGCATTGCGGCGTTGTGAGCACTCAGTTTTGAGGAAATTCCTTATGGTCTTCGACGATGCACTATTGCGCGAGGCGGCCGAGACGGCCCGTCACGCAGAGACCAAGTGGCCGCGCGATCTGGCAAAGGGTCTGAGGTCTGATGCCGATCTCAAGGAGCCGCGGTGGGGCGAGATATTGGGGCCCACGAAGGCGCGGGGCGATCCCAACGGGGTCGCCTTGCATGAAGGGCGGGTTATCGCGCGGTGGGGAGATCCCGAGCGTGCCGATATGACCTTCAGCGTGACCAAGAGCTTCCTTGCGCTACTTGCAGGGATCGCGCTTGGCGACGGGCTGATCCGTAGCCTGGATGACCTTGCGGGCGACTACGCGCTCGATGATGGCTTTGAATCACCGCACAACCGCACCATCACCTGGCGGCACTTGCTGGAGCAAACGAGCGAGTGGAACGGTTGGCTGTGGGGAAAGCCCGATCAGGTAGATCATCACCGCGCCATCGGTCAAGCGGGGACTCGCTCGGGGGATGACGGCGGTGCGGAGAAGGGCGAAGCTCGTACACTCCGCGCCCCGGGGACCTTCTGGGAGTACAACGACGTTCGCGTGAACCGCCTGAGCTTGTCCCTTATGCAAGTGTTCCGTCGCCCGCTCCCAGAGGTGCTCCGAGAGCGCGTGATGACGCCTATCGGGGCGAGCGACACCTGGGTTTGGCACGCCTACGAGAACGCGAGGTTCGAGATTGACGGGGTGCGAATGCCTTCGGTACCGGGCGGTGGACATTGGGGCGGGGGCCTCTTCATCTCGAGCGAGGATCTCGGCCGCGTCGGTCGGCTCGTTCAGCTCGGCGGAGTGTGGGAGGGCCGCCAAGTGCTGCCTGCGGGCTGGGCGGAGCAGCTGCGCCGGCCGTGCGCGCTCAATCCCACCTACGGTTTGATGTGGTGGCTCAATACGGATCAGCAATACCTCCCGGAGGCGCCGGCAAGTAGCTACTTCATGGTCGGCGCCGGCTCCAACATCGTCTGGCTCGACGATGTCCTGGGGCTGGTCGTGGTCATGCGGTGGATCAACCGTCGCCAGCTCGGTGCGATCGTCGAAGGTTTTTTGGGCGCCGCGGTGGGTGACGATCTGCCATCGAGCGAGGGGGTGGCAAGTGGCGGTATCTGATCATGTGAACTTAGACCAGTTCATGGCGGGCTTGAAACGCCGCAATCCCGACGAGCGCGAGTTCCACCAGGCTGTCTACGAGGTGGCGGCGAACGTCTTCGATTACATCTCGGACAAGGAGATCTACCACCAGTGGCAGATATTGCGTCGCATTGCAGAGCCTGACCGGATCATCATCTTTCGGGTTTGCTGGGAGGATGACAACGGCAACATTCGGGTCAACCGCGGCTACCGGGTCCAAAACAACAACGCTATCGGGCCCTACAAAGGGGGCATTCGATTCCATCCCAGCGTCACTCTGAGCATTCTCAAGTTCCTCGCGTTCGAGCAAACCTTCAAGAACTCACTGACGGGTCTGCCAATGGGTGGCGGAAAGGGCGGCTCTGACTTCAACCCGAAAGGAAAGTCCGACAACGAGGTGATGCGGTTCTGCCAGTCGTTCATGACGGAGCTGCATCGACACGTGGGCGACGATATCGATGTGCCCGCTGGGGACATTGGCGTTGGTGCGCGCGAGATCGGTTACATGTTCGGGCAATACAAGCGGCTCACCAACCGGTTCACTGGCGTTTTGACCGGCAAAGGCCGTGAATTCGGCGGCAGCCCGATCCGCACCGAGGCGACGGGTTACGGCACGGTGTACATGATGCAAGACATGCTTGAGCGGCAAGGGAACAGCATTGAGGGCAAGCGGTGTCTTGTGTCGGGCTCGGGCAATGTCGCGACCTACGCGGTAGAGAAACTCAACGATCTCGGCGGCAAGGTGGTGACGTTGTCCGATTCGTCAGGCTTCGTTTACGACCCCGATGGTATCGATGCGGATAAGCTCGCCTACGTCATGGATCTCAAGAATGTGCGCCGTGGCCGTATCTCCGACTATGCGGCGGAGTACGGGGTGGCCTTCCACGAAGGTGAGCGGCCTTGGGGTGTGCCCTGCGACCTCGCCTTCCCTTGTGCGACGCAGAACGAGGTGTCGAAGGAGGAAGCCGCCGCTCTCGTCCATAACGGGTGTATCGGGGTCTCCGAGGGGGCCAACATGCCGACCGACCAAGCCGGCATCGATCACTTCATCGAGGCCAAGCTCGCATTTGCACCGAGTAAGGCGGCAAATGCCGGTGGTGTGGCCCTCTCGGGGCTCGAGATGAGCCAGAACAGCGCACGGATCACCTGGAAGGAAGAGGAGCTCCAACGGTTGCTCCGCGACATCATGAAGCAGATCCACGAAAGCTGTGTGGCCTACGGAACGCAGCCCGATGGTTACGTCGATTACGTGAAAGGGGCCAACATTGCCGGCTTCATCAAGGTAGCCGACGCCATGATTGCTTACGGCGTGGTATAGCTGTCGGGAAAGTATGCCTTAACGAACTCGCCGCTTTGATGGTAGGTATGGCAGGAGTTGAGGATGCCGGGATCGAGAGGTAACCGCTCGCCACGATCCGCCGCGGCGGCTTCTTCCTCCGCCCACAATGCCTGTAAGGCGGTTGTCGCTATCTGTGCGAGCATCTCGCTCAGGTGCGTACACCCCGCAGTGCCCCCAAGCCGCTCGCGCACCGCCCGATTCCATCCTTTACCGAGTGTGAGGCCGAGCAGCGCCTGATAATTCGGCATGACACCCGCGCAGGTGAAATGGGGCCCTACGTCCATAATGCCATCGACCTCGCGTACTGTGCCGGCCCGATCGAACGTGAGACGCAGCCACATGTCGTGCACCGGCGCATTCGCGCTGAATGTGTGATCCGGCATCACGTAGCGATAAGGTTTTCTGTCGACTAAATGGCCTTCGATGTCGTACCAGCCGTCGCGCCGCCGGTGGGCGGTCATTTCCAGGGTGCGGGTGTGTATGAGCTCTCGCTCGACAGTCGTGGTCAGCGGCATGGCAATCTACGGTGTCCTTCCCGAGAGCGGATATTGTAGCCAAAAGTGCTATGCTCATTCGGATGAGCAATTCGATAAGCATCCGACCGTTCTCCGCCGCCGTAGGCGCGATGATAACGGGAGTAGACCTCCGAGGACCGTTACGTGACGACGAGCTGGCCGTGATGCGCGAAGCGCTGGGCGAGCACGGCGTCATCTTCTTTCGCGATCAGGATCTGAGTCCCGAGCAGCACATCGCGTTTGCCGAGCAGTGGGGAGATATCAATATCAACCGCTTCTTCGCAGCCGTGGAGGGGCATCCGAAGATCGCTGAGGTGCTCAAGGAGCCGCACCAGACCCGCAATATCGGTAGCCAGTGGCATACGGATCACACCTATGACCAGCTCCCAGCGATGGGCTCGATGCTCTACGCGCGTGAGGTCCCCCATAAGGGCGGTGATACGCTGTTTGCCAACATGTACAAGGCGTATGACGCGCTGTCCGAAGGCATGAAGGACCTACTCGGTTCGATGCGTGCGGTGCATTCGAGCCGTCACACGTTCGGTCGTGCTGCCAAGCGCTACCAGACCGGCGATAACG
>Ga0310344_10002773_pt1 | contig 13118 bp, 5 predicted proteins | sample HC15DNA20200_MG_FD_203801 | JGI IMG/M metagenome (GOLD analysis project Ga0310344, IMG submission 203801) | Marine microbial communities from station ALOHA, North Pacific Subtropical Gyre - HC15-DNA-20-200_MG | ecosystem: Environmental > Aquatic > Marine > Oceanic | place: Pacific Ocean: North... | reverse complement strand
GAGGGAAGTTTCGAAATGCGGTTGTTTGTCTTTGAGTTCAGCTATATTAGAGGAGCGTTGTTGAAAGCCCGCGTCTTGTTTGGTGTAAGCATCCAGAATCAATCTAACTTGCTGTTCAGACCGTTTCCCAAAATCCAGTGCAAGTGCTTCTTGGACCGGAGCTTCAAGGGAGTCCAGCTGTCCCGTGAGCTTGGATTCCCAGTCTGATTGCGTCTTCTTCAGCATCTCTTTATAAGTGTTCAGTTCGGCCTCTAACGCCACCGCTTGTGCACGTAAGGCATCTCGTATGGACAATTCTCGGTCTGAGGCGATTTCAAGAGTGGGTTCTTCAGTACTGTTGAAAAAAGCAAAAAACTCATAGAATTCTTCTTGGGATACAGGGTCGAATTTGTGGGAGTGACACCGTGCACATCCAAGGGTTAGACCTAGAAAAACAATTCCCGTTGTGTTGACACGATCAACAACGTACTCAACCCGATATTGCTCTTTGTCTATACCACCCTCCTGGTTGAGCAAGGTGTTTCGATGGAATCCGGTGGCAATAATCTGGTCCAGACTGGCATTAGGAAGCATGTCACCGGCAATCTGTTCAACGACGAATCGATCAAAGGGCATATCTTGGTTCAGAGCATGAATTACCCAGTCGCGATATTTCCACATGTTACGCGGTGCATCGATATTAAATCCGTTACTGTCGGCGTATCGGGCAAGATCTAACCAGTGTCGTCCCCATCGTTCTCCGTAATGCGGCGAGTTTAACAAGGAATCGACCAGTTTTTCGTAAGCATCTGGCCGATTGTCCCTTAGGAAGGAGTCGACTTCCTCTGGGGCAGGAAGGAGTCCGAGAAGGTCAAGACTGAGGCGTCGAATCAAGGTCTCTTTATCGGCTTCGGAAGAAGGGCTGAGCCCTGACAATTCCAGCTTAGAAAGTACGAAGTGATCAATAGCATTTCGTGCCCAGGACGGTGTTTGCAAAGTAGGAATATCGGGTTTCGTAACAGGCTTAAATGACCAATGTGTGGAGTTCTTGTTGATGGTGGCCTTGAGCGTTTCACGTTCACCAGAGGTGCTGCTGTCATTAGCCAATAGTGGCGATAACAAAAGATTCAAAAGAGGCAGTACAAGCAATACACGTTTCATCGTCCGGAACCGACCAGGCATGGAGTGACTCCGTTGGGTTAAAACACAAAAGACAGTCAAATCAATTATATCAAGGTATGTGGTCGGTTCCAGATAGAAGGAGAAAGACCACCCTTCACACGGAAAACAGAAGAGTGTCCTATCGTAGTGACAAAAAGAACCCCGGTTAACTGTCAGTACAGAAAACCGGGGTTCTGGAACCTCTGTTGGATTCGGAAGCTCAGTGGTTAACGCTTATTGTTGACCTTGGAAACCACCTTGACCACCTTGACCACCTTGACCACCTTGACCACCGGGTGTATCGCTTTCTATTTCATCGGGATCAGGCTCCTCTATGGCGGACTCCTGTTGTAATACCAACACGTTGTAGAGAGCTTCCCACCGGACGGTGTCTTCATTCTGGTTGTGTACGATCCAGCGACCATGTCCATCTAAAACCAGCATGGTGGCAGGGATGTCCACAGTACGAATTTCTGCAGGAAAGTCGTCTCCCAAGTTGAGTAGCTGCTGTCGGCCTCCGAACACGTCGATCATGGCCTCACCACTGGATCGATCGCGAATCGTGTGTTTTTCTTTTCTGCTGGTTCGCAGATTAACAACCTGAGAATTTTTTCTGTCAAAACCAATAATATCTCCTCGCGAAACGGTGAGCGTTAAAGCACGTGGTTCCTTGAAGGAGGGGTCTGCCGCGAAAGTTCCACTATCTTCATCCCAGCAAAAAATGGCTAGATCGGCTTGTCCCGGAGAGTCTGCTGAATTCGAAACCAGTAGGTAACTCAGGTCATTAGGAACGGGGACAGGATCCGTCGGGAGACTCCATTCAGCATCTCGTATTTCTCCCTCTGCGAGGCTGCTGTTACCGTTTTCAAGCAATTGTCGTGGTAATTCAAAATTCGGATTTTTGAGGGTTAACTGAACGCGGTATCGGTAGGTATTGCCGGGTTCAATGGTGAAATCAATAAATCGAAATAGTAACCACTGGTTGCCTCCGGCTGATGCAGTCGATTGACCGGCTGGACTGGACTGGCCACCTTGACCACCCTGGCCGCCTTGACCCTGGAAACCGCCACCTTGACCACCCTGGCCGCCTTGACCCTGGAAACCGCCACCTTGACCACCCTGGCCACCTTGACCCTGGAAACCACCACCTTGCTGAAGTGGTAATTGGAATTGTTGACCACCCTGGCCACCTTGACCCTGGAAACCACCACCTTGACCACCCTGGCCACCTTGACCCTGGAAACCACCACCTTGACCACCCTGGCCACCTTGACCCTGGAAACCACCACCTTGTCCGCCCTGACCCTGGTAGTCACCACCTTGACCGGAATCGGATGTCCCACTTCCGGAGGCAGGTGTGGCACTGGCCGAAACCATGGCCTCTAATTTCGGATGGGTTCCGTCCGGATTCCAGTTGTCAATGAGACGATTCGGCAACGGACAGGTAAGCGATTGCGATACGTAGGAAAGGGGGACTACTTCAGATGTGGTTGCCCAGTTGCGGGCTTCCTCTTTTTTAAAGGTTTCCAGATTGGCGTCAATGGTCTGCCATGTGCTGGGCCAAGTACCATCCTTTAGCAGGGCTTGACGTTCGAGGTTGACGCTCAGGTATTCTGGTTTTTCCGATACCTTAGCTTTGATAAACGCAAGTTGTTGCTTTTGGATGGGAGCCAGTGCACGGACAGCGACGTATCGAGAGGTTCGTATCGGACGGAGCACAGCAGGCGCTTCTTGCTCTGAATCATCCTCATCATCATCCTCATCATCATTCTGTACCCTACGACGTGTTTCTTCGTCTACTCGCGTACTCAGTCCGGCGTTAGGATCGTTGACCGGTATGGCTGCATAGCCAGCGGTTGCTACCGGATCAACGGCAGCTAACCATTCTGGTTCCTGACGCTGACCACGTCCGGTGGGCTTGCGGTAAAAGTGTCCTGCCCAGCGATACTCACTTAGGGCGACCGTTTCTTCAAGACGCTCGTTTACAATGGAACCATAATTTCTCGGTTCGCTGGGAACACCTGTCTTCTGTACATTTCCGTCAAGATTTTTATTAGCCGCGTCCAGGCTGCTATCAAAATTTGCCCGACTATGAGTTTTAATCCCTTCCGGAACTCCCATACCTTGAAAATAATAGAATAGCGTGAACACAAAAAAGATCCCGCCGAATGCGATTGCCACCTTTTCACCATGGCTTACGCTTTGTTCCTTGAGAAGATTAAGATATTTTTTCAATGTGACGCTCCTCGTGTTCTCGTTCGTCCAGGAACCTTGTATTCAGGGTTGGGCGATAGGGGTTTTCAAGGGGATATGAGTGTGTCCAGAGTCTTATTCTGTTTCCTCTTCATTGGAATCCGCCTGTGCATCGGTTTCATCCGTATTTTCATCGGTCGTGCTGGGTTGTGATGTAGCTATTGCAATCGGTTTGTCGGGAGAATTAAAGAGATAGATTCGTCCACGCAATTGAAGCAATCCGATATCCACGCTGTTCACATCAAGGTTCCCATTTCCGGAACCATTTTCAAGGTAATCGGGGCCTTGCAGATTCAGGTTGGTGATCTCGATTACCGAAGGATCATTAACCATCTCAGTGAGCAAAACAGGCAGTTGCTGATGATCGATCAGTAGTACCAGACGAAATTCCAGGCGATTAAACTGGTCGGTTTGCAGCTCGTATCGTTCGGCGTCTTCAGATCCTTCTTCGTCATCCGAGCCGCCACTGAGTTGCATACCACCACCTTGGCCGGGAGTCATGCCACCCTGACCACCCTGGCCACCCTGGCCACCCATACCTTGACCACCTTGGCCGCCCTGACCACCCATACCTTGGCCACCCATACCTTGACCACCTTGGCCGCCCTGGCCACCTGAAGTGGTGGTTTTTTCTTCACCTGAAGTGATCCGGTTGCCACCGATCTGGAGTGCTCGAATTTCCTTTACCGCGGCATCAAAAGAACTGGTCGCATTGGCATTGGCTCGTTCTATGATTCCAAGCATTAATGACAAGAGCCAAAGGTCTTCCTGGGCCACCTTGATCTGTTCAGTACCCGGGGTTTGACCCAGGTTAGCACGATACGCCAGTAGTGCGTTTTCATTGGTGAGTTGGAGAATGGGTTCTCCCTGGTCATTTTTTCGAAGGAGCGTATTGGCTAGGTAATCACTTAATTGAGGCACGATGACATCTTCATAATGCAGTGCGTATTGCTGCGCGATGGCATCAGGAAGTTCGTCTTCTGGTCCGAGTTGAGCGATGGCCTGACCAACTTCAGGCATCGACCACTGGAAAATCGTTTCTTGCTTTTCGTAGATGGCGCGCCAGGCGGCATTCAGATAAGTCTTGGTGGTGTTGAGTTTGTTCGTTGTGTTGCTAATCCATTTATTGTTGGCATGCTGACCGGAGGCAAGCTTGTTAATGTCCGCCAGTGACACATCAAGAGCTTTGGTGCGGGTTGTGATCGCATTGCCCATCACACTTTTTCCCCACAGCCATCCCGCAACGGGAAAAATCAGTCCCAGCGCAAGGAGGATCACAAAACGAAAAGCGAGGATTTTTCCAAGAATCTCTTTGACGTTATCCATTATGTTACAGGCCTGAGTGAGAGTGTGTTCAGAGGGTTATCTTCTTGCAGGGGATCCAGTCAGTTCAGGGGGTGGTGGCGCTCAAAGCATCACCAGGGACACTGCCTTTTTGAGGTTGCCAAACCAGCGTAACTCGAAATCTCGTGTGCTGGGCAACGGTATTTTCCTCTTCCTTTTCTTCCTTGTCGCGATTTCCACCTATGGCACCAAATAGTCCACGTGTTTGCTCTCCCTGATCATTGTTTCCAGAACTGGTTTCCGGAATTTCCGAATCAGAGATGGAAAGAACGGTTGTGAAAGCTGACTGGACACCAAACGGGGCTAAGTTGTTCAAACGGCTCAGTAGGCGGGAACTGAGAAAACGTCCGGAACTGTTGGCAGGATCCCGTCGATTGTTATGAAAATGAAACCCATCCAACGTAAAAACAAAACCTGAGCCTGTCGGGGAGTTGATGCGGGGGTCATCTTCAGCGATTTCTCCAGAATCCAGTTTGGCTTGAAGATGCGTGTCAAACCAGTTTTCCCACCACAGGGAAAGATCGTCATGGTAGGAAACGTTAATCCCGGAGAGCGATATTTCCTCACGCAGAGGGAGATCTTTGAATTCATCCGGATCTCGCGGCACCCGTTGGTTGATCATTCGTAGCATTTCAGGAATCCGTCGCAGGTTGTCCACACTTGCCGTGAGTTGTTCCCCACCACTCTGGCTTTCCTCTAACTCAGCTAGCTTGGAGTCGTAGTTGGTCTGCAAATCCCGGGCTTTTTGGGTGAGTGAATCCGTTTTCTCCTTGGTGTCAGTGAACCTGGATTCGTGGGTATTTACGAATTGTCCTGTGGATCCGAAAAAGGCGATTGCCGAGCCTAGAAGTACCATAGCAGCAGTCGCAAGAGCCCAGGGTTTCTTTTCGCGAACCAGTCGTTGCTTATGGATTTCCGGTGGTAGAAGGGAAGATGCCAGCTGGCTTTGTCCTAACCCTTGCAGACACAGACCGTAACAGGAGGCAAAGCTGGAAGCATTCTTTTGGAACGCTGGTGCAGCTGTAACCGTGTCGCCTTGAAGAGTGGCAAAGGAATCAACCTTCTGAACTTCGTAATCCAGATTTTGACTGAGGTATTTCTGAAGGCCTGTCAGACGGAAACCACCACCCATTCCCAGGACTACTCCAATACGCTCGGAACGGTTGACATTAGCGTAGTAACCTATAGAGCGCTGAAGTTCTCCGAGAAAATCCTTGAAAACGGGTCGCATAGATTGGAAAACTTTCTTCGGGTCCTGTGCCTTCGTCGCATTCCTTTTCATGTGCTCTGCTTCGGAAAAGGTCAGTTTCATTTCCTTGGACAGGGCACGTGTGAAGTGGTTGCCGCCAATAGGAATATTGCGTTGCCACACTTTTTCGCCATCAGTGACGATCAGGTTGGTGTTATCTGCCCCGATGTCCACGACAACCGCGTTACCGTCTATCGTTTCAGTGAGTCCTGCCTGTTCGTCATCTTCGTCAAGCATCCGGCCATTGTTGAAACGGTCTTTTGCAATACAGTTGAAAAGAGCCATGGGGGTTAACTGGATATGCGACACTTCGATCCCGGCCTGCGTAGTCGGAGCGAGCTGTTTGTAGACCTGATCACGGCGCATTGCAAAAATTCCCACTGAAGTCTCAGAAAGAAAGTGGGAGTCCCAGACGACTTCTTCCAAGGGGAAGGGAATTTGACTTCGGGCTTCGTACTGGACGAGATTAAGCCGTCCCTCTTCGTCGGGGATGGGAGGTAGATCAACAAACTTGACCAGACCGGATTGACCGGGAACGGATATGGCTACGGGTGTTCCAGCTATCTCATTGCGAGTTATGAACGTTTCCAAGGTGGCGGCAACCAGCTGATCGGGATCCGCGTCGGGCTGGCTGAGAATCTTGGCGTGTTCGATGTAGTCAAACTCTTCCGCGTACAGCTCGTTGCTATCAGCGTCATAAGTTAACTTGAGGGCCTTCAGAGCTGAAAGGCCGATATCCAGTCCCCATATGGTGTTTCCAGCCATCTTTATCTAATTCTCCGTCGGCGTTGCTTTTGGACAAGACTTGAGTTTGAGTTGTCAAAATGGTGCTTTTATGTGTAAACGGTAACTCAAATCTGGAAAAGTAAGGGAAGATTTCAACGGTATCTGGCGTGTCTTTAAACCCGACACTGGGATCGAACCTGGATAGCGCTTTTAGAACACTCTTTTTTCCCTGCGAAAGCAGGTATATTATGCATGAAATGAACCTATTACCCCATGTCAAAACGCTATCACATCGGAACAGCCACTGTCAACGAAATAAGGGGGATAGGAGAAGTTTTCAGCTTCCAAATAGCGATTACACAGCTTTTTTCACGGAGAGTTCCAGATAAGGGCTAAAAAACGCATTTCCAATGGTGTAAGACTAAATGGTATTGCAGCTTATACCGAATCGGGAATTACCCAGGGTTTACGGTAGTTCCGCTTTAGATAGCCGTTGGCGTCTGCAGCCTCGATGAATGTCTCCGAGGAGTGGTCAAAGCGGAGTCTTTTCCCTGTTCGGTAACTGATATTCGCGGTATGGCAAAGCAGGGATGAGAGATGTCCTTCCCGGATTTCTGCGTGAAGATCTTGCGGTGTGTGTTGTTTGACGCAGTCGATGAAATTTCTTCGGTGTGCATCGTCTCGGTCAGATGGACCACTGCTCGGTCCAGGCTGGTTATCTGCCCAGATGACCTTCCAGCCGTCCGATCCCAGAATCAGCAGTCCGTTTTCGCCATAAAAGATATTGCCATTGGAAAAACCGTGTTCTCCATACGGAGTCCACAGTCGCATCTCATAAATCAGTTGACGTCCGTTGAACTCCCAACATACAAGCTGTGTGTCAGGAGTCTGTTGATCATCTTGAAAATGTAATTTTCCACCACTGGAACTGACCGCAGTGGGGTATTCGACACCTAATCCCCAGCGGGCAACGTCGACCTGGTGGACACCGTCATTGCCCAAGTCGCCGGTACCATATTCCCAAAACCAGTGCCAGTTGTAGTGGAAACGGTTTCGGTTGAAAGGACGAAGTGGCGCAGGTCCGAGCCACAGGTTGTAATCAACATTTTTCGGAAGAGTTTCGTCTTGGAGGTATCCTATATCAGCCCGCTTCTGGTGATTAATGGCTTTAGCTGCTAGGACTTCTCCCAGTTTCCCCGATTGAAGAAAGGCCATGGCGCTTTGAAAATGAGCACCACTGCGACTTTGAGTGCCGTGTTGTACGACACGGTCGTATTTACGTGCAGCGGCGATCATCTGGCGTCCCTCCCAGATACTGTGTGAGGCGGGTTTTTCAACATATACATCTTTTCCCGCCTGGCAGGCAGAAATGGTTGCCAGCGCATGCCAGTGATCGGGCGTGGCTATCACGAGCGCGTCGACACCTGGATCGTCCAGAATTCTACGGAAATCCCGGACGCTCTTGGGAGATTTTCCCTGCAGCTGCTGGATATCTGAGGATCTTGTGTGAAGGACTTCTTCATCCACGTCACAGATGTATGTGACTTCTACATCGGGCATCCCGGCAAAACCGGTCGCCAGGCCTCTGCCTCTACCGCGAACCCCCATTATTCCCACTGAGAGGGTCGAGAGAGGAGTTGCCTGCGACTCCTGGAGGCTCCCGCAGGCTGCTGTGGCGGCTAATATCCGGGTACTGTGTTCTACAAAACGGCGTCGATTGACAGAAGGCATAATCAGAGTTTCTCCTGAGAAAGTCGGCGACACGAGGATGATTTGCGCTGTTCATCGGGCTGAATACGGTCTCCTTACTGGCGTTATTGTATCGTTCTATTTATGATGATCAATCTAGAGACGAAAATGGTTTTTTCGGTTTTGACAGGTTACATTTTCATCACAGCACTCCAGCCACCTTGTTGCCGCTTGTCGTCTGAGAACATCGGTATAGCGTAAATGGGAATCCTCACATGGAATACCTGCAACGACAAGTTTCCCTCATTGTCCGACGAATCACCTTACAAACGTTTCTGGATGGCTGGATCTGGTACTGGTTCGTATTGTGGTTGCTGGTGGCTGTCTGTCTGGGACTGGGGCAGTTTTTTCAGGTATGGCGTCTGGCACTTATGGAATGCCTGTTGTTCTCGTTTCTGCTCAGTCTGCTGTTGGCGGGGGTGAAGGCCTTTCTGCATAGACCGTCTTCAATTGACGCTGCACTGGCGATTGACCAGGCGTACTTGCTTAAAGAACGTGTTTCGGCATCGCTCAGCCTGCCAGAGTTGAAACGTGCCTCACCGGTTGGCCGTGCGCTGATAGCAGATAGTCAAAAATGTCTCAAGAGTGTGGATGTTCGTGAGAAATTTTCTATCCGTCTTCCTTCACGATATTGGTTGCCCGGCCTTTCCTTTGTATTGGTGATGTTTGTGTATCATTTACCAAGTCGTGCAGTGAAACCGGTGTCGCCATCCGTGCAGGCCTCCGATCCGTCTAGTGAACAAGCACGTATCCAACGCAGTGTGCAGAATCTCAAGAAGCATTTGTCGAACAGACAGCGTCAAGCGGAACAGGGTCAGTTGAATGAGGCGGACAGACTGTTTAATGAACTTGAAAAGAGTGCTCGGAGTTTGACGAAACAAACAAATGGCACTCGGAGGCAGGCATTAGTCGAATTGAATCATCTTGCGGAAAGTGTGCGCAAGCGTCGTGATGAACTTTCTGTTGCACAGCAGATCAAGCAACGACTGAGAGGAGTCAGTCTGCAATCCGATGGTCCTGTAAGCGAGTTTGCAAAGGCGCTGGCAAAAGCTGATTATGCGAAAGCGATTCAGACTCTCAATGAATTACAGAATCGTTTGCGACAGGAAAACGGGAGTCCAGCCGAGCGGAATAAACTCCGCAAACAGTTTGAAGAAATACAGCAGCAACTGGAAATGATGGCGGTGCTTCAGAAACAGATGGACTTGTTGCGACAGCAGAACAAGTCCGGTGAGGGTGCGCAAGCGACTGCGGATAGCAACGTGGAAAAACAAGGCGGGAAATCACAAGAACAAGATGGTGAGCCGTCTGCATTGGAAAAATTGTCACAAAATATGGGAATCCTTCAGAGGTCACTGCGAGACGCTCAACTCCGGGATGCGGTCGAAAACATGGATGTGGTCAGGACGGATCTGGAAGAATTAGCGCGGGATATGAAAGAATTGCAGATGCTCGAATCGGCGATGCAGGATATTGCTCAAGCACGCAATGGTATCAACTGCAAGGCCTGTCAGGGTGAGGGCTGTTCGCAGTGTCGGTCATTTACGGGCAATACCGGGCAAGGTATGGGTGGTAACCGAGGACTGGGCGCCGGTAGAGGCAGCGGAGATAGACCAGAACAAGAAACCAAAACAGAGAGCTATCGTGATGCCGTTTCCTCCAAGTCAAATCCCGGTCAAGCTCGAGTGATAGACATGGTAAAAGGGAACCAGGGCAGAGGTAGAACTATGATGGGGCTAAGTGAGTCGCGCGATGCAGCTAACGGCCGTGGTGCCGATGCATTAGATCATCAAAAGCTGCCTCGCTACTACCGTGACCAGGCAAAGGGATATTTCGATGCGATCGTAGATTCTCCGTGAGAGAGGGCTATCCTGTATTCTCGTGTTCATTTCAAAAGATCTGCCAAAAATTTACCGGTGATCGAAGTGGGCAACTGACTGATCTCTTCGGGCGTGCCGCTAGCTACGAGCTGGCCGCCCTGATCCGCAGCACCTGGGCCAAGATCGATCACGTAATCGGCAGATTTGATGATGTGAAGATTGTGCTCTACCACAATAAGTGAGTGTCCTGCAGACAGCAGTGCGTGGAAGGTGTCCAGTAACTGTACGATATCTGCAGAGTGCAGGCCGGTTGTCGGTTCATCGAGCAGGAAAAGGCAGCGCTGTCGAGAGGTGGAGGAAAGCCAGCCAGCCAGTTTCAATCTTTGAGCTTCGCCTGCAGAGAGAGTGCTGGTTGCCTGGCCGAGTCTCAGGTATTCTAGACCGACATCGATTAACCGGCTTAATTTTTCTTGGATGCGAGGATAACCACGATAGAAAAGAAACGCTTCTCGTATGGTCAGATCCAGTACTTCAGCAACATTCTTACCTCGAAATCTGATTTCGAGAATTTCTTTGCCGAATCGTGATCCATGACATTGTTGACAGACCATGTGAACGTCGGGCAAAAACTGCATGTCAACGGTCTTGTATCCGTTTCCCTTACACGCTTCGCATCTCCCGCCTGAAATATTGAAACTGAATTTACCTGCACCAATATTGCGAATTCGCGACTGGCGTGTTGCGGCAAATGCACGCCGAATTTCATCAAAAGCTTTGACGTAGGTTACGGGGTTAGAGCGTGTGGAGCGTCCCACAGGGCTCTGATCGACAAAGACGACATCATCAATCTGACCCTCGCCAAGTATGCTGTCGTAAGGAGCAGGGCGTTTAGTCGATTTCTGTAAACGACGGAGAAGTGCTGGACCAAGCGTGTCCTGAATCAACGTGCTTTTTCCCGATCCGCTTACTCCCGTCACCGCACAAAGAACTCCGAGCGGAAAGGATATCTTTAGGTTTTTTAGGTTGTTGCCTCGTGCCCCGGAAAGTCGAATCCAACCGTTTTCTAAAGGCCTTCGAACCTCAGGAATACGTATTTCTCGAGTGCCTGTGAGAAAGTTTCCCGTGACCGATTGAGGATTGAGGCAGACTTTTTCGGGGGAACCTTGAACAACAATACGGCCTCCCGCTTCACCGGCCCCTGGTCCCATGTCAATAATCTCATCGGCCGATCGAATAATCGATTCGTCGTGTTCAACGACAACAACAGTGTTCTGTCGATTGCGGAGATTGAGGAGCACATTAATCAGTTGATCAGTATCTTTCGGATGTAAGCCGATCGATGGCTCGTCCAACACGTACATTGTATTTACCAGACTTGATCCCAATGCAGCGGTTAACGTTACGCGTTGCGCCTCCCCTCCTGACAAGGTACGTGTCATGCGATCTAAAGTGAGGTAGTTAAGTCCGACGTCATTCAGGTAACCGAGTCGACCACGAATCTGCTCTATCATCATACTTGCTATGGTCTGTTCTTCCTGACTCAGGAGGAGTTTTTCAAAAAAACAAATGGCGTCTCGTACTTTCATGGAGCAGATATCAGCAATGTGGTAATCGTTGATTCGTGTGCAAAGTGAGATTTCGCGTAGACGAGATCCATGGCAGTCAGGGCAGGTACGATAACTCCGCCATCGGCTCAAAAAAACGCGGATATGCATTTTGTATTTTCGACGTTCTAGCCATTCAAAAAACCCATCTAACCCTCCAAAATCGTGCTTTGGAGATCCTTCTTTGATGACCTTGATGTGAGATTCCGAGAGATCCTGGAAAGGAGTGTTCAGAGGGATATTACATTCATCAGCAAGTTGCGTGAGTTCTTTCAATTCATGGGCGTAAGCAGGAGTGTTCCAGGGGGCAATGGCCCCTTCCCGGATAGATTTTGCTGGGTTGGGGACAATCAAGTCTAAATCAGGATCAAGGATGTCACCAAAACCAGAGCATCTCGGGCAGGCACCCAGTGGACTGTTGAAACTGAAGAGTTGCGGTTCCGGAGGCGGGTAGTCGATCTGACATGTATCACAGCGCAAACGATGGCTGAAAAGAAAGGTGCCCCAGGAGGTGTCATGGTGCTTGAGGACTTGCGGAGCTGTGTTCGTAGTGAGCTCAGAAATGGGCGGTGTCCGGATCTGTTCGGACGTTTGTACCAGTATGCTACAAGTCCCGTTTCCGCGTTCCAGGGACAGTTCTATCGAATCCGTAAGGCGATCTGTTCGGAGTCCTCGGGTGTTCAGACGATCTACGATGACGAAAAGTGAATTTTGAATATCCGACTGTGTCAGTTTTTCCTGACTTAGATCGATGACACTGTGGCTAGTGACGATACGCAAAAAACCATCTTCACGAAGTTTGCTGGTAAACTGTTCGAGATCCGTATCAGCGGGGATTTCGATGGGAAACCCTACCATGAATCGTAGCGATTCGGGGAGGCGTTGGATCCACGTACTGATGGTTTCAGCGGAATCGCGTTGGACAGCCTGTCCGCATTGTTGGCAAATTACTTTGCCGATCTTAGCGAACATGAGTCGTAGATAATCGTTAATTTCAGTTACGGTTCCAACCGTTGAACGGCTTCCTTTGCTTCCTGTTTTTGCAGTGATTGAAATGGCGGGTGGGATGGAGGCGATCAGATCCGCTTCCGGTTTGTCAAGTTGCTCGAGAAACTGACGTGTGTAAGCAGAGAACGTTTCAATATACCGTCGTTGTCCTTCCGCGTAGAGGGTATCAACGGCTAGACTGCTTTTCCCAGAACCACTGACACCACTAATAACAATAAACTTGCG
>Ga0310344_10002772_pt1 | contig 13122 bp, 10 predicted proteins | sample HC15DNA20200_MG_FD_203801 | JGI IMG/M metagenome (GOLD analysis project Ga0310344, IMG submission 203801) | Marine microbial communities from station ALOHA, North Pacific Subtropical Gyre - HC15-DNA-20-200_MG | ecosystem: Environmental > Aquatic > Marine > Oceanic | place: Pacific Ocean: North... | reverse complement strand
CACAAAATCAAGTCTATCTACTTTGCTTTCATTTATTATATCATCAATACTTCTTACTGGAACAGAAATAATATCTGCATTATTTGAAACCTCATTCTCATTCTGCACAATCATGCATTTGTTAGCACGTTTATCCATAAGAAATCTGACAGTGCCTTCTGTTTCTCCACTTGCACAATTAAAAACTAAATAATTATCAAAATTTTGTAATTCCAAGTTATTTTTCAAGTATTCAAAATTAACTGGTGACGGTTCTATTGCTAACACTTTTCCATTCCGCCCAACAATTTTACTATACAATGTAGAATAATATCCTATATTTGCACCAACATCTACACAAACCATATTTTCTTTAAGATATTTTGATACAAACTCTGTTGTGTCTGGTTCATGAGAACCGTGAACTAGCAACTCTGCAGATAGTCCTTCGTCGTTAAGATTTACTTCCATTTTACAGCCATGGGTTACAACAAAATTATTTCCACTCTGTTTGATTTTCTTTAATTTGTGTCTTGTGTAATAGTAATCATAGAAAGAAGAGAACGCTTTAGAAAATCCTTCACTTCTAAATAGTTTCCAGTATCCACTTATTGCATGTTTCATATTGCTATATCTGAATTGTGTTGAGTATATACTACTTTTTTGTATTTTAAATCGTCCGATTAAATGATCCAGATACTATAAAAATAAATGAAATTATAGGTTGTTTAAAGAGAATGAATGTAAAAAGATATTATAAAATGAATACTTGTTGTGTTTACGAGTACTAAGTGAATGAAATTGAGAACTGTAAAAATAGGAAGTAAGAGTGTGGGTGGAGGCAACCCTTGCTATACAATTGCTGAGGCTGGTGCCAATCATGATGGAGTCGTTGAAAAAGCCTTTAGATTAATCGATGCTGCAGTAGAGGCAAAAGCTGACAGCATAAAGTTTCAGACATATACTGCAAGTAAACTTGTTACAAAAACTGCACCGAAATACTGGGAGGATGGAATTCTAAATGAAACACAATTCGATGTATTTGAAAAATTAGATTCGTTAACTGATGATAACTGGAAATCTATCTTTGAGTATGCTGATAAGAAAAAAATTACATGTTTTTCAACACCGTTTGATGAAAAAAGCGCGGATTTGCTCTATTCTCTAAATGTTCCAGCATTTAAGATCGCGTCAGCGGATATTACACATATTCCTCTAATCAAACACATTGCAGAAAAAAAATTACCAATTTTTATTTCGACAGGAATGGCTTCAGAAACAGATATTCAAGAAGCTATAGATGCAATTGAGGATAAAGGAAATCGTGACATAATAATTATGCATTGCATAACGTCATATCCTACAAATCCTGAGGATGCTAACCTAGCAATGATAGAAACTTTAACGAATAAGTTTAGTAACTATGTAATTGGATATTCGGATCATACTGTTGGAACAGTGATACCAATATGTTCAACACTTTATGGAGCAAAATGTATCGAAAAACATTTTACTTATGACACATCGTTGACTCGAAGTAGAGATCATAGATTATCTTTAGACACGAAAGGGTTTTCAAATATGGTGGATGGATTGAGACTTGTAGAAATTTCTAGGGGTAAGAACATCAGAACTTCATTTGACGTGGAAAAAGAGGCTGTCAAATATGCGAGAAGAAGCATAGTGTCAACTAGAAAAATATCAAAGGATACTTTGATTACAAAAGAAATGTTAGATGTTAAAAGACCAGGAACTGGCATACCACCTAAACTCTTAGATAAAGTGGTAGGAACAAAGGCTGTAAAAGATATTGAAGAAGATACTCCCATAAATTATGAGGATGTCTCTCTTTAAAAGATGAAAATGAATCATCAAAGGAGATTTTTAGTTCGGGTGGATGGTAGTAAGAATATTGGGCTCGGTCATGTATATAACATGCTAACTTTTCTCAATTATCTAGAATCTGAGAAAATTGTAATTGTGATGAGTAAGAAAAGAAATCTTGGTAGTAGTAAATTCAAAAAATATGGATATAACGTGAAGTATTTTTCCACAAGAAAAGAATTAGGAAAATTAATTGAAGACTTTCAACCAGATATAATTTGTAATGATATACTTGATTCTACTATTAGTTATATGAAATTTTTAAAACAATTTGGCTGTCTTGTTGTTAATTTTGAAGATTTGGGAGATGGTCGTAAGTTAGCTGATTTAGTTTTTAATCCAATCTATTATGCAAAAAAACATCCAAAAAATGAATTTTATGGAGAAAAATATGCTTCTGTTAGAGAAGAATTTCGAGTTAAAAAACGTAAGACAGTTAGAAAGAATGTAAAAAAAATTGTAATTACATTTGGAGGAACGGATCCAACTAACAAAACACAAAAAATACTTGAGATCTTGAAATTTTCAAATCAAAAAAATGTAGAGTTAATTGTTATCCTAGGCTTAGGTTATTCAAGACGTAAGGAAATAAAAAATATTGCCAGAAAAATGAATGTTTCTGGTTTTAACGTCAAAATTATTGAGAGATCAGATAATTTATCACAACACTTCAAAGACTGTGATTTTGCAATTACATCTAATGGACGAACTGTTTTTGAAATCGCAGCGATGAAAATACCAATGATTGCAATTGCTGTAAATAAAAGAGAGAGATTACACTCTTTTGTAAGATATTCAAAAGGTGGATTTCATATAGATGTACACTCAAAACATGATTATCTGCATATCTTAAAAAAGATAAATGAGATGATGAGTTATGATACCAGAAGTAAATTTGTAAGAAATATGCATGGCATAGATCTTCTTAATGGAATTGAAAGAGTTAAAGGTCTAATTTTTCAAAAATACAGAGAAAATAATTATCAATAGTAAATTAATTTAAAATTAATCCCAGATTCTAGTGACGCCTATTGGAATGTGGGAATTAATTTCTGAGACGGCAATATTTCTTCCTAAAAACTCAATTATTTTTGCAAGTGCTATTGGCTTATCACCGTTCCCTAGATTTTCATAAATTTTTCTGGCAACCAAAAGATCTTCTGGTGTATCTACAGTTAATCTAATATCTGGTCTTTGTAATTTTGATGGTGGATTAAAACGCTGTATGGAAAAATTTTTTTGATTTTCATAAATGTATAAAGAACATAGTTCACTTCTATGTCTTTTACCACCTAGTTTATGTGATTTTTCTAGCGCCTGAAGATTAATTATTTCATATCCACTGCCTATCGGAACTTTATCAACAAAAGAAAAATCAAATTTTCCTTTAATATGATTTTTAATTAATGTGTCAATGCCTTCCCAGTATATGAATGGATTTTCGGAAGTAACTCGGAAGATGATATTTGCATTAATCAGTTCTGCACCTTTTATTAATCTCTGTAGTACGTCTTTATCATCTCCAATGACAAATTTTAGACCATTTTTTTTTGCAAAATCAATGAAAACTTCGTTACCATGATTTTCACTTATGGCAAGAACTATTTCAGATATTTGAGTTGATGTTTTTAATTGATTAATAAGAAAATCCAATATGGTGAAATTTGCAATATTTTGAATTGGTTTTCCAAATAATCTACCAGACTCTACTCTACATGCTATTACTGCAGCTACTTTATTTCTTGTTTGAATCATCTTTGATGTAAGAATAGATCCTTTCTCGATATTGATTGCTGAAATATTATCCTTAAATTCATAGTAAGGAATAGATTCTTTCTTCGTCAGAGTCCGTTTATAATCAAATAAAGATTCGTGTAGTTTCATTCCTTTTTTAATTGATTTTTTTGCAACAGTATTTTTTTTATGTTTTAATCTATATTGAATCTCATTCTTTGAAAAAATTATCTTGTCTTGTCCAAGAGATTTTTTTGTAAGATTAATTAACGACGCTAGATTTTTAAATTCACTTGGATTTAGTGAGGAGAAATGATCAGTTCCTTTAAGAGAACGATCTAATGTTAGATGCTTTTCAACAACTATTGCTCCTAACGAGATTCCTATTAAAGGAGCTACTAGAGAAAGTTTAGAGTCACCAGAAACATGTTCCATAATTCCAACAGGAAGGCAAAATTGGTTTTTTAATTCACATATCCTAGATAAATTGAGATCTGTAATTTGTGTAGGATATCCTTGAAATCCATGCATCAAAATTATTTCTTTTTTTACCAAACTCAACTTTTCTAGCGCATGTGATATTTCACTAATCGTTACAGCTGCAGTGGATAACAATATGGGCTTGTGTAATTTAGAAAAGAAATCAAGTAATGCTGGATTAGTAATATCTGACGTGTGAATTTTATATCCATCTACCTCAAGTTTGTGAGCCATTTTAGCACTTTTGATCCCAAAAACATCAACAAAGACTTTGAGTTTTTTGTATTTTGCATATTTAATTAGTTTAGTCCATTGACTAGAACTCATTTCTAATTTTTTAAAAAGTTTAAAATTTTCATGATTTCGCTCTAATAATTCGGTTGCGGTAAATATCTGAAATTTTATGATGTCAGCATTATTTTCTGCTGCTGCATCAATTAGTTTTTTTGTTAGAGTAGGTTTACCTTCATGTGCATTAGCAATTTCAGCAATTAGAGTTATTTTATTTTTTGAAAAAATCATATTATTTCCTTATGCATTAATGATATTACTATTTCTAATGAAAAATACTTGTAGACAAAAACACATGAGTGGTTTAGTTTCTTAATCATCATTCAAAATTTCTTTTAGAATTAATGCAGGTTGGTTCTCTGGAATACCATACTGTTCTTTGATAAATTCTTGAATATCATTATTGATTGTCTCTATTTTATTTTTATTATTAAGGATCATATCAATATGTTTGGATAGAAGTTCAAGTGTGGAAGTAATTATAGCATTAGTATTATCAAAGATATGATGTTTTTCATTTCCAAATTTGACTCGAATTACTGGTTTTTGAAAACATAATGCATCAAGCATTGTGGTAGAAAACACAGAGAGTACAACGTCTGATAAACAAATTAGATCATATATACTATCATGAGTGATAATAGCGTTCGTACAGTTGTTAGTTTCTAAAATATTTTCATACACACCTATGTTTTTTTCTTGTGGATGTGGCTTTAAAATCAAAAAGAATTTCTTGTTATTTCCGAATTGATTTACAAGGTATTTCCAAATTTGTTCGTCATAGTCATACTTACCATGAGCTAAATACTTTTGTTGTAGCTTTCCACTAGTAAATAAAATAATTTGCTGATCTGGTAATATTCCAAATTTTTCTAAAATTTTTGCTCTGTTAAAAGATCTGAGAAATTTATCTAAACCAAAAAATGCGGGATTGCCAAGTGTTACAAGTTTTTCAGAAGGATACCCTTTTTCAAGAAGCAAATTTTTTGTGAAATTTCCAAACAAAAGAAGATAATCAGGTAGTAAAAATCCATATTTTTTGTTATTTTCTAATGAATTTCCATATGAATACATTGGATTGAATTCGTAGATGTAGCCATGTTGAATTCCTATAGTAGTAATTCCATTATTCTTACAAGCTGCTATTATGCTTAAGGCAAGTGGTCCTGTTTCATAAGGTAGAAAGAATGCTTTTGGTCTAGTCTTTTTGAAATAATCTGAAAGTGAATCAATCAAATTCATACAAAATGGTAAATGTGGTGCATATGTCATTTCTTTAAAAATTTCTTTGATTTCATCCCATAATGAAATTCCATCAAAAGTAAAGAGTTTTTGAAAGTCTGATAGCGATATTAATTTTTGATAATTATCAAAGAATTTTGAATGATCTTTAGTGTATTTCTTATTTAGAAACATCTCAATGGGAAACCATGGAATAGTTTCTGAAAGACGATTAGATAGTGTTTCTAAACTACCTTTAAAATTATAATCAAGATCTATTCCAACTATATTGTTATGAGTTAATAAATTCATAATTGGTTGCTGTATATATTCACCTTCTTTAGTAACTCCTGTTGACGGATCAAAAATTTGTCTTCTATAGATAGATGGAATTGCAAAAATTATTGAATTGTTAATATCAGGAATTTTTTTTGATTTTTTTAAAAATTGGTTTATTCTATTTTGGGTTTTTTCATTTGTAATTTTTTCAAATCGATTTCTACCTATGGATTCCTTTGTTTTCTGTTTCAAAGAAAATTTAAGATTAGAACCTCTTGAATAGACACATTTAATGTTTTTTTGTAAGCAAATTTTTTTAATAATTGCTAATTTTTTATAATCGGTTACTTCTACAGTAGTTGGATTTATTTCATCTAAAAATTCAGAAAATTTTTTTGTAAAATTAGTTGCTTTCTTATAATGAGAAATTAAACTTTGGTAAATAAACCACCATAACGATGTATCATTATAGGTAAAGTGTTCAAGAAATGGTTTTCCATCAAAAGTCATATTTTGAATTTTGCCTAACTCTTCAATTGCAATTTTATAATCTTCACCATGGGGTATTTCAAAATCTTCTTCTCTGACATATATTATTTCATCTGTTTTAGAACTACTAGTTCCAAAAATAATTTTCAAAGGATTCTTTCTGTTCATAATTTTCCAGTTAGAGTATTAGGCTTGCTTAGAATCCTATAATAGTAATATGGAGTTCCGCCCCATTTTTTCTTATATCGTGTTATCCCTTCCTCTTTCTGTGATATAGGTTCGGGATTAAAACCAGTAAGATCATAGTATTTCATCTTATTTTCTATTCCCCAGTCAATGATTTTCCACTTTAGTAAATCCTGAGAATATAGATGATTTCTGGTATCTTCCTTGGAACGGGCTACACCAATCTCAATAATATGCCCATTCATATATGAAAATAAAAGACCACCTATTGGAACTCCATTTTTTCTGGCTAAAAATCCTGAATATCCAAGTGGCTTAAATTTTCGCCATCTATACACAAGATATTCAAAGTCGCCCTTTTCTCTTCCCGATTCGGCGCGCGTTTCATTTATCAATTTATAATATTCAGGGAGGGTTTCCTCTGTTAACTCTTCAATTTTAACTCCTCTTTTAGTAGAACGCTCAATATTTTTCTGACAGCTATGCTTATCAAGACTTTGAAAAACTTCGTCTTTTGTTTTTTCTAAATTAATTAAAAATGTGCCCCATTTTTTTATTTGAAAGTATTTTTGAAGTATTTCAGGATCTCCAGGAGAAAGGGGATGCGCCCAACCCTTTACGACAAAATTTTTGGAGTGAAAAAAATCTTTTAGTAACGAGTAAATTTCCAAGTCAAAACCAGAATGAAAAATAACTGGACCATATGACCATTCGCATGAATTTTTTTCTAATCCGGGGGCAATATTCAAAATTTTTGTCCTTAAACTTTCTCCCTTGAATCTTTCTCTAATGGAAGTTAACAGTTGACCTATAATATTTCCTTTCGAGTCTATAAATTTGAGAAAATAGTTTGACACATTTTCCATTTCCAACAATGCCGCCCTCTCTTGTGATTGGTAAACACTTCCAAATCCAGATTGAAGTAATCTTTTATTCCAATCAGAATCAGGTTTTGTATCTACTTCGATTGAAATCATGATGTAGCCTCTTTATGTGGTCTTTTGAAATGTTTCTTTTTATAATTTCGAAGAAGTAGGTCTGGCTTTGATAATGCCCTGTATAATTTGTAACGTTCTTTATTTATAATTTTAATAAAATGATAATATGGAAATTCGCTTCCAGACCACTTTCTTTTATACGCAAACAGGCTTTCCCATTGTTGTGTATATCTCTCCATATCTTCTTTATTAGATGGTGGTGCCTCCCCTCCTGAAAAATCATAGATTTTCATACCACTATTTTTGGCCCATTCAATTGCACTCCATGTCAGTAATGGACCAGCAACATTACCTATTGCTGAATAGGAATTCAGAACTTGATGAGTATATGCTATTTTATTAAAACACCCAACACGTAACCCTGCAAGAATTTCTTGTTCTTTATAAGCTAGAAAGAATTTTTGAATCCCGCTTTCAACATAACGCCAGTCCTCATCAATGTTTTCAGTATCTGTTATCTCAATTCCTTTCGTTTGTGCCCATTTTTTTGTAAGTAATTTATAATTTCTTAACTCTTCCTTGGTAGAAATCTCTTTTACTTCAATATTCTCTCTCTTAGCTTTTGTCACATCATTTCTAGCACTTTTTTTAATTTTCTTCCAAAAAGTTTCCAAGTCACCATCTAGGTTACTAGCCAATGTAAGAAAATTTTCTTTTTTGAAACCATGTTTTTTGAATTCGGTTAGGTAGGTTTGATCCACATCAAAATCCTGTGGTGGTGTATATCCATCTAAAATCATTAGGTTATGATCTTGTACTACCTTATCTAACGCTAAAAAGAGAGTCTGAATCACTTTTGTTCTTATAGATTGGTCATTTGAATGAATAATTGGTCCACTAGTCCACGAACCTCTCCCACCTATTTTTGAGGCCATTTTTGTAAATTTCCTTAATATTTTGGTTGAATGTCCGCTTTTTGATTTAGATATTATTAATCCTAATTGCCCTTGAATGTTTTCCGCGTTATCGTAAATATAGATAAAAACAGGATAACGATCTGGATCTTTTTTGGATAGAAACTCTGCAGTCTGAAAGAATGTTGAATAATCACATAGACATAGATTTTCATTCCATTCTTTAGGATTAACTTGAGAAAAAATTTTGAACTTCATCAATAAATCACCAACATGCTTACTCATCCCAATCAAATTTTCTTCCTAGAAATTCATACAGTCGTTGGTTATGTGGCTTGAAATAGTCAACAAGTTTTCTTCTAAGATCTGGATCCATTAATTCTTTGTATTTTCGTTTTTTATACAACACAAATTCATCAGGCTCCCATTTTGGTAGTCCTAGAAATTCCAGTACCTGTTCAAATGTTTTGGATTTATCCTCTAGAAATTCCTCGCTTTGTATTATAAGGAATTGTTCTTTTGGGAAGACTTCCATCCAATGTTTTATTTTATCAACATAAATTCCATGTTCTTTATATCCATAAAGATCATAATTCCAGCTATAGTAACCAGAATCCTTCTCCATCTTTTGTAGTCTTCCTTCAATTCTTTCTGTTTCATGGTTTAGTGCATCCTCAAAATTTCTATATTCATAATCATTTTTTAAATTCATGTTGTGTTGTGAAAAGGCTCTCGTGATCGGATTTCTTAGAAGTATGATAAATTTTGCGTGTGGAGTTACTTGCTTTATGCGCTGTGGGGCATGTGGATTCTCAATATAACGCGGTGTGGCTTCACCAGTTATGAATTTCTTTTGAAGTATCTTTGTCATAATAAATCTGTGAAATTTTAATGGAAAACCCATCTTATACCAGTTAATACCTCGTGAATACAATCTATCAAAATAATCAATTTCTTTACCTTTTGGTGGATGTACATTTGGATGACTGATCAGATATTCATAGAGTGATGTTGTTCCACATTTAACGAAGCCAATAATATAAAAATCAGGTAGTACGTGTGAAGATCCGAATAGAGAGCAATATTTTAGGTACAAAGAAGTGACTGACTTCTGTATTTTTGGATACTTTTCTAATTTATGGCGAAGGATGGTCCTTCTTTTGTAAATAAATCGATTAATGTTCATAGTAATCTTATATTGAATTCTTTACTCCCAATCAAATTTTCTTCCTAGAAATTCATACAGTCGTTGGTTATGTGGTTTGAAATAATCAACAAGTTTTTTACGCGTATCGACTAGAAGTTTAGATTCAGAATAATCCTGCTTCCTAAATTGTTCATATTGATCTAAATCAAAGTTCTCTACTCCCAAGAAATCCAAGACTTGATTGTATATTTTAGATGGTTCTCTGAAAAATTCCTCGCTTTGTATTATAAGGAATTGTTCTTTTGGGAAGACCTCCATCCAATGTTTTATTTTATCAACATAGATTCCTCTGTGCAAATATCCATGCCGGAAATAAATATCGCTGTAATAGCTAGGATCATCTATCATTTTTTGATACAGGGAAATTATTCTATCCTCTTCCTGTATTACTTTCTCAAAAGGTAGTGACTCAGCATGACGTCTGGATATCATTTTATAATGAGAATAAGATCTCTCGATTGGATTTCTTAGAAGTATGATAAATTTTGCGTGTGGAGTTACTTGCTTTATGCGCTGTGGGGCATGTGGGTGATCAAAGTACCTCTCTGTACCTTCACCTGTTAAAACATGTTTGAAGCTTTTTCTGAGTAAAGATTTCCGTGACTTGGATGGAAAATTTATCCTGTACCAGTTTATACCTTTGAAGAAATATTTGTCAAAAAATCTAATGTCCTTAGCATTGGGAGATAATATTGCAGGATGTCTTGTAAGATACATAAACATTGATGTCGTTCCACATTTCTGACCACCAAGAATATAAAAATCGGGTAATACGTGTGAAGATCCTGTTATTGAATAAAAAATTTTAAAAATAAAGGAGAACAAACTGCGAGTGTTTTCATGTGAGGATAGTTTTGAGGTAAAGAATTTACGAACAGAATACATAATTTGATTATTAGAGGACAACTTCTTACTCCCAATCAAATTTTCTTCCGAGAAATTCATACAGTCGTTGGTTATGTGGTTTGAAATAATCTGAGAGTTCATTATAAAAAATTGAATCAATTTTTCGATTTTTGTTCACCTTACCATAAGTCCTATACGTATCAAGTTCAAAGTTCTCTACTCCCAAGAAATCCAAGACTTGATTGTATATTTTAGATGGTTCTCTGAAAAATTCCTCGCTTTGTATTATAAGGAATTGTTCTTTTGGGAAGACCTCCATCCAATGTTTTATTTTATCAACATAGATTCCACGTTCAAAATATGAATACGTGAAATAAGAGTCAGCATAGTAAAAAGGCTCTGAAAAAATTTTCTTGTAGTCCTCCTTGGTTCTTTTGGACTCGTTCAAAAAAGCATCTCTGAATGTTAATGACTCTCTATTGTTGTGTTTTACTCTAGTATGTTGTGAAAAGGCTCTCGTGATCGGATTTCTTAGAAGTATGATAAATTTTGCGTGTGGAGTTACTTGCTTTATGCGCTGTGGGGCATGTGGGTGATCTAGGTACCTAACACTAGCTTCACCTGTTATGAATTTCTTTTGAAGTATCTTTGTCACAATAAATCTGTGAATTTTAAAAGGAAAATTTACTTTATACCAATCTAGTCCACGGTCAAAATACCTATCAAAATAACTAGGTTCTTTAGAATAACATGGTTGAATTGAAGGGTGATCTATCATGTATCCATACAGAGAACTTGTGCCACCCTTTTGTGTGCCAATTATATAAAAATCTGGTAACACGTGTAAGAAACCAGTTAGTGTACAGTAGGTTCTATGTAGTTTTTTTGTAACTTTGTAGATTAAAGGTAATGATAATAATTTTTTGCTTACAGATTTTCTACATTTGTAAGTGAATTTGTTCAGTTGTTTTTGCATATAATTTAAAATAAAAATACATGAATCATGATATAAACTTCATGTCAATAACATGTCTACAAGATTAGATAACAAATTATAGAATTAATTTTTTAATTACAACTAAAAATAGAATAACTGTTAGACAATTATAATTGCAAACATTATAAGATCTAAAATTTGTAATCTAGTAAATCTGATATAAATGTCTGAAATTCGTGTTACCTTTTCCGGTCTAATTTCATTTGTAGTTGGAATAGGTAGTTTGATCACTGGTTTAATTTTTACAATAATTGTCACTAGACGTTTAACGCCAGAAGAGTTTGGAGAGTGGGGACTAATCGGGGCTCTAACTGGTTATGTCTTAATGTTTAGCCCACTTATTTCATACTGGAATACTAGAGAGATTGCACGAGGTGTTGATTCTGGCAGAACGGCATTACAATCAAGTATGTTATTTTCATTTGGAGCAATCATAGTTTATCTAATCATTGCTAAATTGGTAGGAAGTAGTGTTGGCATTGACTTTTTCGTTTTGTTTTTAGCACTGATTATAATCCCAGTAGAGTTTATCAAATATAGTTTAACGTCAATTACTTTGGGATTCAAACCCCAAGCAGCTGAATATGGATTACTTAGTTTTGAGATTACAAAAATTCCAATAGGTCTAGCATTGATTTATTTTCTAGATATGGGTATAGAAGGAGTAATAATTACAACAACCCTTGCATCACTTTCTAGTATAGTCATTTTACTAATTGTTGCTAGACATAAAATCCAAGGAAGATTCCAAATAAAATATGTAAAAAAATGGACAAAATTAGTTTGGTTACCTTTGTATCCAAAGATTTCATCAGTTTTTGAAAGGTCGGATGTTACTGCTTTTACAATTATTTCAGGCTCACTAACTGGTTTAGCATACTGGACTGCAGCAAATTCAATTAGTCATTTGGTAAATCATTCTGCAAAAATTAACAGAGCGCTATATCCAAAATTATTATCTGGTGGTAAAAAGGAATTTTTCCAAGAGAATTTTACTCGTGTCTTGTATTTTGCTTTCCCATTAACAGCAATGACTCTGGTTTTTGCTAGACCTGGTCTTTTTTTGTTAAATCCACTTTACGAGGTTGCAGTAATAGTAGTATTCACATTAATTCCATTAACATTTCTGAGAACAATGCAGAATGTCTTTTCACAGGCATTAAGCGGTATAGAGAAAGTAGATACTTTTGAAAATTCAACATTTATGGATTACGTGAAAAGCAAATTGTTTGTACTTCCAACTCTTGTAAATATCCAACGTGGTGTCTCTTTGCTATCATTAGTAGTTTTATTGTTTATTCTTGTGCAATATGGTAGTACAGAATTAGAATTAGTTATAGCCTGGGGAATAATTTCATCAATTACACAGTTACCTTTTACGATTTATCTGGGTTTTTTGGTTTATCGTGAATTCCATCCTAAATTAAACTACAATGCTATCATAAAATATTTAGTTGCAACAATTATTGTTTTCGTCATAATTTATGTTCTGATGAATGAGTTTTTAATTTATGAAAAAGAAATCTTTGTTTTTCTGCCTAACTTTTTACCATTCTTGATTGGTTCTGGAGTAGGATACCTAGGATTAACATATTTGATTGATCCGAAAACAAGAAAACTAGTCAAATTAGTGTTTGCCGAATTTAAAAATAAAAAACAAAACTAAGGTGCAAATTG
>Ga0310344_10002771_pt1 | contig 13123 bp, 16 predicted proteins | sample HC15DNA20200_MG_FD_203801 | JGI IMG/M metagenome (GOLD analysis project Ga0310344, IMG submission 203801) | Marine microbial communities from station ALOHA, North Pacific Subtropical Gyre - HC15-DNA-20-200_MG | ecosystem: Environmental > Aquatic > Marine > Oceanic | place: Pacific Ocean: North... | reverse complement strand
CGGCTGCGATTACTGTAGCCGGATTTTTTGATCAGGCTGTCGAAGTCTCTAGCAAAATCGCTGTCGGCGCTGAAGGAGATTATCTGGCTCATAAAACGCCGTATTGCCCTTCACTAATAATAATTTTCAACAACCTAATTAATAGTCTTAATTAAATAGATATTATTATCCGGCGCGGCCATGAAGAGTGACAAAATGGCCATACTCACGTGCCTGATCCTGATATTTTCAAGCATAGCAGGGTGTCTTGAAGATGAAGGTGTAGAAGAAATCCAGGAAATGGATGACCAGGAAATGGATGACTCAATGAACGATGGCAACACCACTGTCGAAAACAACATCACGGTAGACAATGAAACAGTAGAGATACAAACTCTGGGCGATGTATTGGTCTCGACTTATCACGTACAACAACTAGTATCTGCCATCGGAGGCGAACACATCAATGTGCAGATCATCAGCCCCTCAAATGTTCCAGTCCATGATTTTGAGCCTTCAGCTGCAGACTTGATCACATTAATGGAGACGGACCTGTTCTTATATCACGGCCTGAATCTAGAACCATGGGTTGGGCCAACTCTGGAAGCCTTAGGCAGCGATGCGCCGACGGCCGTCCAGACTCATGCAATGCCTAGTGGAGAAGCCACACTCGACTACGAGTCGATGTTGATTGCAGACCTTTGTGAGCACCTCTCAGAAGGACCTTACGAAAACATAGAGCTTGCTGGTGAAGAAGGGCATGCAGAAGATGTAGAGATTCACGCAGAGCATGTGACGCATTCACTATCCATCCCCGAGGATGATGGGGATGACCACGATGATGAAGACCACGATGATCACGACGAGGACGAACACGACGATGATGAAGACCACGATGATCATGATGGGCACGATGATCACGACGAGCATGATGGGCACGATGATCACGACGAGCATGACGATCACGATCATACTGGGGCCGAAGTGACGATTGAGAATCCAGCAGGATGCCCTAGTGGGACAGTAATCATGATTTTCCACCTCGAAGAGGGCGAACACGTACTAGAATTCGAGTCAGAGGACACCCATGATTTCGACATGGTAGCACTGAAGATGCCTGGAGGACACGCGCATCACCACCATGGCCATGACGAGCACGACGAGCATGACGAACACGACGAGCATGACGATCACGACGAGCATGACGAACACGACGAGCATGACGATCACGACGAGCATGACGATCACGACGAGCATGACGATCACGACGAGCATGACGATCACGACGAAATGACTGCAGAAGAGGCGATGGAGAGCTTCGACACCAACAACGACAGTCACCTCTCATGGGACGAGTTCTGGGCCGCATGGATTGCGGGAGGTGATGATCACGACGAGCATGACGAGCATGACGACGATAACGAGACCGATGATGGTCACGATCACGATGGCGAGCATGACGAGCATGACGACCACCACGATGAGGAGGAAGTCCTCATGGAGATGTTCAACATGTCAGACGTGGATGGGGACCAGCTGCTAAACATGTCAGAACTAGGGACTTTCATCGAAATGGTGGAGGAGTTTGAAGAAGAACACCACGAGATTACCCCAGAAGAGGTCATGGAGCATTTCGACGCCAACAACGACAGCCACCTCTCATGGGACGAGTTCTGGAATGGATGGGCGATTGACGAGGATGATCACGAAGACCACGATGATCACGACGACGATAACGAGACCGATGATGGTCACGATCACGATGGCGAGCATGACGAGCATGACGACCACCACGATGAGGAGGAAGTCCTCATGGAGATGTTCAACATGTCAGACGTGGATGGGGACCAGCTGCTAAACATGTCAGAACTAGGGACTTTCATCGAACTTCTGGAGGATGGTCACGATGACCACCATGATGATCACGAAGAGCATGATGGCATGTTTGGTTACGCCACCATTCACATCGAAGAAGAGGGAGAGTACGGTTTCGCACTACCGATGGATGTAGAATTATTCATCCTGATGGGTGAAGGTGGCCATGATGATCATGGTCACGACAGCCATGACGGGCACGGAGAAGATTCTGCGATGGTTTGCTATGACATCAGCAGCCACACAACTAATTCGTCCTATCTAAACCAAGCTGATTGCGAGAGCGCTGGATTGATGTGGGTGGCTGGGAACAGCGGCCCTGACGGTCACGATGACCATCACGAAGGATCCTGTCACAACACAACAACCCATGAGAACTACGACTCAAATGAGGCTGATTGCGAGGCTGCAGGTCACATGTGGATGGAGGATGATGAAGAACATGGAGAACACGAAGGATCCTGTCACAACACAACAACCCATGAGAACTACGACTCAAATGAGGCTGATTGCGAGGCTGCAGGTCACATGTGGATGGATGAACACTCAGACCAGGAGATAATCTCGATTGATGATGAAGAGTTCGATTTTGACCCACACAGTTGGCTTGACCCGCTTGCATACAAGGCGCAAGTCGGCGTCGTTCTAGATGCCCTAATAGTAGCATTCCCCAGTGGTGAGGCCACGTTCACAGAGAACGCTGCAGCATACATGGCACAATTGGATTCGCTCCATTCAGACTTCGACTCGGCATTCGGATCGACAAATACCTGCACGGGGACCTCTATTGCTGCGAATCACAATGCCTATGCCTACATGGCACAAAGATACGATTTGGAATTTGTAACCGTCCACGGACTTGATCCGGAAGGAGAGCCATCAGCAGCGGACATTCTAGAGGTTATTGAGCGAATCGAAGAAGAAGGTATCACAGTTTTCTTCGTCGAGGAGTACACCTCGGGAACTGCAGTTTCAGCAATCCTGGAACAGACCGATGGCATTGAGATCAAAACTCTCTACACAATGGAGCTGCAACCTAGCGATAGCGAAGACGATTATATCTCAATGATGAGGAAGAACCTTGAGGGCCTGAAATCCGGCCTAGGTTGCTAGTGAGGATGAGAAAGGGCTCTCCTCTGCCAAAGGACGGACTCGAAACATTTCGAGGTGGGGATTTATCGCATCATATCGAGGTGGGCCTTTTTGGGGATGAAGATGAGTAATGCCAACAAAGAGGGAGTAACAGATTCCGTCCTACAGGTCAACAATCTAACAGTGGCGCGTTCTGGAAAAATAGTAATCGAAGGAGTAAACCTCGATATCAGCGAGGGTGAGTTCGTCGGTTTAGTCGGCCCGAATGGAAGCGGTAAAACGACACTGCTGCTGACCATCCTAGGGCTTCTGAATCCTGTTCCAATAATGGGTGGCAAAGTCAGGGTCTACGGAAAGGAGGGATTCTCGAAGAGCGATCTTGGAAGAATTGGATGGGTTCCACAAGCCGCTGCTAACCTACCCAGGCACATCCGCATCACTGTGAGAGAACTGGTCAGATTGGGCACACTGAACCTACAAAATATGTTCAAGATCAGTGATTCTGGCCGTAGCGAAAGGGTCGACAGGGCATTGGAAATGGTCGGATTGGTCGACGAAGCAGATACAGACGTATCGAAACTATCTGGAGGGCAGCTGCAACGTTCTGTAATCGCCAGAGCCCTAGCTTCAGAAGCCGATTTTCTGCTTTTAGATGAGCCTCTTGTGGGGGTCGATCTAGCCTCGCGAAATTCTCTACTGAAGTTGTTAGATAATCTCTGTCACGATGAACAGAAGACAGTGTTGATGGTTTCTCACGATCTCACTACCATCACCCAGGCCGCACACCGAATAATCTACCTCGAAGGGAGCGTGAGATTCGATGGACCGTCAGAGCAGATCCCTGATTTTTCCTCACTTGCTGGATTGAGAGGGATTCAACATGTCCACGAAGACAAACACTCCAGTCACGGACACCAAAACTAGGATAAGAGGGCAATAAAATGGGAATCGGCTCTACACTAATGTCGCTCTTAACCCCAATAATGGAGCGTATTGCACCCTATGCTCCAGGAGAAATATTCCCTTCATTCTTCACGATACCACTGTTCCAAAATGCGTTTATTGCTGCCTTGTTTGTCACGGTTGTGGCTGGATATCTGGGCTCTTTCCTAATGATTAGGAACCTGTCATTGATTGGGGACGGGCTCGCCCATGTTGCGTTCGGTGCAGTTGCTGTAGGGCTCGTTATAGGCTATGTCTCTCCTCTTTGGTATGCATTGCTATTCACCATAATTGCATCTATACTAATCCACGAGATGCAAGCCAGGGAGATACTAACAGGGGACGCATCAATTGCAATTTTCATGACAGGAATACTCGCATTGGGCCTGGTAATTCTCGATATATGGGGAGGGGGCATTACCGGTACTGTCGAGGGATATTTGTTTGGAAATATACTACTTGTCTATGGTGAAAGCTTCGAACTAATAGTTGTCATGAGCATTTTTTCCATCGCCTTCCTAGGCATTTTTCATCCGATCCTGCTTGCAACGGCAATCGACCCGATTTCCGTACAGGTTCAAGGAATTCCGGTTAGGGCGATAGGGTTGCTATTCAGTATCACTACGGCTGCTGTGGTGGTTAGCATGGTACAGTTTGTAGGAACTCTGTTGGTTACGGCACTGTTGGTAACTCCTGCGGCAACTTCTCAATTGGTTGCAAGGAGCTTTCGCTCTTGCATCATATGGACTCAGATATTCGGACTCACCTCCACAATTATCGGAATATATATTTCGGCAGAGACGGAGTCTGGTACCGGCTCCACGATAGCACTGACCTCAGCATCGATATTCCTTATTGTGGCAATTACGAAAGCGGCCATTCCACTTTTCCGCTCTGAGGCATATGACCAATAGAATATAGGAATATCAAAGACGACAAAATCTAGATGTTTGTGGCTTCCAGTTGGGCAACATGGCCCGGGTAGAAGATACTGGTCCCACGTCGTGGTTGCTAGGCAATGAGATCTTCAGGTCATTCCTCATTTTCTCGGCCTTCAGGGCCGTATACGGCGCTGGGATTCTAGTCGTAACGTACTTCCTAGCAACTAGCGGGAAGGCCCCGATATGGGTCTCTGGCCTGTTCTTACTTGCTTCGATGGTGTTTTCCAGGGTAATTTTCAGGGGGATAAAGAGAAGATGGCCCCAACTGGCATAGGGCACCCGAGCTAACGCATGAGGAATTGAGTATCAAGTCGCTTCCTCATCGAAAAACAGTTGCCTGATGGTGTAGAATAGGATGTAGAGGAACACAGCGTAGAGGCAGCAATTTTGTAACCAAAGCCAATGAGCTCCTTCCTTGATCATGAAACCTCCGAGGTGACCTAGCGTTTAACGTTTGGACTCATAGTCAATCGGTTTGGCTAAGAGTAAAATTTCAACCGAGTGATTCTCCCAGGCCCCTCATAATCGAGGTCGCAGAATCCACACTGTGGATCGTCTCAACGCTCTTCCCGGCTGACCATATCTCATTGGATGACTTCGATCCCTTGGACATCCTCTGCCATCTCCTGAATGATACTGTGTTCAATATCCACCTGGTCCTGTGCTTCATCCTTCCCGAGAGCAATTTTCTGATAATCCAGGGGTTTTCCCTCTTGTATCCCGGAGTCTTGATCACAGACACCGGTATTCCCGTCAGCTTAACGGTCCAGTCAATGTCCTTCTCTCCAGAACTAACGATCGCGTCCTTGTACCCCTCGGGCATGGTGCACTCGGTGGTGGCGATGAATCGCGTCCCCATCTGAACTCCGTCGTATCCTATTCTAAGAGCCGCTTTCAGCTCCTTCTCGCTTCCGATTCCCCCCGCGCAAATCAAGGGAAGGCCCAGATCGGCCAGTTCCTCGTACATTTCCTCCATGCTATCATTTCCGAGGTGCCCCCCTGCCCTGTCGTTAACGCAAATCAGCCCATCTACGCCGCAATCAACGCCCTTCTCGGCATGCAATCGGGTAGTGACGTCATGATAGACAAAACCGCCCTTTGCGTGAACCCTCTCGCAAACCCAGTCGGGCTTGCCCAGAGAAGTGACGAAGAATCTGATGCCCTCGTCCAGCGCTATGTCAATCCACTGCGACATCCTCTCAAGGTACTTGTCGTTGCCCTTCTCAATCAGGGCGTTGAACCCAAGCGGCTTGTCGGTCTTGGACCGGATATACCTGATTCCGTCTAGTAGGCCCTGGTTCAGGTCTGGCTTGTCGAATCCGTGGACAACCGTGAGTGAAACTGGCTGGATGATTGCCATGCCCCCTCCTTCTGCTGCTGCCGCGACGAGCTCAGGGTTAGAACACGGGTACATCGCGCCGCAGATAATCGGGAACTCCACGCCTGCATGCTGGGTCAGCCTGTTTCCAACCATTGAACCAATTTCCCGGAGGAAAGGATGAGAAATAACAGTTGATGATGCGAGCGGGTCCTGAAATTGCTCAAATAGTGCCATTCGCAGGAGGGTGCATGGTCGACTTCGGACTAACCGAAGAACAGGTGATGATTCGTGAGATGGCTAGGGAGTTTTGCGACGAAGAAGTGATGCCCCATGCCGAGAAGTGGGACAAGGAGGGCACATACCCATTAGAGGCCATCACTAAGGCTCATGAGTTGGGACTCCTGAACGTCACGATTCCAGAGAAGTATGGGGGTTCGGGGATGTCCACGGTGGACGAGATGATCATTTGCGAAGAGTTGTCCAGGGGAGATCCGGGTTTCGGCACGGCCTCATACCACACAATGCTCGCATCTTTCCCAATATTGACCGGGGGAACCGAAGAGCAGAAGGCAGAATACCTAGGCAGAGTCACTAGCGGGAAATTGGCAGCTTATTGCGTTACAGAACCCGATGCCGGCTCTGACGTTCAGGCTCTGAAGACAGAGGCAGTTAGGGAAGGAGAAGAATATGTGATCAACGGCAGCAAGGCCTGGATTTCTGGTGCCGGATACGCTGACTGGTTCTTCGTACTGGCGTACACCGACAAAGAAGCCGGGTACGGGGGGCTAAGTGGTTTCATTGTTGATGCAGACTCGCCTGGGATAGAGCTGGGGAAGAAAGAGGAGAATATGGGGCAGAGGTGTTCGGACACAAGAGGGGTCAATTTCACAGATGTCAGAGTCCCTGCATCTAATCTCATCGGAGGTGTTGAGAACGGGGGATGGATGAATGCGATGAAGGCATTCGACCACTCGCGGCCAGCAGTCGCTGCTGCCGCAGTAGGGAACGCCAGAGGGGCCATGGAAGAGGCATGGACCTACGCAAAGGAGAGGGAGACTTTCGGGAAGCCCATTTCCAAGCACCAGTCAATATCTTTCATCCTAGCTGACATGGCGACGAAGATTGAGGCGGCCAGGTTGCTCACTCTCAGCGCGGCTAGTGCACTGGACTCGGGAGAGAGGGCCACACTGAAATCGGCCCACGCGAAGAGGTTCGCTGCTGACATTTGTATGGAAGTTACGACCGATGCGGTCCAAGTGCTCGGTGGATACGGCTACTCAGAGGAGTACCCTGTCGCACGAAGAATGAGGGGTGCCAAAATATACCAGATTTTCGAGGGTACTAGCCAGATCCAGAGGATGATCATCAGTAGGGAGCTTGAGGGATCTTTCTAGATTGACTCCCTGCGCTGGCGAAGTGCCTCTGCGGCTACAACTGCCATTGGGGCCTGTAAGTTGTACGAAGGGACGAATCCCGACATGGGGACTCTGACCACGGAATCTGATTTTTCTAGAATGGGCCTCGGGATTCCATCTCTCTCCCCCCCCACTACAAGAATTACGTCTCCAGTCAGGTCCTCCTCCCAGGGCTCAACTTCCCCACTATCCTCGAGAGAGACGACCCTGAAGCCGGAATCCTTGGCCCTGGAGACGATATCCAAGCCATCGACCCAGTGGACGGGCATGAATCGGTGGGCCTTCATCGAAGCTCGCCTCGCAGCCTTCTTTTCGGAATGGCTGAGATTTCCGTCAACGAAAACGGCGGTTGCCCCACTGACCTCCGCAGTTCGGATAGTGAAGCCGATGTTTACCGGATAGCGAGCACCGGCGAGGAGCCATACGGCACCACCGGTGGAAAGTATCTCGTCGACGCTGGCTAAGTGGTTTCGCCCCACAAGGGCGAGGATTGGAGGAGGTACCTGGCCGTCGTTCGCCCTGGACATCCTCCACATGTCGTTGTTGGATGCCTCCGAGACAGTTATTCCCCTGCCCTCGGCGATTCCCCGAAGCCTAACAGCCTCTGGATCGTCCGTACCCCTAAGGAAGAGGACTAGGGAGACGTCTTCAGATTCCAAGGCTGCGGAAACTTCGGCTACTCCGCAGCGCTGCATGCTAAGCCTCCAGTGGAAGGAGTATCTCGTTCCTCCTCAAGAAGGGGAGGGTGGAAGTGGGGTCGTCGTATACCGCTAGCATCGCAGGTCCCGATGGCTGGAGCCCCTCATCCAAGACCATGGAGTTGAGTCTCCGCTTCAACCTCCGGGACTTGCGAGGACCGGAAAGGCCCGTGAATGGAAGAGCTGCAAGGGTCTGTCCTTCGGCGACTACGAGGCTCACGCCATTGTCGCTTGGCTTGGGTAGTTCTTCCAATGAGTACTGGGAAGGCATGGTGAATGCCATCATCGTATCTTCACCGTCGTGCCAGATGTGTACCGGAGCAGTCATTGCGATTGTCTGTTGCCTCTCGTTCCTGCCGAAGATGTATCCTGCAATCCTTCGGAAGCCACCAGAAGACCCCCTCCAGTTCCTTCCCTCGGTCCTAACCCTAGCCTGTATGGTCTCAGAGTACCTCCTGACCTCAAATCCGGAATGCTTTGCCAGGATCTCGAATTCCGGCTCCTCATAGCTCTCGGCCATCCCCCTGAGGAGAGGGTTGCCGACTTTGATTTTATGACATATCACTCCTCGGCAGGGGCATGGAAATTACCCGGCAGCTAGTACTTGCGTTCACGTTCGTCTTCGGGCCATTGGTTCTGGCCTCTTACGTGTACGGCTTGTCCCATGCAGAGAAACCGATGGAACTGTGGGGTGGGATTCCAGAAGCCTGGCGGAGTTACATCGTCCCATTCATGTTCATCGCGGCTTTCGGATTCATAATGTACTGGTACATCGTTTTCTTCAGGTTCGACGATTCCGCGATACAAGGTCTAAGGTGGCCTTGGGGAGAATCCGACGGGGATGGTACCACTAGGCTCCTCATTGCATACTTCTTGATCCTGATACCATCCGCACTCTGGATTGAAAGCACTATTTTCCACATGGAAAACAACTACTCTTGGACTCCAGTACTAGTTATTGGAACCCTTTTCCTGACATCGGTTGGGAACCTGATGATTGGTCTGCTTGCATACGGTGCCTATCAGGATGGTGTCGAAGGCGCTGGTCTGATGATTGTCGGGGCTGTGATGCTAGGGATCCAGTGCATTCTGAACGACTTCATAATCTGGGTCTACAAGTTCCCATGGTGATTTGACGTTTCACACAGGCAACATAATGTCACCCCTCCTCATGGCACAATCGTGTCTTCGGCATCGGTCATAGTTGGGGCTTATGCAATAGCCATGGTGCTTTTTGCCGTATGGGCGAGGAGGGATTTGGGTGATGACGATGAGTCGTACTTCCTTGCCGGGAGAAGTTTGTCAGGCCCGATTCTGCTTGTGACAATGGCCGCTACCAACTTCAGCGCATTCACTGTATACGGGTCTAGTGGCGTGTCATACCGTGGTGGCCTCTCCTTCCTCCCGATAATGGCCTTTGGAACGGGATTCATGGCTGTCTCATTGTACCTTCTGGGGAAGAAGGTCCGCATTCGCTCTGCGGAGCATGGCGCTATGACAGCACCAGAATTGATCCTAGGACAGACCGGTTCTAAAGAGGCCCAGTTTACCATGGCGACGGTTCTCATACTCGCCACCATTCCCTATCTGGCACTGCAACCCAGAGCAGCGGGAATCGCGGTCTCCGCGCTGTTCGGAGTGGATGATTGGGTGGGTGCGGTACTGGTTACGATCCTTGTGGTAGCTTACACCCTTACTGGTGGCCTGAAGGCGGTTGTGAGGACAGATGCGGCTCAGGGTGCGATTGCACTGGGGCTACTATGGCTAGGACTTGCGATGGTTATCAGTGATGCAGGAGGCCTGGAGTCCGCGATGAATAGTTTGGCTGACTCAGAAGAGAAGTCTTGGCTTCTGAGCAGGGAGGGGGGGAAATATACACTATTGGTATGGACCAGCATGATGCTTCTGTGGCTATTGGCTGACCCGATGTTCCCCCAATTGTTCCAGAGGTTATGTGCAGCTGATAGCGAGGAGGCTATAGGCAGGATGGCCACACTGTACCCTGCTGTTGCCTGGCTAGCATTTATTCCTCCAATTCTGATAGGGACCTTGGGTCATTTGGACTATCCAGAACTTAGTAGGGGCGAATCAGACGACATATTGCCTATGCTGATCGTCGATGCTGGAGGAGAATGGCTAGGCGGCCTGGTAGTCGTAGCGGGACTAGCGGCATTGATGTCGACGATGGATTCTCAGCTCTTAGCTACGGGATCACTCTTTACCAGAGATATACTCCAATCGGAGTCGAAGGATGGTTTTGGTAGTCGCCAGGCAGTCATCATCGGCCTATCCCTTCTTGGGCTGATGCTATCGCTTTGGTCGAATGTGACAATTCTAGAGCTCGGAATGCTTGCCTTCGCGATGTACGCCGTTATTTTCCCTTCAGTATTCATTGCATCATACTCGGACTCTCTTGACGGGAGGGCGGTGATTGCTTCTATTGTAGCGGGCGAGCTGGTTGTATTGCTGGCCATTTTCAGCCCGGGCTCCTTCGAAGGCTGGTGGGTAAGGCCTGTCGGACCTGCGATGGCTACTGTGGTGTTGCCATCGTTGGCGGCAGCACTCCTCGCCCTTGCTGTGGGACAATACGCATTCGCACCGGAAAACCGAAGAATCGGTGAATTGGGGGTAGATTTCTCCATTGGCCCCCACATGCTAGGACTAGTGGCCGTGTTCGTTCTCGCACAAGACTTCTGGTGGTGGGAGGAGAAAGGGTTGGCACTTGGCTTGCCAATCTGGATCTGGTGGGCTGTAATACTCTCCGTCGTTCAGACGGCTATTATGGCGAATTGGACGGGGAAAGAGGACCCCCGTTAGAGTCAAGTCAAGTGCGCGAGTGCTGATGCCATGGGAGTTGGGCGGGCCCTATTGTTTGCGCTTCTTGGGGCCATTCCCGGGGTATTCCTAGCACTGATTGGATGGGCAATCAGCGGTAGTCCTGACGAATGGACCAATGTGATGTGGCTCACATGCTACTTCCCATTCTTCGGTTGCATCGCTGCGGGATTCATTATTGGATGGCGCGGAGGGGGAGAAACTACGGGGGCATGAGATTGCGCCGAGCTGAAAAGGCGGAAAGAATCGGGAGGGAGCTGGACGATCTCTACCCGGAGACGCCCATTCCATTGGACCATTCTGATCCGTATACTCTTCTCGTAGCGGTGATGCTGTCAGCCCAGACTACGGACAAGAAGGTGAATGAAGTAACCCCAAGATTGTTCGAAATCGCAGGAAATGCCGAGGAAATGTCATCCCTTTCAGTTGATGAGATTCATGAGATAATCAGAGAGATTGGTTTGGCACCCACCAAGGCGAAGAACCTCAAGAGGATGGCAGAGCAGATTCTCGATGATGGAGGGGGAGTCCGCCCGGACTGGGACTTCCTAGAGTCTCTGGCTGGAGTTGGGCACAAGACTGCAAGCGTGGTAATGTCACAGGCATTTGGCATACCTGCCTTCCCAGTTGACACCCACATTCACAGACTCGCAGCTAGATGGGGGCTCTCCAACGGCAGGAGCGTTGAGAAAACCGAGAAGGACCTGAAAGCCGTATTCCCCGAGGATACTTGGAATAGGAGGCACTTGCAGATTATCTTCTTCGGTAGGGAGTACTGTCCTGCGTTGAGGCATGACCTAAGGAACTGCCAGATATGCTCGTGGGCTGCAACGAAGAAGAGGATCAGAGAGGAGATGGGGCCCTAGATGCAGGTCTTCGAGGGGAGGATATCTTCTACCGGTTTCTCCAGTGGAGATAGGTTAGTTATTGGTGACTGGAGAAAATCTCATCTTGGTAGCTTCACAAACGTGATGTGGGCCAGGCCGGACGGAACAAGGGTCTTGCTATCCCCCTCTGAAGAGCATGCCCGATATGTATCAGAGCTATACAACTTCGAAGAAGTAGAGATTGTGGAGATTAAGGTCTCTAGGGGAAAAAGGAACATCTCTGTGAAGGCCGGTGAACTGGAGATTGAGGTATCATGGGGATTGGCACTCCCCCTTCCATTCTGGAGGCCCCTATGGTTCACAGCAACAATTGAGTCGTTCATTGGTCGGCTTCTGTTCGGAACAAAGACTGCTGGAAAGACAAGGGATGGAAGGAGGGAATGGTACTCAGTAAGGGGAATATCCAGACTAATCGAGGCAAGAGCATGGATTAGCGGCGATCCCCTCGGAAAGAAGGAGGAGTTTGTCAGCGATGCATGCTTCGGGTTTAGCGAGCCGCCAAGGAAGCCATCTTCGGTGTCACTCAAGGCATTCATCGAATGATGGTAGCCTTGATGTGGAAAAGGGTACACGCATGAGCATGGCGACGGTGGAGTTGGCGGTTGGGGACAAGGCACCTGACTTCTTGGCAGAAATTACAGATGGAACTAAGGTCAATCTTTCAGAAATACTATCTTCTGGAGAGGGGGTGATTCTCTACTTCTATCCTCGAGATAGCACACCTGGATGCACTACACAGGCATGTGACTTCCGAGATAGTTTCGATAGGCTGAAGGAAGGGGGGTGGAGAGTCATCGGAGTATCTACGGATAGTGCCAAGTCTCATCAAAAATTCACAGAAAAGAATGATTTGCCATTCGAACTAATTGTGGACGAAGAAGCAACCCTCCACGAGTCGTATGGAACATGGAGAGAGAAGAAGATGTACGGGAAGACCTACATGGGAACCCTGAGATCTACATTTGCAATAGGACAAGACGGGACCCTGGAGTGGGTTGGCTATGGAGTCAGAGCCAAGGGGCATGTGGATGGCCTGATAGAGGCACTGAAGGTGAGTTAGTATGGGGATTACAGAGAGTCGGAAACTGATTCGGGACTTCCTAAAGCGTTGCGTTGAATATGCAGATGAGTCGATAAA
>Ga0310344_10002770_pt1 | contig 13123 bp, 9 predicted proteins | sample HC15DNA20200_MG_FD_203801 | JGI IMG/M metagenome (GOLD analysis project Ga0310344, IMG submission 203801) | Marine microbial communities from station ALOHA, North Pacific Subtropical Gyre - HC15-DNA-20-200_MG | ecosystem: Environmental > Aquatic > Marine > Oceanic | place: Pacific Ocean: North... | reverse complement strand
GCGATCTCAGGTGTGACTGTCGCGATGTTGACCCCGAGTAGGCCGCGACTAACGCTACCGAATGAGATAAGTTGATCCATGACGTTGCGTGCCATGTTGACGGGTATCGCGAAGCCGATCCCAATATTGCCGCCGCTCCCGGACAAAATAGCTGAGTTTATACCCACAAGCTCGCCGTTGAGGCTAATCAATGCGCCGCCGGAATTTCCAGGGTTTATGGAAGCGTCTGTCTGTATAAAATCCTCGTAGCCCTCCGGATTTATACCCGTGCGGCCGAGACCACTGACTATTCCGGACGTTACGGTGTGTTGCAAGCCGAAAGGGTTACCGATCGCGAGAACGAAGTCGCCAACGCGGATAACCTCAGAATCTCCGAGCCGCATCTCGATAAGGTTGTCAGGTTCGACCTGAAGAACCGCAATATCCGAACCAGGATCTGAACCGACAACCGTTGCTTCCAAGCTACGATTATCAACGAGCGTTACTGTGATTTCGTTGGCATTGTCAATGACGTGATGATTAGTAAGGATATAACCTTCACTGGCGTCGACGATTACACCGGATCCCGCGCTTTCAAAATCCCGCTGTTGGTTGGGGGGTAAGAAGCGCCGGAAGAATGGATCCTGTGAGAGTGAATTTCCAATCTCGACACTGCCGCTGACGGAGATATTAACGACGGCAGGACCGACTTCTTCAATAAGCGGCGCCAGTGTCGGGGTGTCTGGATTAACGAACATTTGCGCTACCGCGCTAGAGGCAGGAGCTAGCACTGTTGCCGAAGCCACACTTAGTGCAAGCATTATGCTAAGGGTAAGGCTGTTATTTATTTGTTGGTTTTGAAGTCTATTACTCATCAATTGTTCCTCGCATAACGGTTTACTAGCTAGCATTTAGACAAGAAATCATCATGTGTTTTTTCTTAAGATAAACGTCACTTTAATAGCCGCTGATAATACTAGGGTCACCAGCGAGGAAATATTCCTTAACGTTAATTCTAGTTTGCAGCTTTCTAGTTGATATTGAAATGGGGTTTAAACGGGAACTTTTCAAGTGACCAAGGGATGGGGAAACCTGTGTATTTCTTGTAGGTTGACAGGGGATATAGCGAGGATAAGTTGACACAATATATAGTGTTCAGTGACTTAACGAATTTTTTGGTTAGGAAAAAAAATATTTTCGATAAAATTTATATTATTTTAATAAGTATTTGTTTTTTAAATATAAATAGACTCCATATAATTTGCTGTTAACTCTTGACAGGAGTGCCCGGGCGTCCTAATCTACGGATCCTTCAACACAATATCTTGTGGTGAAGAAATTTGCTGGTTGAGGCTGAAACGGGCAGTTTTATGTGTGGCCTGAGGGGTGCTATTACGCGCTGAAAACTACGATGGCTAAAGTCAGTGGAGGCGGAGGTACCGCCGTTTTTCTGATCAGCCGATGTCTTGCACTAAAGCATGGAGGGGATTACACGATAATGGAAACAGCTCTAGAGTTCAGCGCTTCCGAGGTTACTGACTTGCCGTTGCAGGAGGCGTCGCTGAACATATGGGACACAAAGTATCGGCTCAAGACTAAGACAGGTTCCCCGGTTGATGCGGATATAGAAGGAACTTATAAACGAGTCGCAAAAGCGTTGGCAGAGGTCGAAGAGCCGAGTAAGCGTGACTTTTGGTACGAGCGATTCGTATGGGCGCTGCAGCACGGTGCTATTCCGGCTGGACGTATCATGTCGAATGCTGGCGCTGAAGCGCATAAGCCCGCGACGTCAACGATTAATTGCACGGTGTCTGGCACGATCGGCGATTCCATGCACGAGATTCTAGACAAGGTTCATGAAGCGGGCCTGACTCTAAAGGCCGGTTGTGGTATCGGTTACGAATTCTCTACATTGAGACCTCGTGGGGCTTATGTGTCTGGGGCGGGCGCGCATACATCTGGGCCGCTATCATTCATGGATATTTACGACAAGATGTGTTTTACAGTTTCTTCTGCGGGCGGTCGGCGTGGTGCGCAGATGGGTACGTTCGATATTGGACATCCGGATACGATGGAGTTTATTCGCGCTAAGCGCGAGGATGGGAGACTGCGACAATTCAATCTCTCGCTTCTGATCACTGACGAGTTTATGCAGGCAGTTAAGGAGAATCGGTCCTGGTCGTTAGCATTTCCTTTGACGCAGAGTGAAGCTGAGGAGGACGGTGTCGATTTAGACGATACGGAGCAGGTTGTTTGGCGTGAGTGGCCTGTGATTGGCGACTATGTCGAGAATTCTGAGGGTCTAGTTGGTTGTCGTGTGTACAAGGAAATGCCGGCGCAGCGTTTGTGGGACGTCATTATGTCGTCTACATACGATTTCGCCGAGCCGGGCTTCGTACTCATAGACAGGGTTAATGAGCTTAATAACAATTGGTGGTGCGAGACGATACGGGCAACTAATCCCTGCGGTGAGCAGCCGTTGCCGGCCTATGGTGCGTGTCTTCTGGGTTCGGTAAATTTGACCAAATTCGTGCATAACCCATTTACTGACGATGCGAGGTTCGATTGGGACGAATTTCGTGAGGTCGTTCGTGTGTTTACACGGATGCTTGACAATGTGGTCGACGTAAACGGTCTGCCGTTGCAGACACAGCGCGATGAGATCATGCGTAAGCGTCGTCATGGGATGGGCTTCCTGGGACTAGGCTCGACCATCACCCTGCTTGGAATGCGTTACGGCGAACCCGACTCCGTGAAGTTCACCGATGATGTATCCCGGGAGCTCGCGCTAGCGGGATGGGAAATGGGTCTGGAACTGGCCAGAGAGAAAGGTGCTGCCCCGATCCTAAAAGAGGATTTTGAGGTGACAACGGAGATGCTACGAAAACGACCGGAGATGGTCGTGGATGGTTGGAAAGCCGGCGACACTATACCGGGCCGTCTACTACACGCAAAATACAGCCGTTACATGCAGAAGCTGGCCTCGGTCGCTCCTGAATTGGTCGACGAGCTGGCCGAGGAGGGAGCGCGTTTCACTCACCATAGTTCAATAGCGCCCACGGGCACCATTGCCCTGTCGTTGGCTAACAATGCGAGTAATGGGATAGAGCCATCTTTTGCCCACCACTATTTTCGCAACGTCATCAAGGAAGGTAAGAAGTCGAAAGAGAAGGTTGACGTGTTCTCATTTGAGCTTCTCGCCTATCGTCAGCTCGTGCAGCCTGAGGCGGCACCTGATGTTGCCGACGGCAAGCAAGCGCTTCCGGATTATTTTGTCAGCTCCGAGGATATTTCCCCGAAGGAGCATGTTGATATCCAGGCAGCGGCACAGAACTGGATTGATTCGTCGATCTCTAAGACGGCGAACGTGCCGACAGATTATGCGTACGAGGATTTCAAGCATATATATTTGTATGCGCATGAACAGGGCCTGAAGGGATGTACAACGTTCCGGTTTAATCCTGAAGCATTTCAAGGGGTTCTGGTGAAGGAGAAAGATCTCGAAAACACTACGTATCGCTTCACGCTTGATGATGGTAGCTCCATCGAAGCGAAAGGTAACGATGAGATTGAATATGATGGTGAGCTGCATAGTGCGGCCAATTTGTTCGATGCGCTAAAGGAAGGTTATTACGGAAAACTGTAAATATTGAAGCTGAATCGCTGAAGATTTTTTAGCGATGTGTACGCTGACAAGCTACCTTCCTGGAAGGCTGTTACAAAATCTTCTCTGTGGGTTAAGAGTGCTGAGTCAGTGATGCCAGATTTGAAGCTGGGCACGGTATGGCGATACAGCGGACCTAAAAATTGGGAACTAAGAGATTTAGAATTAAATGACACGTATTAAAGTTGAACAAAAAATTGTCGGTTACGATGTAGCTTCTGGTACGGACGTAAGAGCTTCAGCTTCGCAACCGATACCAGCCGATACCACTGACCTCGATGAGGCCAAAGTGATTCGGATGAGCGAGAAACTTGAGCGGCCGGATATGCTGGTTGGCTCGACCTACAAAGTTAAAACGCCGGTTTCAGATCATGCGATGTACGTTACGATTAACGATATTGTATTGAACGAAGGTACGGACTTTGAGAAACGCCGGCCCTTCGAGATCTTCATTAATTCTAAGAACCTCGATCATTACCAGTGGATTGTTGCGCTTACGCGAATTATGTCTGCTGTATTTCGCAAAGGCGGTGATGTCACCTTCCTCGTGGAAGAGCTCAAGGCTGTCTTTGATCCGCGCGGTGGCTACTGGCAACCGGGCGGGGTCTTCATGCCTTCGATCATCGCTGAGTTGGGCTACATCGTTGAAAGGCATCTCGTGCAGATTGGTATGCTGAAGTTAAACGAGCCGAGTGAGGAACAGCAGGGGCTGATCAATGAGAAGCGCGCGGAGTTCGAAGCGCAAAAGAGCCAGCAGGACGCTTTCGCTGAGGATGGTTTCCCAGCTGGTGCCCAGTTATGCGGTAAATGTAGTACAGCGGCCACCGTCATGTTAGATGGTTGCATGACCTGTCTGAATTGCGGTTACTCCAAATGTGGCTGAAGCGCCTGAACGCACGATTGCCAGCCTAATAGGAAATCGTATTTAGTTATTCGCCGTTAGTCCGCTACTAGGTTAGTGATAATCGGGAACGGATTTTTTTGCCTATCACCAGTGATTCGTGGTGATGATATTAAGTGTTTAGTCACTGAAAAAAGATAGAATATCCGAGTCATTATTGATGGAATGCTAACTCGGTGACACTAATGATTCCTGATTTCTCGTCGCTCAAGATCCTTGTGGCGGGCGACGCGATGTTAGACGAGAATGTTTTCGGTGATATTGAACGGATTTCGCCGGAGGCCCCCGTGCCGGTCGTACGCACACACACTAAGGAGCAGCGGCCTGGTGGTGCGGCTAACGTTGCAATGGGCATTGCGGCGCTTGGTGCCCAGGTTCGGCTCTGCGCCGTAGTCGGTGACGATGCACGGGCGGAAATTTTGGCCGAGATTCTCTCCAATGCTGGCGTGGAATTTAGTTTTATTAAGGCGGCGAATACGCCTACGGTTCATAAATTACGTGTGTTATCTCAGAACCAACAGCTCATCCGCCTGGACTCGGAGCAGGCGCTGGTTGGCTATGAGGATGCGTTCGAGTCGTCGTTTGCTCGCTCGCTGGATAATGTCGACGCGGTTGTCCTCTCTGATTATGGCAAGGGGACACTCAACCGTGTCGAGCCGCTGGTGGCACTTGCGCGTACCCGATCTATTCCAGTGCTTGTCGATCCGAAAGGCGGCGATTTCCATCGTTATCGTGGCGCTTCCATGCTGACACCGAATCAAAGTGAGTTTGAAGCAGTAGTCGGAGCCTGGTCGGATGAGGTAGGTTTTCTAGCTGCGGGAGAGGCTCTTCGAGTACAGCTAGACCTCAACGCGTTGCTAGTTACGCGCGGCGAGAAAGGTATGGTTCTATTCTCGAGTGATGAGCAGCCGTTTGCTTTGCCAGCGGAGACTAGGGAGGTCTTTGATGTAACGGGGGCAGGCGACACGGTCATTAGTTTGATGTCAGTCGGACTGGGTAGCGGTTGGTCTGGCGAGGACTCAGCGGTGCTAGCGAATCTCGGCGCGGGGATTGTTGTTCGTAAGATAGGTGTCGCGACGGTAAGTCCGTCAGAGCTGAACCTGGCTCTCAATCGTCGAGGTGCTGGCAGATGTGGTCTAGTTAGTGCTGACGAACTCGAATTACTTGTCAGCGAAGCTAAGCAGCGAGGTGAACGCATTGTAATGACGAATGGTTGCTTCGATATTCTTCATGCTGGCCACGTCAGTTATCTTGAGGAAGCTAAGAGACTCGGAGATAGGCTTATTGTTGCCGTCAATGATGATGCTTCGGTAGCCAGTATAAAAGGACCATCTAGGCCAATAATCCCACTTGAGGACCGGATTGCAGTTCTCTCCAGTTTGGCGGCGGTGGATTGGGTGGTGCCGTTCTCGGAAGAGACTCCCGCTGGTTTGATTGAGCATTTTTTGCCTGATATTCTCGTAAAGGGTGGAGATTACGCGGTTGATGAAATAGCAGGCGGTAGAGCCGTGATAGCGAGAGGTGGAGAAGTACGGGTTTTGGCACTTAAAGAGGGACGTTCGACGAGCGCCCTCATAGAGTCGATAAAGAGCGGCTAGTTCAACCAGCCATTTACTTCATTGAGATCGTCGATATTTAAGTGTCCGGCCGCCTGCTTGAGTTTTAGGATGTTCAGCATGTAGTCGTAGCGGCTACGCGCAAAGTTGGTTTGGGCACGCGCCAACGTATTCTGTGAGACTAAGACGTCGACGGTAGTTCGCGTACCTACCTGGAAACCGGCTTCCGTTGCTTCCAAAGCCGTTTCGGAAGATTGCACCGCCTGACGCAGAGCCCGAACGCGTGAGATTTCACTGATTACACCGAGAAAGGCATCGCGCGTCTGTCTCTCGGTCTGTCGGGCGATGCGCTCGAGGTTCTCCAACGCTGCCCGATGCCTATATACGGCTTGCTGGACGCGTGATTTATTGAAGCCACCAGTATACAGCGGTACGCTGAAGTTCAATGAAAAGTTATAGCCTTGCGGGCCGCTTGATGATGGATATTCCTTTGTACCGCCATTAGCGAATACGTTTGTGCGAGCGTTATTTGAGTCGGCTTCGTTGTAGCTGCCGGATAGGCGCAATGTTGGTAGGCGGCTGCCACGCTGGACGTCGACATCATCTAATGCGATATCTGCTGCGTACCTGCTTGATACGAGGGCGAGGTTTTGCTCTAGCGAGACACGCACCCACTCGTTGGCGTCACCGGGTTCGGGCGAGACTAAGGGGATCTCGTTTGCTGGACCCGATAGCTGTGATATGTATTCGCCGACTATTTCACGCAAATATTCTCGTGCGGTTGCGAGGAAGCGTTCCGCTGAGATCTCAGTCGCAATCGCGAGGTCATAACCAGCTCGAGCCTCCTGTACGTCTGTTATTGCGATGAGGCCAACTTCGAAGCGTCTTTCTGCTTGTTCGAGTTGCCGTCCGATGGCTTCTCGTGCCGCTTGCTCGGCCGACAAGGTATCCTCCGCTGCCAGGACGTTAAAATAGGACTCCGAAACGCGGATCAATAGATCCTGTTTGGCGAGCTGGTAGTTGGTCTCAGCCTGGAGCACTTGTTTGTCGGCCAATCGCAGGCTGACAAGTTGTGTTCTGTCGTAGATCGTTTGGTTGAGATTCAAGCTAAAGTTTCTGTTATCCCGCGCGCTCTCGGTGCTGACAACAATAGTGCTCGGCTCCCCGGTCTGGAAATTAGTGGCTGGATAGGGATCCTCGCTGTTGCTAGTCGATGCGCCTGCATTCAAAGATAACTGTGGGAGAATACGGCTGCGGGCTTGTGGTTTAGTTTCTATTGTGGCGAGATAGATTGCCTCTGCCTCCCGAATTATTGGGTCGTTCTGGAGGGCGCGCTGATAGATGGTTAGAAGATCTTCCTGACCATTACTATTTTGGGATAGTCCAAGCAAGCTAGCGACTAAGAGAATACTATATTTATATGGGTTCATATTTGTTTTACCTATGAGAAATTACGGAGCAATCGAGTTACTAGTACCTCGGTATTTGTGGATCAATGCTTTGCGACCAGGCTTCAATACCGCCGGTAAGGTTGAATACGTTCTCGAAGCCTACGGCCAGTAGATATCCTGCTACGTTTCTACTGCGCCCACCTACGTGACACATCACAACGAGTGAACGTTCGCGGTCGAGCTCATCGAGCCGCTGAGGTATCTCACGCATTGGGATATGCACGGTACCGGATAGCGCCGCGAGTTCCAATTCGTTTGGTTCGCGAACGTCGACAAGAATAACGTCTTCGGACCGCGTTCTCTCGGGCCAGCGGTCGCAGAATTGTTCAGGAGTCAACTCCGGGACGATTGTCATATTTTAGAGAATATTTGGTCCTACCATATTGGTCTTACCATATTGTAGCACGACTTTTACCCCGAATTCTAATGCCCTAAAGCGGACACATTAGGAAGGTTCCAAATTAATGTTTTCGATCAGAGGACAAACGGTTTAGGTTGTTTAGCGTTGACAAGCGGTGTTAACACCAATTCGAAAAGGCTCTCTCGGCTAATCTGATCGTTAGGATGCATAGTTGTCACGCGCGCTTCCATGGCAGGTGCTCGACCTTCGATAGTGAACAGACGGCCTCCTGGTCGAAGCATTCGAACGAAATGATCGTCTTGTTCTGGCAAGGATCCTGTAACGGCTATCGCATCGAACTTCTGTTGGTACCCCATTTGCAGGGCATCGAGAGTGACAAACTCAGCATTCGAAATGCCTAGTTGCGTAAACTTGCTTTTGGCATCTTTCGAGAAGCTTTCATATATATCTACACTGCGGACCTTTTTTGCAAGTCGTGCTAGGCAAGCAGTCAGAAAACCGCTACCGGTGCCGATTTCGAGGACGTTGTCAGTCGGATTAAGAGAGAGAGCTTGAAGGAGCCGGCCTTCTACCTTTGGGGCCATCATTTCCTGGCCGTGGGCTAGCGGGATTTCAAGGTCGGCAAATGCCAGTCCACGCTGGGATTTGGGGACAAACGACTCTCGGGGAATAGCTCCGAGAACGTCGAGGACACGTCCGTCCAAGACCTCCCAGGCGCGGATTTGTTGTCCCAACATCTGGGTTCGTGCTTCTTCGAAATTCATTGTTCTCGTAGAGTATGGCGGTTACCAGTCAGGGGTTACTCTTAAGGTTACGAAGTTAGCCTAAGTTACACAAGGAGCCCCTGAAAACTTAAAGGATCTTGAGGATTCGTCGTTCTTTCATGGCATGTCGTGACCAAGCGCTCTCCAACAATTTTTTCGTTAAACTCAGGCTATAGAATAGACACCCTATCGCGATTTTTCGCTATTACTAGAGCAATGGTACAGCGAGTAATGCGACAATGTTGATGATCTTAATCAGCGGATTGATTGCAGGACCTGCTGTATCTTTGTATGGGTCGCCAACTGTGTCGCCGGTAATTGCGGCTTTGTGGGCATCAGACCCTTTGCCGCCCAAGTTACCGTCCTCGATGTACTTCTTTGCGTTATCCCATGCGCCGCCACCGGTTGTCATCGAAATTGCGACGAACAGTCCCGTGATAATCGTGCCGACGAGCAGTCCGCCCAATGCCTGAGGACCGAGTAACTTCCCTACAAGTAGTGGGACAGCAATCGGCAATAGCGACGGTATAATCATCTCTTTGATCGCTGATTTGGTTAGCAGATCTACTGCTGTTGAATAATCAGGTTTCGTTGTTCCTTCCATGATCCCGGAGATTTCACGGAACTGCCTGCGAACTTCCTCCACCACCGAACCTGCTGCCCGGCCAACGGCTTCCATGGCCATGGCACCAAACAGATACGGTACGAGTCCGCCGATGAACAAACCGATGATGACGCGGTAATCGGAAAGGTCGAAAGCTAATATGCCCAGCCCGGCCTTTTCGAGGCTATGTGTATAGTCTGCGAATAGGACGAGTGCTGCGAGACCAGCCGATCCGATCGCATAACCTTTGGTTACGGCCTTAGTTGTATTGCCGACCGCGTCTAACGCGTCGGTAACTTCGCGTACGCTTGCCGGCAGGTCCGCCATCTCGGCAATCCCGCCTGCGTTGTCAGTTATTGGGCCGTAAGCGTCAAGCGCGACGACCATTCCGGTCATGGAAAGCATGCTAGTTGCTGCGATAGCAAGCCCGTAGAGTTCGGCTAGCTGATAGGCACCCCAGATTGAGGCGCTGACAGCGATAACCGGCAGAGCCGTTGACCGCATTGCCACGCCCATGCCTGCGATAATATTTGTTGCATCGCCAGTTGTTGACGATTCAGCAATTTTCTTTACTGGAGCGTACTCGGTGCTCGTGTAGTACTCGGTAATGACTACCATGGCTGCGGTCAGAGCAAGGCCGATTAGTGAGGCATAGTAGAGATTAATCGAGTTGTCTCCCATCAGCGCCACTGTTACTGGATAGAAGGCGATAGCCGCAAGCACGCCCGATACAATAACGCCCTTGTAGAGCGCGCCCATGATGCTACCAGTATTAGTGCGGACGAAAAATGTTCCAATAATAGAGGCGATAATAGAGACTGCGCCAAGCACCATTGGGTAAATTACTGCGTTAGGGCCAAGTGTGGCGATTGTAAGACCGCCTAGGAGCATGGTAGCAATCAGTGTTACAGCGTAGGTTTCAAACAAATCTGCGGCCATGCCAGCACAATCGCCGACATTGTCGCCAACGTTATCGGCTATAACCGCAGGATTGCGCGGGTCGTCTTCCGGAATACCTGCCTCGACTTTACCGACTAAGTCCGCACCGACATCGGCGCCCTTTGTGAAAATTCCGCCTCCCAGTCTGGCGAAGATCGATATGAGGGAGCCGCCGAAAGCAAGGCCGACAAGTGCTTGAAGGACAGCATCTTCCTCCATTCCCATTGCATGGAGGATGCTGTAGTAGCCTGCGACGCCTAGAAGCCCGAGCCCCACGACGAGCAGTCCGGTGATGGCTCCGCCGCGGAAGGCGATCTGAAGTGCAAGGTTAATACCCTCTGTTGCCGCCTGCGCTGTTCTGACGTTAGATCGCACTGAGATGAACATGCCGATATAGCCCGCGAGTGCGGAGAAAGCCGCGCCTATAGCGAATCCTATCGCCGTTGACCACTCCAGTATGATGCCGAGAACTACAAATAACACCGCCCCGACCACGCCAATCGTGAGGTATTGACGATTCATATAAGCGCCCGCGCCTTCCTGAATGGCGGCCGCGATTTCCTGCATACGTTCAGTGCCAGCAGATTGGCTGAGGATCCACTTCACGGAGATCAGTCCGTATAGCAGTGCGAGTAAAGAGGCTCCTATACAGAGCCACAAGGCATTAGTTGGGTTCATTCCGTTTTCTCCGAAATCTCCGGCCACAATCTATCCGGAACCTGCAGATGCAGGTCTCAAGTTAATTTTGTAGTAGCGTTCGTCTGCCCTGGGCACGATCAATTGCGAGCCACTTATTGGTTACCGAGCCGCACAAGGCATGTCATTTTAGCACAAAGTTTCCGCCTAGCTTGGGTTTGACCGAGACACATTTGAGTCTGGCATAGCGAGGCAATCCATTGCGGTATGGTGGATAGTCTTCGCCCTGGATCAATGGCTTTAAATACCGGCGACACGCCGCAGTTATGGTAAAGCCATCGCGGCTGATGAAACTTTTCGGCATCATTTTCTCTCGGTTGGCGACGCGGCTAAGAGAAACTTGACCGACGGTCCACCGGTAGGGGTTGTCAGACTTTCGTACAATCGTCGGCATTACGGCATTCTCGCCTCGCAAAGCAAGTTGGACGGCTGTTTTGCCGACCGCATAGGCCTGTTCAACATCCACTTTTGACGCGATGTGTCGCGCCGAGCGTTGTAGGTAATCTGCAATGGCGTAGTGGTATTTCACGCCTAGTTTGTCTCTGATGATCTTTGCTATTGCGGGTGCGACCCCGCCAAGCTGTGCATGCCCAAAAGCGTCGCGGGTCCCGGCGTCGGCTAAAAATCGACCGTTGCGGTAACGTGCCCCCTCCGAAACGACGATGACGCAATAGTCATAGCGCCGCACACATTCTTTGACACGAGCTAGAAAACGCGTCTGATGGAAAGGGATTTCCGGGAAAAGAATAATATGCGGAGCATCCGCCGACGTTTGTCCAGCCAGCGCAGCGGCAGCGGCGATCCAGCCCGCATGCCGGCCCATGACTTCTAGGATAAACACCTTTGTTGATGTTTTCGCCATGGACGCAACATCCATTGCTGCCTCCCGGGTAGATACGGCAACATACTTTGCAACCGAACCGAAACCCGGACAGACGTCAGTTATTGGTAAATCGTTGTCCACGGTCTTAGGGATGCCGACGCAGGTAACAGGAAATCTAAGCTTACGGCCAATCTGTGAGACCTTGTGTGCGGTATCCATGGAGTCTCCACCGCCGTTATAGAAGAAGTAGCCGATATTGTGAGCCCTGAATATCGCTATCAAGCGCTCATACTCTATGTGATTCTCATCCAGTCCTTTTAATTTGTAACGCGCGGAACCGAATGCTCCGCCGGGGGTATGTCTCAGTGCTGCTATAGTTTTTGCGGATTCCTTACTCGTGTCTATCATATCTTCCGTCAGGGCGCCGATGATGCCATTGCGGCCGGCGTACACTTTGCCGATCTTGTCCTTATGCTTCCGCGCAGTCTCAATTAATCCGCATGCGGAGGCGTTAATAACGGAAGTTACTCCTCCGGATTGAGCGTAAAATGCATTTTGTTTCACTAGTTCTCCGCTAAAATATTTATTTCCAATATGCTAGCCAGACAGTCTAACAAAGACCACCCTCGCGTTGACGGGGCGAATAGACCGAGATAGTTTACGCGTCCCCTCCCATATAACACAGGACTGTGGTGGCACTATTATGAGAACAGTACTTCTTGGTGCCCCAGGTGCTGGTAAAGGTACGCAGGCACAGCAGCTACAGGAGAATTACGGTTGGCCGCAGGTGTCGACTGGCGATTTACTTCGCAAAGCTGCTGCTGAAGGGACGGACCTCGGTTTTAAGACCAAGGCAATAATTGATGCTGGCAATCTGGTCTCAGATGCGATTGTGCTGGAAGTAATAAAGGAACGGTTAGCTAGAGACGACGCGAAGTCAGGATTCGTGTTAGATGGATTTCCTCGCAATAAGGTACAGGCAAGAGATCTTGCGGCCGTATTGGCGGGATCGAAAATGCAGCTAGATTACGCTGTGCTAATGTACGTCGACTTTGAAATTTTGATGAAACGGCTGACGGGACGGCGTATATGCTCTAAGACTGGACGTCTTTTGAACGTGTATTTCTCGCCACAGTCCGAGCTCGACAAGTGTAGGAAGAACGGGGGTGAGCTAATCCAGCGTGCCGATGACAAAGAGGAGACTATCTTAAATCGTCTCCAGGTATATGAACGGGAAACCGCACCATTGATTGAATATTACCGCACGGAAGGTTTACTGCAAATCGTCCAAGCCGAGGGCCCCCCTGGTGAAGTTTATGCTCGCTTACTTGCTGCGTTAGGTCTCGGCAAGTAAGTGTTCGAGCTCAATCTGCCGCCAACCGCTG
>Ga0310344_10002769_pt1 | contig 13125 bp, 9 predicted proteins | sample HC15DNA20200_MG_FD_203801 | JGI IMG/M metagenome (GOLD analysis project Ga0310344, IMG submission 203801) | Marine microbial communities from station ALOHA, North Pacific Subtropical Gyre - HC15-DNA-20-200_MG | ecosystem: Environmental > Aquatic > Marine > Oceanic | place: Pacific Ocean: North... | reverse complement strand
ACGTCCAACTCAGTCCAGTTGCTCAAAGGAAATACTCGGATCGACTCACCAGAATTCCGACGACCATTGAAAAGGCTCCACAACTCCGGCCTCTGATTCTTGGGATCCCAACGGTGAAATTGATCGCGAAAGCTGTAAACACGTTCTTTAGCACGGCTCTTTTCTTCGTCTCTACGAGCACCACCAAATGCGGCATCAAAGCCCCATTTAGTGATCGCCTGTTTGAGACCTTGGGTCTTCATGACATCGGTATAATTCTTTGAACCGTGATCGAACGGGTTGATACCTGCTTTGATTCCATCGGGATTCGACCATGCCAGCAACTCAAAACCCTTCTCGACAGCCGTCCGATCCCGAAAGGCAATCATGTCACCAAATTTCCAGGTGGTATCAATATGAAGCAACGGAAACGGCAACTTCCCCGGGTAGAATGCCTTCAGAGCAAGATGAAGCATCACCGACGAATCCTTACCGATTGAATACAACATGACCGGATTATCAAATTCGGCAGCCACCTCGCGGATGATGTGAATGCTCTCCGCTTCAAGCAGCTTCAGGTGGGTCATTCTCGGAGGAGACGATGGGACGATATTGGTACTCAACAAGTTTCTCCGCAAAAATACGAGCCACCCACAGCTGCGGAGACCGTCGATACCTCACCGTCGCCGCGGTCAGCAAGATCTCAATCTCTCGTGGCATGGTCTCCACCAAGGCAAGACCTCTATACTAGGGAGGAGCTCCAAACATCGAATAGTTGAAGACACCAGTCTTGCCTGCCGCTATTCCACATCTTACTCTCTATTTCGGACAGGCAGACTATCGGAACGCAATGCGAAACCGAGGATGCCTCAGCCTAACTCCACTGAAAACATCCGATTCATGGCTCACCACAATCCTAGTTGTCGAGAGCAACCATATGCGTATCACCAGTAGCGCCGGCTAGTACTTTCGGCAGTAGCCGCTGCGCAGCGACCTAGCCCTCCACATTCGACGGGCACTGACCGTATAGCCGCCATACGGCCAACCAAATTGCTCACTATTGACGCACAAAAGAGGTCTCGATAGCACAGCCCCCTAGCCCAACACGCGTCATCGAAAATTTGCCAAGTTGAGCCCTCCATCTCTGAAACCTGATGGTGTCTGAGGCGATGCGAGAACTTGTTGCCTTGAGGCTGCCCAGACAGGCGGCACCCAGACTTATCACCTGTAGGATGAGCCGTTTTTCAGCCAATCAGACGTGATTCATCAAATGATTGTGTGCTGGAGCAATCTGTTCCACCTTGGCCAACACCATATCCGCTGTCACAGGTGACCGGTAGAAGTAGCCATCACCACCAAGTGCATCTGCGATGGCACAGAGGGCTGCACCAGAACCTGCCCCTATCGCCGGTTCGCCAATCCCCTTAGCACCGACCGGGTTAAAAGGATCAGGAATGTTGGCGGCTTCCCAACCCATGGGATGCTGGTGTGGTACGTCCAAAATTCCCGGAGGCCTGTTGTTATAGAAACGCTTGGCAACGGAGAGCCCCCAGCGTCGGTCAAAGACCCATTTTTGACTCAACGCAATACCAAAACCCTGAATACCAGCAGCCAAAATCTGGCCACCGAGGAGTCTGGGGTGAACGACCGTCCCACAATCGGCACTACCAACATAGTCGACCAGCCTGACACCACCGGTCTCCACATCAACCTCCACCTCGGCGAAACCAACTACAAAGGACATGACTCGCCCGCCAGAAGGGAAAGTGTCCTTGGCGACGCCCATCAAGCCACGTCCTACCAATGCATTGGCAGCGGCCACTGTCATGCCATTAATATCCTCTGGCAACTCGTGCCCGTCGAACTCGCCACCCAAAACCGCCGCACGCGCCGCAGCACGCGCGAAACTCAGACCTTGCGAGCGATTTCCCTTCTTAAACACTCGCTCATCAGCCACCTCATAGTCCGCAGGAGATCCTCCCAAGTCGTGAGCCGCCAGCCTCTGCAACTTTTGTTTTGCGTCAAGCCCTGCCGCCCAGTGCGCCCTCGTGTGCGCATGAGTCGTCTGGCTTCCTACCGACATAGCGCTCCATGGCAGGTTCCGGTCGGTTGCGCCCCAACTCAGGTCTACCTTCTCCCATGGAAGATCGATAGCCTCTGCGGCGGCACGAGCGCAATCGGAGAAAGACTCAGTCCCAAGATTCCCAACACCTGTCTGAACCTGCAGGCGCCCATCCGGCCTGAGCACCATCAAGGCATCCATCCCGGTGCTCCCAGCCGAAAAGGTACTCAACGCTACTCCGATTCCTGTCGCTTTACTACCGTCTCGCCGACCGCTCCGCTTGGTGCGCTCAGACCAATCGAAAGCACGCATGCCTCGGTCGAGAGCCTCAAGCACAAAGGCACTAGACACATTACCTTGGCGACCATCTCGCCCAGGCGCCCCGAAACGTGCTTGTCCAGAAGGTGCATTAACACGAATAACTTCCGTTCGATCCAGACTCAACTGACGCGCTGCCTTGTCCATCAAGGGAGCCAACATGCTGATTGCCTGCTCTCCTCCAGGGGCCCTTTGAGCGGCCCGCGGAGGAGTGTTGGTATAGATTCCGACACCTCGAACTCTAATGCTCTCGGGCTGGTAGGCCAATGACGCGATGTTGGCGAGGGACATGTGGTCTCCACTACGCCCATAGGGACCAGTGTCACCAACGGTGAACAAATCCATCGCCAGTATCCGACCATCCCGGCGAAACCCAATCTTCGCTCTTGCCTGGACTGCAGGCCGAGCCCGCCCAATGAAGTTCTCTTCGCGCCGACTGATTCGCATCATGACCGGCTTACCAATTTTTTTGGACATCACGATAGGGAACCGCATACTGGTCGATCCAGCTCCTTTACTGCCAAATCCCCCACCACAGAACTCGGAAACCAACACCACGTTCTCCGGGTCAACCTCAGCCCACCTGGCTACGGCTCCCAACGTGCGAGCGGTACTCTGAGTCGAGCCGTAGACATAGACTTTCCCGTTTTCCCAATAGGCCATACAACTACGTGTCTCAAGGGGCTGATGTCCCAAGGACTGGTGGTAAATCGATTCGTCAATTACCAAATCAGCTGATCTCAAACCAGCGTCTACGTCACCGACAGACCACTCAGCGGCAAACTCCGCGTCCATAGGCAGACGACCCTGAGCCAGTTCAGCCACTTGCGAGTCCGTCCACTTGATGGTCGCCAGTTCACGACCTCGCATCGAGTTTCCGTCCTGCCGAGCGTTAGGTCCATCGGGCCTGAGACTATCCAGTGGATCCAAACAGAACGGCAATGGTTCGTAGTCGATCTCAACTGCTTCAATAGCATCCGAGGCAGTCAATTCATCAACTGCAGCAATCGCTAGGATCGGCTCTCCTTCATAGAGTGGTTCGTTGGTAAGTCCTGCCTCATTGGGGGCCTCAACTTCTGGGAGGTCATCCGCCGTTAAAATACCCTCAACACCAGGCATCGCCAGTGCACGCTCAGCATTGAACCGAGCCACCCGAGCGTGAGGCATAGGGCTCAAGAGAAGCTTCATGAACACCATACCCTCGGCCCGAAAATCTTCGGCATACTTCGCCTGTCCCGTCACCTTCGCTCTGAGATCCGTAGTGGTGTAGTCCTTGCCGATCAATTTATAGTCAGCCATGACTGCCTCCTCGTCGACGCTCTAGTCCTCGGCTATTACCATCCATAAGGCATCTAGAAGCTATATGTGAACGAGCCCTCACATCCAACCTGAATTAACCAAGGTTGGTGAAACCAACCATCAGGTCTGTCTCCCCACACCGTAGTGTCGCACTCCAGTAAAGTCAAGATTTCACCTGTTCCCTCCAAACACTAACTTCCCAGTTGGTCCTTAAAGATAATCTCTCCCAAACACACACGTGTGAAAACAGTAGAATGTCAAAGTACAGATATCGGTGAAATAGCGATGTCAAAACTGTGTGCTCTAGCTTCAATGCATGAGCAAAGGTTGACAAAGCGGATAACAGAACAAACATTTCAGTTGCCATTGCCCGCGAAACAGGATGACTGAAACACAAGACAATACACGGCAGGTATAGGAGACCATGTGAAAATCAGTGCTTTCTCCGTCGCGATTACGGTCCTAATACTCGCTGGACTCACAAGTGCGGCTCAAGCCCAACGATGGCGGGCCACGGATGACATCCCTCGCTACGAAAGCTACCTTCGAGAGGCCCTCCCCGAGGCTGAACTCTTTCGCTTCATCAACCGGGAGACACCACACTACCGAGGCTATCGAGTAGGGCCTGATGGCAAGGAAATCTTAGTCGGCCTAGGTTTCTTCACCGTCGATTTTGCCCGCGATGTCCACGGTTACAAAGGAGAAATTTGGATGCTTGTCGGGATGGATCCAGGCGGGGCTCTGATTAACATCAGCATCGTTTATCACAACGAGCCCTTTGGCTACTTCTCAATCGACCTACCTAATTTCATTGAACAATTCCGTGGGAAGAGCGTGCTGGCGCCCATGACGGTAGGAAAGGACATCGACGCCGTTTCTCGAGCGACCATCACAAACAGCGCTGCCGTCCGATCCATCCGCGATAGCGCTCGACGCATGGCTCGGGAGTTTCTTGCTGAGCGCAACAAGTAGACAGCCGGACTATGAGGAATGCCTGCAGGTGGGAATAAAGCATTGGCAGCTTGACCCAATCGGCATCTCCGAACTTTGAAAAAACTTATTCCACATTGAGCGACAAGGCAGGACCAAGTTCTCTACCTGGAGCGGGGTTCGACCGGCGGCCTGGACCCATGCTCCCAGAAGACAGCAGTTGTTGCATCCACCTCTCTGGAACCAGTCTCACAGGGCACCGATGTCGAGTGCCCGGTGGGCACTCGACATCACTTAAGGAATGGCAGGTTCACGAACCTTCTGTGTTGAGCTACATCCAGCATCACGACGAACAGCTAGACCCGACACGCTCTCCGCGAACCCATCCCGCCAACATTTGCCACTCTGGATCATCGCGACTCTCCCAGCGGCGTGGCCCGTTGTGCGTGTAAGCACCTCCACCATCAGGGTGGAGGGGCTTTAACAGAAAACGACTCTGCTCTGGGTTTCCTGGCGTAATCACCCTAGAGATCAAGCGGTAGGCCCTCTGCGCCTCTTCGTCGCTCCATCGGTCAGCTCGCCCTGGAGCCGGCGCGAAGCCAATCATCCCGCCCGAGTGGCACCGAGTGCAGGGAAGCTGCCCGTCGCGAGGATTGGCAAACACTTCCTGGACACATGCGCGGAAGAAGTCGAAGTCGATCTCGGGCTCTGGAGCCGGGATAAACTGATCGTCCGGCAACCGCTGGATCCACTGAAGCAGCCGCCCGTACTCGGGGTCGTCGGTTGACGTCCAGAATGTACCCCCTGTGTGCGGCAGCCCTCCTGCGTTCTGAGCCAACGGCTTCTGGAGCAAACGGCTGCTCTCCGGATCGGCAGTGTTAATCAACTGGCCGATCACATCGAGATTTCGCCGTGACTGCCCGATAGTCCACCCAGCCGGACTTTCCGGTGTCTCCAAGCTGAACCGGACGCTGGTCTGCCAGGTATGGCACATCACGCACGAAGCAAGGCCACTGGTCGTGCCGCCCCGATCCTCCATGAAGACGCTTTCGACGGTGTCACGGTAGGTCTCGACGTCCGTGGAGGTCGGGAAACTCTGGGCCCCAGCCGGCTCCTGGAACGTACTCACCGCCACCGCAGCGCCGAGGGCCAGTCCCAAGCCGGCCCGCATCAGGAAACTCAGTCGCCGGCCCGTCATTCGTTATCCTCCGTTCGCATCCCGAGCCCTCTGGGATTCACGCGGTCCGGCGGGAGTACTACAGTGCTGACCCGCGCGGGGCGAGAGCCGGTTCTAATTTTCGCCACAATCTCAAGTGATTCGAGATCAATGGCCAAGGTGTGGTCGCTCCCGGAAACCGCTACGTACATGTGGCTGCTGTCAGGGGTCGACGTCATCCAATTAGCGCTCGGCCCCACTCTTACGCTCCCGATGTACTCCATATCGGGCAAGCTCCAACCATAGATACGGCTATCGAGTCGGCTCGACGCCCACACCGCCGACTTGTCCGGGAGCACCTCCAGGCCGTGCATGTCGCCCGTCTGGATCCCGTCGGCGTTCTTCTCCCACAGTGGCAGCTCTGGCGGGACGAGCATGTTCACCATCTCCCGCGTCTTCCAGTCGATCACCCAGATACGGTTGATGCCAGTGGCCTGCGCGAACACGGTCTTGGTGGAGCCGTCGGCGTCGGCCAGGAACGCCATCGGCCGGACCTCGTGATGGGTTCGGCCGTACTGCTCGTAGCCGGTCAGCTCCATGCCAAAGGCCACGGTGTCTGTCGCAGGATCGAGCACCTGGATGGTGGGATCACCCGGTCTCACTCGTCCACGGAGGCCGAGCACGACATGCTGTTCGTCCGGGGTCATGAATACGTTATGGACGGTGCTGAACACCTGGATGCTCTTGACGAGCGTGTGGGTGTCGATGTCGATCACGTCGACCACCGCCGGAAACTGTCCGTCTGGGTCAACCTCGACCCCCGGCCCTGGATTGTCCGTCCGCTGGGAGATGCCCGCGTAGATCTTCCGGTGCTTCTTGTTTACCGCAATCTTATTGGGCCGCGCCGACAGGGGAATGCGGGTAACGTGCTCGAGTGTCTTCGTGTCGAACACATCGACCGCCTGGTCCAGCTCGTTCGAGCAGTAGTAGTAGAGGCCCTCGGGATGAGACGTCAGATTGTGTGGGTTCGGGCAGCCCCTGATAATCCCGACTACCTCGTTGATTGCCGGATCGATCACATGCTGCATGGTTCCGGCGTTGTTGCTCTGCAAAATCCGCACTGCGACACCATCGTAAGAATCGAGCCTAGGAACACCTTGCCCCGAAGCCGACCCGACCAACAAAAGGCCGACGACTACTACCGACAGCACACTGCGGGTAACTAAACCTTCCATCTGGACCTCCGTATCATCATCGACGAGGTTATTCTGTTGCACGGTGATCATGAACCGTGCCAGTAGGACGCATTATATAGGATATAAAGGGAACGGTATCCGAAGCTTCGGCTAGACTTGGCCACTCAGACCTCGGGGTCCAGGTCCCGAGGGACCAGCCTCGTCCTGATCTCTACTAAGCGCCTGAAGTCGCCACAAACAGGCCAAGACGAAGTGACAGTGCGAAGCAACGCCAGCACTTCTACCGTAGATGGCCGCGGTCCTTGATAACAAATTCCCTCAGACAGTCGCGTCCGTACTATGTCCCAGTGCACCAATTCCAAGACCTATATACGGAGGGTATTCTAACGCTGTACCGTGTTGCCCATTGGACAGGTTGGGCCAAGGGGGTGACTAAAAACAAATCGCCCGACTCCATCATAAATGGAGCCGGGCAACAACCAGCTTGGCCTAAGGGTCTTAAGAAAACCTTCCAATCCTTAGCAGCACCAATACCTACCACCGGCTCAAAGAGGACGGTTGGGATTTATGATGGACCTCCACATATGAGCTACAGGGCTATTGTCATTTCCAAGCCCTTCTCTAGGCTGCTTGAACTGTCGGCCAATGACATCGGTAAATTCCTCGATCTTTACTTCTCGCTGGTTCTCGTCGAACGCATATTGATCATTGACTGTAACTAACCGCGCCTCCATGTAATAGCGGTGGTTCCTAGCGAACTCATGAGCTTGTTTGATGTACTCATCAGGCTCATAGTCAGCACCAAAGATGCGGTTATACATGTCCGGGTAGGCATAGCCCACGGATTCATCAGGAAAAAACCGCAAAGCCTGGTGATACTTGATACCCCAAGCCACTCTCTCATCAACATACGGAGCGAACAATTGGGCACCCCAATAGCCATGGTCAGCCTTGATCAAATTTTGAGTGACGTCATGCAAAAGACAAGCAAAAACGGTGCGCTCAGGCTGCCCCGTCTGGACCGCATGATTGGCACTTTGCAGAACATGCCGAGCAGGAGCAAAGCGCCGTTCAAAGAAATCAATCAAGGTAGGCTTGTCCGGCATCGGTTCAAAGCCACTCGTGGTTGGACGAAACAGATTCCCTGTTCCTCGTGGCACTTGGGGCTCTATCGAAGTCTGCGCCACCTCTCCGAACTCCACCTTGCGGTCGAGCTGATCCGTCATGTAGTGCTCAAGTGCTTCGGCTCGGTCTTCGTGACTCATGGCTGCCACAGCTGCTGAGCCCCCTACTGACGCGATGAACTTACGTCGGTCGACATTCATATCTGGCTCCCCCTTCTAGCTACGATCTCTCAGGAACTGAGCAAAACCTAAACCCGCAGTGAAGAGTTGTCAAGCACCATCGCAAAGTTATCCCCTAACGCACTATTTCCTATAGGATAAGAACTCCAAATTTAAACCTACCATTAGGGCGACACCAATAGTTATATGCAAACCGATCTTCAAGACGCAATCGATTTTCATGAGGCCATCGTAGCTGAAGGTGGCAAAGCGCTGGTCGGATATGAGCGAGAGAAGGCTCTCGCCAATATGGTTCTACTAGCTGAGATCCCGACTACCTACGATCAGGAGGAACAGCGACAGGTCAACGCAGGCAACCTGCTGCTTCGTGGGGTTCCTGGGGTCGGAAAAACCTTCTTCGGAGTTATTCTTGCGGCTATTAGCGGCGCCCGTTTCGCTCGACTACAAGGGCGATCCGACTTACAACCCACCGAGGTCGTGGGATTTCAGATGATCAACCCGGCAACCGGCGAATTCATCACAGAATTCGGGCCACTGGCATCCGCTGAAGTCATCCTCCTAGATGAAATCAATCGAATTCCCTTGAAATCGCAAAGTGCGTTCCTCGAAGGCCTACAGGACCGCTCGGTCACCGTCGGAAAAGAAACATACCACCTGCCTAGCTTTAGTTTCGCCATCGCCACAATGAACCCAATCGAGCTCGGACAAGGCACTTTTCCCCTGTCTGAAGCCGCAACGGACCGTTTTGCCATAATGGTCAATATTGGATATTTACCACCAGAAGAGGAGCAGAAACTAGTCGGATTCGACTTCAAGAAAGTGCAGCTCGGCGGCCTAGTATCAAAAGACAGAGTTCTTGAGCTCAGGGCCAGAATCGGTGAACAGGTGTTCCTTCACGAGGCGCTCGGAAAATATATCAGGAGGTTGGTTGCTGCAACACGCCCCTACAGCCCTGACACTGAATGGCTACAACACTCTCCATCTCGATTAGTGGAGGAATATGTAGAACTCGGCGGCTCTCCACGCGCGACAATATGCTGGGGAAGGTTAGTTAGAGTATGGGCCCTGCTATCCGGACGGCGCGATGAAGTCTACCCTGAAGATATCCAAGAATTAGCTCCCTACATTCTTGGACACCGGATCTGGCTCTCTCCACGCGCAGCCAGCCGAAATGTCCGTGTCAACACCGTCATCGACGAAATACTTGAGACCGTGCCAATACCATGACGAGACAGCTAGGCCCAGGAAGAGCAGTCAGCCCTCTGATAGGAAGGAACGGCGAGACGGTGAGAAGGAGCTCCTACCGAGAGCAAACGTGAACCGGCCTAGTGCCAACTAATCCGCCCCAATGGGGAGAACAGAACGACTCGTGGGAATAGACGCAAACACGCTTGTCTCTCGCTCTGATATCAGCAATGTCGAGTTAGTGGTAGTACGCCGCATGCAGGAATTCACCCTCGGAACTCATCAAAGCATGTTTCACGGGTCTGGGCATGACGTGGCCGGGACCCGCGATTGGCAGCCTGGTGACCGACTTTCGAACATCGACTGGGCTCAATCAACCCTGACAAATTTCAGTCCGGTCGTCGCCAGAGAATTCGACCAGGAAAGCACTGCCCAAGTAGTAATCGCAGCAGACGTATCAGCATCAACACAATGTGGAATAGCTAACGAGCCGATCGCAAAGGTCGTTGCTATGGCAGTAGCAACCTTCGCAATGGCTGCTTCATTCTTTCAAGATAGCGTTGGTTTACTCACCTTCAACCGTGACACACGCGAGATAGCAGTACCCCCGAAAGTAGGAAGGAACCACGCCATACATTGCGTCGAGGCTTATCAAGAACACCTCCTTGAAAAAAAACTCGAAGACTCGGGTCCGAAACAAAACTTCGATGGCCTTCTACGCAAGCGGTCCCTTGTACCGATAGTCTCAGATTTTCTTCTTGAAGATCCTGACCTGCTCCTGACAGAACTGGCCGACCTCAACACCGCCCATGACGTCTTCCTCGTGATGATCGACAGCGCCTTTGCATTCGAGTTTCCTAAGCTCTCGGCGGGTTGGGTTGAGGGTTATGATGTGGAAACCGGACGCAACCAAGTCATCTCGTCTACCGACTTGCACCAGATCCCGGACCGAGTACGAGGCTGGCAAAACGCCATTGAACAAGCAGCACACTATCGTGGCCTCGAGATTGTCCGGCTGGACCGAGGGCAGCAGTTTTACGACACATTGGTCTCGTTCTTGCTTAACCGGAAACAAATGCGACGGCAGACCTGAACCTAAAAAGCGGATACCAGAAAGCATCTGGGATGACACATCAGCCATTACGCGACAGGAGCAAGCAAACACCGGCAAAGCATCTGAACACAATGTTGCTTGCACTCGGCGTGAGCTTGCTGCCCACGGCAGCTGCCATGGGCCAGCCCACAGAAGACACAGAAGCTGTACCAGCTATGCGATGCTGGCGGCGGGTCAGTACTAACGCAGTAGTTGTAGGTGAGCGTTTTGTGATGACTGTAACCTGTAGCATCGTTGAAACTAGCGAGGCCCGCGCCATCCCTGACCAAATGCTGCTCGAGCCAGCGACGATCGAGGTCTTGCCATTCGACGTCCTCAGTGGCCAACGATCAGAAGATATCGTGAACGGACCTTATCGATTCTTGCAGTACCAATACACACTCCGCCTCCTTACCGAAAACAGCTTCGGCGAAGATATTGAAATCCCAGCTCTAGAGCTAACCTACAGGATTGAACGTAGACTCGACGAAGATCCGGCCCTAATTGGGCGGCAACTGACATACGTCCTACCGGCCGAGCCTATCCGCGTTCTATCGCTGGTACCCGAAGACATCGTCGATATCAGAGACCTACCACCTGCAACATTTGACGAAGTGGAAACACGAACTTTTCACGCCAACTTGCTAGCATTGGTCGCGGCACTCTTCGGTTTAATGGCTCTTGCCGTCACCACGTATGGCCTCACCAGAATCTTTCAGAGAAGAACCTGGAATACGCACCAGACCGAAAAGCAGCTACCTCTTTCGGTCGCAGCCCGTAGCGCCCTTCGTGAACTAGCACAAATTCACATGAATACCAGCAAAGGCAGGTGGACAGCAGAGCAAGTAGGACAGGCGTTGGCGGCATTGAGAATAACAGCCGCAGTAGCAATCTCCAGTCCCATTACCCAAACCTCAGTTGGCACCAATTCTCCCCTTCGAGTTGGGCAGATTCGTCTAAAGCAAGGTCGCCTGCACCCTCAGACTTCCGCCATCTCATCAGGACTAACCGCGATCACCCTCAACAAACGCCTGGCAGAGCCACAGCCTTTTTCGGTTGCAGACCGCCAAACGGTGGAACAGTTAAGCTTCGCAGTAGCAGCATTCACTGCGGCATATTACGGCCCAAACCACACGCTGCCACAGGAGGCACTAACTCAGACCCTAGAGTCCAGCATCGAACACACCAAGCGTCTCCCTTGGCTCGCCACCCGACCTATTCGCTATGCTAGAAAATCCATTGCGACAACCTGTGACTGGTGGAATCAGGTATGGACACGCTGACTGCACTGCTCGAGCAAGTAACCGGCACTCTGGAAGAAATAGGTGCCCTGTCTCAGACCACCGTGCCGCTTCTGCAGAGAAACGAGGTGGTGGTCACGCTCGGGATCATCCTGTTGCTTGCGTTCGGGAAATTACTAGCTGGCATCGTCAGGCAGAACCAAGGCAACCAAGCCCGCCTACCGTTTCCAAGTCTGATCCCAGCACTAGCTACAAAGCAGTCGGTACTAGCACCACTACGGCACGGCGCATTCTTGCTTTTCCTAGCTGGGTTGCCGTTCTTTGCAGTGGCACTGGCCGACCCTCACACTACTTTGATCCAAGAACGTTCAACCTTCCCAGGCCACCGTATTGCGATCCTTATTGACGCTTCATTGAGCATGGACAGCTCGTTTGCAACCGACCGCCTCGGTTGGGGAAACACCTTTCTTGCTAATGTCGCAGCCGCCGAATACTTCGTCAGACGACGCATGGACGGGTCACACCGTGATCTCGTTTCCCTCGTTCAGTTCGGAGGTGAGGCTTACATCATCACCCCATTCACAAATGACTATGAAAACATCCTCTTAAGCATTGGCCTTATTGGCACCCCAGAGGAGTACGATCGATTTCCAGACCACGGCACGCTAATAATGAACGCTATAAATAGAGGCGTCCAGCTATTCCAAACATTTAACTTCCTTGAAATGCAGGGTAATCTGATGGTTATCTTTAGCGATGGTCAGGATACCCACGCGATGTACGAAGGCCAATCCCTCGATGAAATCCTTCAGCAGGCTGCTGACAACTCTATCCCGGTATATTTCATACGGACTGCCTACAACCAGCAACTAGGGGACGTACTCCCAGACAATACCTGGAAGCTGGCTGTGGAAAAAACAGGTGGCCGATTCTACCCAGCCGCTGACGAAGCAGCAATTCTGCAGGCCGTACATGAAATAGACGCGCTATCGGCCGGGCAAATCACTGCGACACAGTATGTGGCTCATCAACCGCAGTTCGCGTCATTTGCGCTTATAGCACTCGTAACTTGGAGCGCCGCTCTGGTGCTGGGACTAGGGCTAAAACTGTTCAGGAAGTTTCCTTAATTATTGTGGAGATAGCCAGTCGAAAGAACATACATGGTAAAAACCACTGTCGGTTACCTCATAGCCACCCTAGTGTTAATGTGCCTTGCCTTTGCATCCCTAATGCTGAGCCAGCTGGAACGCCGCATCGCTGATGCTGACCGTGATTTAGCAACCCTAAATTTCATCAGAGCCACCGAGCGATATGACGCTATTGCCAGCACATTAGCTACCACCGACCGGCTACCTTGGCTAC
>Ga0310344_10002768_pt1 | contig 13125 bp, 13 predicted proteins | sample HC15DNA20200_MG_FD_203801 | JGI IMG/M metagenome (GOLD analysis project Ga0310344, IMG submission 203801) | Marine microbial communities from station ALOHA, North Pacific Subtropical Gyre - HC15-DNA-20-200_MG | ecosystem: Environmental > Aquatic > Marine > Oceanic | place: Pacific Ocean: North... | reverse complement strand
ATTCAAAATCTTTCGAATATTTTACAAATTAAAATAATAAAGCCAAATAATGTAGAAGCTTCAGCATTAGGAGCAGCATATTTAGCATCCTTAAATTCGGGGGCCTTAAAAGATGTTGAAGATATAACGAAATTAATTAAGGGCAAAGAATTAAATCACTATAACCCTAAAATGGAAAAATCATTAGTTAAAAAGCAATTAATGGAATGGAAAAAAGCAGTATCAGCTTTACTAAATTACTATAATTAACCTGAAAAATATTAAGAAAGCTTGATAATTAGTAACAGAGAATCAAGATTTAAGGCTTCCAAAACCTTTCTTCAATAAAATCAAATTTTCCAGAAACCTGTTTTTTAACATCATTAACCATTTCAGGATGTCCACAAGCATAAATTAATGTGTTTTTATCATTCAATTCTGAATTAATATATTTAGTTAAAATACTATTAACTCTTCCTTTCTCTCCATTCCAATTTTTATTCTTTAAGTCTTTGGGTCTACTGCAGGTAGGAATATACTCTATATTTTCATGATTTGAAGCAATTTCTAATAATTCTTCTTCGTATCCAAATTCATCTATAAAACTAGCACCTTCTAAAATTAAAAACTTATCTTTTTCAGAGGGATTAATTAAATAATTTCTTATCATACTTACATATGGAGCAACTCCAGTAACAGTGCTAACCATAATATGAAAATCATAATCTTGTTTGAAAGTAAAAAGTCCTTTGGCTCTAGGTCTTATGCTAACTAAATCACCTTCTTTAGCTTTATACAAAAAGGGAGTTAAGACACCTGTTGGAGGAGGAATTAGTTCAATAAATAACTCTATTAATTTTTCTTCAGGAGAAGAGGCAATAGAATATGGTCTTTCAACTCCATTCAAACCAATAGTACAGTATTGCCCTGGTTTAAAATTAAAATGATCTGTAGTAGACAACCAAATTTTCCATAAATCATTCGTCAAATCTTCTCGTCTAACTATTTGAGCTTCGCTAATATTTTTTTTCTTCTGAATTGTCATAATATTGGGATTTTTTTTTATCTTTCTTTAACTCAAGAATAAATTTACAATTATTTAAATATTGTTTCTATAATTTATATCAAAAATAAAAAGCAAAGGAAAAACAAAATGGCTCAAAACACAAAACCTAACATTATTATGATGGTAGCAGATGACATGGGATATGGAGACTTCGGAAAATTTAACGATGGCTATGTTAAAACACCTCATCTTGATAGTTTAATAGATGAAAGTACATGTTTATCTCAACATTATTCTGGAGCACCTGTCTGTTCTCCAGCAAGAGCCGCATTACTTACTGGAAGATATCCATTACGAACTGGAGTAATTTCACCAGCAGAAACTTGGGGACAAGATAGACTTTCTACTAGAGAAACGACAATAGGAGATTACTTTAAGACTATTGGTTATAAAACTGGATTAATTGGAAAATGGCACAATGGAGCTTTGGATAGCAGATATCATCCAAACAATCGAGGTTTTGATGAATTCATAGGATTCAGAGGAGGATGGGCAGATTTTTATGAATGGATAATAGAAAAAAATGGTCAGTTTATTAAATCTGACGGGACATATTTGACTAACGTTCTTGGAGATAATGCAATTGATTTTATAAACAGAAATAAAGAACAACCTTTTTTCCTTTCATTAATGTTCAATGCTCCACATTCACCTTTACAAGCTCCTCAAGAAATAATTGATACCTATTTGCAAATGGGACTTACATTAGGCACTGCAATTATTTATGCAATGATAGAAGTAATGGATCAACAAGTAGGAAGAATATTAGAGACTCTAAAAAAATTAAATCTTGAAAACAACACTATTGTAATGTTCTCAAGTGATAACGGACCTGCATTCCATCATCGTCCTGACCAAGTTCCAGATCAATATGATAAAGAACTTAATGGCCACATGACCAGACTTTTTGGAAAATCTCAAGATTGGAAAACTGATTATCCAGTTCAAAGAAATGAAAAAGGAGAAATAATAGCAGAATATAGATTTAATTGTGGATACAACGGATCTAAAGGATCTGTATATGAAGGAGGAATAAAAGTTCCAATGATATTAAGGTGGCCAGATGGTTTACCCAAAATAGAAAACACTAATCTACTAATACATTTCGTAGACTGGCTTCCTACATTAATTGCAGCAACAGGTTCTGAAATAAAACCAAATTTACCTTTAGATGGTAGAAATATCCTGCCAATTCTTAGAGGAGAAATAAATAAAACTGACTATGCTCAATTCTGGAGTTTTAGTCAATATCCTCCAAGAGTTGAATCAAATGCTGGAATGAGAATAGGTCCTTGGAAATTAGTAAGACCTAAAATAGACAAAGTTGTAGACCCTGAACATATAAAAAATAATCAGAAATACATTCAAAGGGATATAGACTACAAATATAAACCTGAAACTGTTACAGAATTAATGACTGAACCATGGGCTGAAAGTGTTTTAAGTGAACCAATTCCTAAACCAGAATTATTTAATTTAGATAATGATCCTGGTGAAAAAAGTAATATTGCAGAAGAAAACCCTGAAATAGCTAAAAAAATGGAGACTAGATTAACTGAATGGTTCCAAGAAGTTGAACGAGAATATTTAAATATCCCTAAAGAATGGTAAAAGGAGAAATTTGAATACAGATACAATAATTTTAGGGGGAGGATGTTTTTGGTGTATAGAAGCTTTATTTAAAGAATTAGATGGAGTTATAAACATTATTTCAGGATATTCTGGAGGCAATTCAAAAAATCCTACTTACGAAGAAATATGTACAGGAAAAACAGGCCATGCAGAGGTATGTGAAATTGAATATGATAAAAATAAAATTTCTCTTGAATCAGTATTAAATTTCTTCTGGAAAATACATGATCCCACAACGCTTAATAGACAAGGAAATGATGTTGGAACTCAATATAGATCAATTGTTTTATATAAAAATGAAAATGAACAAGAAACTGCTTTAAGAATAAAAATGGAAATTGAAAAATCCCAAATTTATAAAGAAAAAGTAACGACTGAAATCAAAGAATTACAAAAATTCTATGTTGCAGAAGATTATCATCAAGATTATTACTCAAATAACAGTACTGCTCCATACTGTTTATTCGTGATAAAACCTAAATTACAAAAATTACAAACAACATAGCTATTCAGAAATATTCTACGATCTTTGTACTCCTGCTATTTTGAATGATTTATTCAAAACATCAAATGATTTTGAAGAAACTTCCAGAGGGTCATAATTCGACCTTTTCTGAACCATAAAACTGATTTCCACAGTAACAAATCCATCATATCCTGAAGAATCCAAAGTTTTTATAAATTCTGCATAATTAAACTCTCCTTCTCCGGGAGCTACAAATTCCCAATCAGGTACAATTCCACGTTCATCCTTTACATCTATAAGAACAGAATAAGGTAGAACTTTATCAACAGATTCCTTCATTGGGATTCCTAAAACATTAAAATGACTAATATCAAAATTCACTTTTATAAAAGGTGATTGAATTTTATCTAAGAGTCTAGTTAATTGGTCAGGAGTTTCAGTAGCCTGACCCACATGAGGTTCTAGCGCCACAGTAATTCCTTCTGAAGAAGCAAAGTCACCAATATTTTCTAATGTTTCAATTAGTTTCTTCATTTTTTCTGGGTCTTCTAATTCTCCAGGATCACCTCCTATGCCTGTAATAACATAAGGAGTATCCCAATCTACTGCAAGACGAATAGATTCTTGAACCATCTGAATATTTTTTTTGAGTTCTGAAGGATTTTCTTCCAACATACTAGAAAAACTCATTACAGATGAAATAGGTAAATTATTTTCTTTCGTCAATTTCTTTATTTGTTTTCTTCTTGCATTATCTAGTGTGTCTAATGAGGTAGAAAATCGGGGTAATACGGCTATCGTAATTCCGTCATATCCTAGTTTTGCTAAATGTTCAATTGAAGTCTCTATCGGTAAATCTGGCATTGCCCAAGTACTAAATCCTAATTTCATTTTTCTCCTAAATTATTTATTTTTCTAAACTTTTGATTACTGAGTTTTTCAGATTATAACAAACAGTCATTGATTCATTCTTTGTCAAACCTTCACATAAAATGACAGTATTTCCAAACACTATAAAATCTCCATATCTAGCTTTTTGATCACAACCAGATTCAGAAGTAGCTTCTCTAGGAACACATTTTCTCCTATCTTTTGCGCCTTCACTCCATAAAATTCCCTCTCCACTTACAATAGCATCATCTCCTGTAACATTTTCTGCAAACTTTATTCCAAAATTTTTAGCATCTTCTTGAGATATGTAAATTCTTATTTCTATATCTTTTTTGCTAAAAACTCCTTTCCACGCATCTATAGCTTCTGGTAGAAATTCAACATTGTACTGTTTATTAGTTTTTAAACCTGAAGACTTAAATGAATTAATATCATAGGTATCTTCTGTAACAACAATTCTTTCAAATTTTTCTTCTTGGTTAACTGATGACGATGTACAACTTAAAATCAAAGATATACACATCGAAAATAAAATTACTCTTATCATGATCATATTTTTACATATAATATTTTTAAAAGGAAAGTTAAGAAATAATTATTATGTTAATACTACTACCTCCGAGTGAAAGAAAATCCAAAATCAAAGAATTAGAGATAATTTTCGAAAACACAAAATTCGAATTCAAAAATGAAGTTTCAAAAATTGTTAATACTTTAAAGTCAGTAGAAAAAAATGACTTAGAAAAAATATATGGAACATCTAAAGAGAAATCTATTCTATTGCACCAACAAAATTTGAATATTTTTACAGGAAAGTGTGCGCCTGCAATAGAAAGATATACTGGAGTTGTTTATTCTCATCTTGAATGGAATAAACTAGATTCTAAATCTAGAAATTACGTAGAGAAACACATCAGGATATTCAGTGGTTTTTTTGGCATAGTAACTCCAAAGACATTAATTCCAGAATACAAATTAAAAATGAATGCTCTATCTTTAGAAAAATTCTGGAACCCTGTTTTGACTAATAAATTAAAAAATGAACCTTTAATTATTGATTTATTGCCTCAAATACATCGAAAAGCTTATGAGCCAGGCACTAATGTAAAAAAGATTGATTTCTTACATTCAAAAAATGGGAAAAAGACTTCTGCTGGACATTTAGGAAAATCAGTAAAAGGAGAATTAATAAAATTCCTGGCTATTAATCAGATAACGAATATTAATGACCTAGAATCATTCTCTTTTGATGGATTTAACTGGGACAACGAAAATTTCATTAAAGAAATTTGATAATCATGTAAAATAATAACAAATAAAAATATTTTTTGGACGTCTAGATTTTTCTGTCATAAAATTATTCAAACATTATTTTAAAAAGGAGAAACCCATGAAAGTTATAGTAGCGGTATTAATTAGTATAGCGATCCTAATTATTATTGGAGCCCTCGTGTTCACATTTCTTCCAGATGATGGAGATGACTGTCCAACTGTAAAAGAACTTGAAATGAGTCCTTTCATGAAAATACCTCCTGAATGTCAAGAAATGCAATAAGATTTTTAGTATTTTAATATGATCAATAGAATTAAATGGGTTTTAATCACTATTACTTTTATGATATTAGGAATGCTCTTTGCAACAATGCTTCAAGGATCTTAATTTTATTAATTAAAAATCCCGCCACCATTAATATTTAAAGCCTGACCTGTTATTTGAGAAGCATCAGAAGATGCTAAAAATGCTACAGCTTTCCCTATATCTTCTGGAGTTTGAGGTTTACCAAGAGGCATCGTAGCTTTTATTTGATCTATAAAAATGTCATATACATCTGTATTTTTCAAGTCGGGATTTAAAGACTGATGATTTTCAGCAATATTCTGCCAAAACGATGTCCACAATCTTCCAGGACATACAGCATTAACATTAATGTTGTATTGTCCTAATTCCATAGCAAGAGTGTGGGTAAACTGAATTGCTGCAGCTTTAGAAACAAAATAAGGACTCATAACATTCCCTCTACCTTTATCGATTACTCCTCTTGGTTTTCTTCCTCCTTGAGAAGCAACAATTACAATTTTTCCTTCTTCTCGTTCTTTCATAAATTCTTTTACAGAATCAGTAGTATTCACTAAACCTCTAACATTAACATTCCATGTAATATCCCAATCCTTATCATTATAATCTTTTCTTGTTCCAAATCCTGAACTTCCTATAGCTCCTGCATTCGGAACGCATACATCTATTTGACCAAATTTAGAAATAACTTTAGATACAAAATTATCTAATGATTTTGTATCAGTAACATCTACAATTCCTGTAATAATCTCAACACCTTTTGAAGAATATTCTGTTTGAATTTTTTTTAATTCTTCTCCATCTATATCCGAAATAGCTAAAGATGCTCCTCTTTCAGATAAAATATCTCCTACTCCTTTTCCTATTCCTCTAGCTCCCCCTGTAATAAAAATTACTTTGTCATTAAATTGACCTTGATAATCCATAAATTCTCCAATCTCAGTTAATAGTTTTGATTTTATCTGCCATTTTAGTGGAAGCATTAACGAATTGATCTACTTCCTTTGAAGAAGATAAAATATTTAAAGCTCCAGCATTTTTTGTTTGCCAAAGAATTCCTTGATTTAACAAACCTAAAAAGAAAATTCTTCCTAATAAAATATCTCTCTTTACAAAAGTTCTGTAATCATTAACTTCTGATTCATTAAAATTAATAGCAAATAATGACCCTATTCCAGTGACATTCGCTTTGATATTTAATTCGTTAAAAACAGAAGATAATTTATTCCTTAATTCATCTCCTAAATTATTCATTTGAAGATATTTTTCATTAGTAAGTTCTTCAAGCACTGCCTCACCAGCTTCCATTGTCATTGGATTTCCATTAAATGTTCCTGAGTGTGAGACTAAAAAATTCTGGCTATTAGGATTAAACATATCCATTATTTCCTCTTTACCTCCGAAAGCACCTACTGGTAAGCCTCCACCTATAATTTTTCCTAAACAGGTAATATCTGGAATTATGCCCAAATTTTCTTGAGCTCCACCTCTTGAAAGTCTGAATGATTGAATTTCATCGAATATAAGAACTATTCCTAATTCTTCAGTTATATCCCTAATGAATTTTATAAACTCATAATCTAAAGGCATATATCCCAAATTAGATATTATGGGCTCCATAATGATACCAGCTAATGAAGACTTGTTTGCATAAATTAATTCTTTACATTTTTCAATATTATTTACAGGCATTACCAATACCTCATCAAGTAAACTATTAGAAATCCCATTATGTTCCAAAACACCTGGGTTTGTTTCTTCTCTAAGATTTTCTCTTGAAGTATTAACACTTATAGAAACATGATCCTGAGAACCATGATAACCACCCTCAAATTTTGCAATTTTTGATCTATTAGTAAATGCTCTAGCAGCCATTATGGAAAGCATAGTTGCTTCAGTACCAGAATTTGTAAATCTAACTTTTTCTATTGATGGAATTCGCTCAACTAATAATTTAGATAAACGTCCCTGACTTTCTGTAGGAGCACTAAATGATACACCTTTTTTAACTTGCTCAGTTAAAGTAGATACAACTTTTGGATGAGAATGCCCCAAAATTAAAGTTGTAGCATTAATCATAAAATCAAGATAAACATTCCCATCAATATCATATAAATTATGCCCCTTACCTTTTTCAACAAAAAAAAGGATGTGGATCAATCCATTGGGTTACCCGAGTATTTCCTCCTGGCATATATTTTCCTGAAACAAGGTTATTTTGAAAAGATAATGGAGTATTAGATTTATATTTTTCAATCTCAATATTCAATAAATCTTTTGCTCTAGTCATCAATCCTCCTATATTTGTTATAGTTATTTTGATTTAAATTCTTTAGCTTCCTCAGAACCCTTGGTAGCATTTCCTTCAGAGTATGAATGAGCACCTGTTCCTGCTAATCTTCCATTCTCTACTATTAGATATTCATCTCTTATAGGTTTTCCTTCTAACCAACATTCTAAAATCTCTCTAACACCTGATGCATATCTTGCTTGAGCAGAAAGAGAAGTACCAGAAGTATGAGGAGTCAAAGCATGATTTGGCATATTTCTCCAAGCATGATCATTTGGAGGGGGCTGAGGAAACCATACATCTCCTGCATAACCAGCCAGATGACCACTTTCCAAAGCTCTTACAATTGCATCTCTATCACAAATTTTCCCTCTAGCAGTATTCACAATATAAGATCCTCTTTTCATCTTACTAATCAACTGATCATTAAACATATGTTCTGTTTCAGGATGAAGAGGACAATGAATACTTATTACATCACAAACAGATACTAGTGATTCAACATTCTCATGAAAAGTGAGACCAAGATCTTCCTCTACATCTTTAGGAAGGCGATGTCTGTCAGTATAGTGCAATTTTACATCAAAGGGTTTCATTCTTTTCAATACAGCTAGTCCTATCCTTCCTGCTGCTACAACTCCCACATTCATTCCTTCTATATCGTATGATCTAGAAACTGAATCAGCTATATTCCATCCGCCTTTTTTAATCCAGTTGTATTGAGGGATATAGTCTCTAACTAGAGCTAACATTTGCATTACAGCATGTTCTGCAACACTAATGCTATTACACCAAGTGACCTCACAAACCGTCATTCCACTATCAATTGCAGATTGTAAATCGACATGATCTGAACCAATACCTGCAGTGATCGCTAATTTTAACTTTGATGCTTTTTTTATTCTTTCAGAAGTTAAATATGCTGGCCAAAATGGTTGAGAAATTACTATATCTGCATCAATTATTTCTTTTTCAAAAACAGAGTCCAATCCATCTTTATCAGAAGTAATAATTAAATCATGCCCTTTTTCTTTGAGAAAATTTTCAAGTCCTAATCCTCCTGAAACAGAACCCAACAGGTGCCCGGGAGTAAAATCAATTTCTGAAGGAGTCGGCATCGATTGGCCATCTGGATAATTTAATAAGGAAGGAATAGAATCTCTAGCATATTCAGGAGGGAATCCTTCTACAGGATCTTGATATAAAACACATACTATTTTTTGCTTATCCATTTGTCATTTCTCCTTAGAATTTATAAAAAATATATAAAATTTATTTTCGATCTATACTAGCTTAATTATTGAATAATTTCAGATATAATTATTAATTCATCAAGTAGAACCAAAAGAGAACCAATTTTTAAATGATTTTTAAAAAAACTTTAACTTTATTTTCTTAGAATTATTTCTTACTTTTTTTAATGCTGATTCTGAATCAACATCTGATGAAAGTAAAACCCCTAATCTCCTCTTTCCTTGAATATTTGGTTTTCCAAAAAGTCTGATCTGAGTATTCTCTTCTAAAAGAGCATCATCTATTCCTTCATAAACAATATTTTCACTAGATCCTTCACCTTTAATTACTAAAGAAGCAGAAGGTTTTGAATCAATAATTTTAGGTATTGGTAAATCCAATATAGCTCTAGCATGTAATGAAAACTCAGATAATTCTTGAGAGATCATTGTCACCATTCCTGTATCATGAGGTCTTGGAGATACTTCACTAAAAAAAGGAATATTATTTTTTATAAATAATTCAACTCCAAAAACCCCATTTCCAGATAATTTATTTACAACTTTTTCAGCAATTTTTTGAGATTTTTTTAAAGTTTCTTCTGACATTAATTGAGGTTGCCAACTTTCAATGTAATCTCCATCTTTTTGTTTATGCCCTATTGGAGGACAAAAAGAAATTAAACCTTTAGATTTTACAGTCAATAAAGTTATCTCAAAATCAAAATCAAGATACTCTTCAACTATTACTCTTCCTTTTCCAGCTCTACCTGTCTCTTGTGCAAAATCCCATGCATTAGAAATATCTTTAGAAGTATTAATTAATGATTGTCCTTTTCCGCTAGAACTCATAATAGGTTTAACTACACATGGATATCCAATATCAGATTCAACGAAATAAATAAGTTGTTCTAAATTATTCGCAAATCTAAATTTTGTTGTTGGAATCTTTAATTCATTAGAGACCAAATTTCTAATCCTTTCTCTATTCATAGTAATATGTACTGCATTAGCATTAGGAATAACTTTCACTCCTTTTTTCTCAAACTCTAAAAGAACTTCAGTTGCTATAGCTTCAATTTCAGGAACAATAATATTCGGTTTCTCTAATTCTATTAATCTTCTAAGTTCATCAGCAGATAACATGTTAATAACATGTGAACGATGGGCAACTTGCATAGCTGGTGCATCCTTGTAACGATCAACAGCAATAACTTCTGCCCCATATCTCTGCAATTCTATTAATACTTCTTTTCCAAGTTCTCCTGAACCTAGAAGCATTATCTTAGTTGAATTAGTAGTGAGAGCAGTGCCAATTTTTACCATAATAATACCTTTTTTTTATTAGATATTTAAGTATAACCATTATTAATCAGAATTTTAATGACAAAAAAATAAGATCCTTATATATTTTCATTAACTTGTTTAAACTAATTGAATTTATAAAATAGTCTAATCAATAAGAAACTTTTTCCCCAAATTATTAACAATAGAGGATAATTAAAATGAAAAAACCTAATGTGATTTTTATACTTGCTGATGATCTTGGATATTCTGATATCGGTTGTTTTGGAGCAGAGATTAATACTCCTAATTTAGATTCTCTAGGCAACAATGGGCTTATGATGACCCAGATGTATAACTCAGCTAGATGTTGTCCTTCACGAGCATCACTTTTAACTGGCCTAACTCCTCATCAAGCCGGCGTAGGTCACATGGTAGACAACCTTGGAACTCATAATTATCAAGGTTACTTGAGCGACAATTGTGTAACTATAGCAGAATGTCTCAAATCTACAGGATATCAAACTTTTATGTCAGGGAAATGGCATGTTGGAGGAGGAGAAAATATGATGAACCCTGAAAACTACAACCTTGGGAAAAAAGGGTTTCCTACTCCAAAAGAAAGAGGCTTTGATAAATTTTTTGGAACTCTTTCAGGTGCTGGTAATTTTTATAACCCTCCTACTCTAATGCTTGAAAATAAATTTATAAAAGTTGAATCAAATGATTTCCACTATACTGATGAAATTTCTAAACATGCAGTAAAAATGATAGATGAGAAGAACGAATTAAATCCATTCTTTATGTATGTAGCCTTCACTGCTCCCCATTGGCCTTTGCACGCTTGGGAAGAAGATATTTCAAAATATGAAGGAAAATATAGAAAAGGCTGGAGTGAATTAAGAATGAATAGGTACGAAGAGATGAGAGGAAATGTACTAGATCAAAAGTGGAAACTTACTAAAGAAGATCCTGCAACTCCAAATTGGAATGATGTTCCCTATAAAGATTGGGAAGATCTCAAAATGGCAACTTATTCAGCACAAATTGAACAAATGGACAGAGGAATAGGAACTATTATAGACAAATTAAAAGAGATTGGAGAATTCGAGAATACTGTAATAATGTTTGCAGCAGATAACGGAGGATGTGCGGAATTCATGGCAGAAGATTCTAATAATCCAGAACCTAGTAAATTCAATACCCCAGGACCTAATGGAGAAAAAATAAAATTTGGAAATATTCCTAATCTGAGGCCTGGTCCTGTTGATACATTTATGAGTTATGACTTACCTTGGGCAAATGTCTCAAATACTCCATTTAGGTTATTCAAACGTTGGGTTCATGAAGGGGGAATTTCAACACCTTTTATAATTCATTGGCCAGAAAAAATTTCACCCCACAATATAATTAATACACCTGTTCAATTTGCTGATATTTCTCCAACAATAATTGATATTTGTGGATCTAAGTACCCTAATACATTTAATGGTAATGATATTACACCTATAGAAGGAGAGAGTTTTGCTAGATTATTTGATGGTTCAGAATTTAGTAAAGATAAACCACTGTGCTGGGAGCATGAAGGAAATAGAGCTGTAAGAATTGGTGAATGGAAATTAGTTTCTGAATTTCCTGGTCCATGGGAATTATATAATATTAATGAAGATAGAAGTGAGACAAATAATCTTATAGATAAAGAAAAAAATATAGCTAAAAAACTTGAGAAAGAATATTCAGAGTGGGCGAAAAGATGCGGAGTATTAGATTGGCCTATGATATTACAAGATAAAGGTAAAAAAACATTGATCTATACTGGAAAAGGAATTGATTCTACAACAGAATCAGATGAACTTGATACTGACAAATTAATCAATAGAGGAGATCCTAACTTTTTAGATTTTAACCTAAATCATCAAATAAGATTTGAAAGAAAACCTCCAAAAAATAATAAGAATAACGTGACAATAAGAGGAATGAGGATTTCTAAATAATCTTCTTAGTCTTTTGTAATTTCAAGGAATTTTGAAAAAAATCAACCATCATTTTTTCTGTCAATCTTCCAGTATTAACATTTCTTGGACTAGGATGGTAAGCCCCCAATAGAAGAACTCCACTATCCATTTTGTATTTTACGTTATGACCAAAAGGGTAATCTTTCATCCTTATTTTCTGATATTGTCTGAAAAACTTTAAACATCCATCAAATGCAATTTTGCCTAAAGCAACTATCATTTTAATGTTTTTTAAATACTCTAACTCCTTATTAAAATACTTAAAACATGTTCTAAGTTCCAAAGATGTCGGTTTATCTTGAGGAGGAACACATTTTAAAACAGGAGTAATGAAAATATTATTAAGTTCTAATCCATCTAATAAAGATTCTGAAAAAGGTTGATTACATAACCCAGCTTGATATAAGCATTTCATTAAAAAATCAGCAGACTTATCTCCTGTAAATACTCTACCTGTTCTATTTCCTCCATGAGCTGCAGGTGCCAATCCCACTATCAATAAGCTTGCATTCAAATCTCCATATCCTGGAACAGGTTTACCCCAGTAATTCCAATCAGAAAATTGCTTTCTTTTCTCCTTAGCAACTTTATTACGAAACTCAAAAATTCTAGGACACAAAGAACAATCAATCATTTGATTATAAAATTTTGAAATAGAATCAGAAGAAGATAACAAAGGGTGGTCATGAGGTTT
>Ga0310344_10002766_pt1 | contig 13126 bp, 24 predicted proteins | sample HC15DNA20200_MG_FD_203801 | JGI IMG/M metagenome (GOLD analysis project Ga0310344, IMG submission 203801) | Marine microbial communities from station ALOHA, North Pacific Subtropical Gyre - HC15-DNA-20-200_MG | ecosystem: Environmental > Aquatic > Marine > Oceanic | place: Pacific Ocean: North... | reverse complement strand
GTACCGGATCAGGCAATGACACCTCATGCTCAGCAGCCTCGCCACACCATCTGCATTCACCCATCCCTGGGTCCTCCGTCACTCCATACGAAACTGACCAACAAAAAAACGCTCGTCAGGAAACCCAACAACAACACCAGTGCATCCACCGTCTCCACTCCCAATCTTCCATGATCAGTCCCCTATCCTCCCGAAACACCTACCGACCCCCTCGCGTCCAGGTTCGGAATCCCGTCGGGGGGTGTGGGGGATAACGAGGGGGTCCCGTCGCGGGCCGGGAGGGGGGGCGGATCGGATCCTGGAGGCGTGGGGCCCCCTCCCGCCGACCACCTCTACAAACACCCAGAAAACCCTGCAAACCCCGTAAAACAAGGGCCTAAACAGTGGACGGTAGGGTGGCCTACTGTCCAATAGAGGGAGGGGAGGGGGGCTGTTGGTGCTGTCCAGGGCAGCAGGTTGCAGCCGGACGCCTGCCGGGAGGCCGTCGACGGGCTCGACTGCTAACACCCCACCCGGCCCCCAGCCCCAGTGCCGCCCTTGCCCCAGGTGGTACTGCATCCCCTGCATCCCCGTGGGTTCCACGTCCCGTCACCGCCTGCCCCCCAGTGTCCGGCTGAGGTCGGTGGCCGTCAACCTGTTGTGCCCTCCAGGTGGTCCCCAGGTGACCGTTTCGCCAATCCCAGGGTGCGCTTCTGTCATTTTTCTGAGATTCGCCAAACCACTCCAGTTCCACCACTTAGGTCCACGTCAGGTGGTCGTGAGGTGCTGGTGGTCGTAAGATGGTGAACGCCTACCGTCCGGGGTGCGTCAAAGGATGCAGTGCTGGACGGGAGGGCCGTCCACAACAGTCACGAGACGGGAGCAGCCACATGGACGGGCTCACACTACTGACTGCGGCGGTCTTGACCTACCTGGCCTGGGTAGGCCCGCCACGCAACTGACAGAGAGAACGGGAGACGAGACATGGAACGCTACACGATCGGCCGTTTCTACCATAACGGCCGGAAGAACGAGGTGCAGAAGACCGGAGTAACCCTGGAAGCGGCCCAGGCTCATTGCCGGAGTGCCGAGAGCCTCGGCCCCGGCTGGTTCGACGTTTATGACCTGGACCGTCACTGGCGGGATTTTGCCCGAATCGTCGAGCGGAGACTGGCCAAGTCGAGAAAAGAGAAAGAGATCACCCGCTGCCCGATTTGCGGGGGTGGCCTCCAGTCGACGGCCATTGTCTGGCGCAGTGGCGTCACGATCCATTCGGACGGCTACATCCTTAGCGACGGTGAACTCTACGACAAGGGTGACCCGCAAGTGTATTGCGATAACGACCACTCCCTGGACGAGATTGTCGCACGTCACCGCGAGGACCAGTCGGACTGCGTGGGAGTGGAGGAGGAAGGCGAATCGGTGTGGGACTGGATTCACAAGTAGGGTCCCCCACCCGTTCCACCTGCCCCCCCAGGGGGCGGGTGGCCGCCGTGGCGGCCTTTGGGCCATTCACTGAAGCGAGACACTGAGAACGGGAGACGACACGTGGAACGCTACACGATCATCCGATTCTTCCAGGACGGCCGGGATTCTGAAGTGCAGACGACCGGACTGTCCCTGGAAGCGGCTCAGGCTCATTGCCGGAGTACCGAGAGCCTCGGGCCTGACTGGTTCGAGGGTTATGACCTGGAGCGGCACTGGCAGTAGGCCAGGCCACGACGCGACTGACGGACACTAATTCGAGAACGGGAGACGACAGATGAGAAAGCCACGAATCACCTGGAAACGAACCAATGATGCCGGTCAGACCGAGTCGCACTGCGGCCGATACTGGCTGGTTGATCTAACGGGACCGTGGTCTGCGGAAGACGAGACGGACAACTTCCGGCTGTGGCATGCAGATACCTGCGTGATTGTCGGCCACTACGTCCACAAGGCCGACGCCAAGGTGGCAGCCGAGAATCACCTCGAAGGGTTTGCTGAAGAGGTCCGGAACCTTCGCCACCGGGTCGTGGACCTGGAGGCTGCTGTGGAGGAACACGAAGAGGACTGGGATTCCCTGACGTGCGGAGACGCCGACTGAGGGCCTCCACCCGCGCTCACCTGTGGGGGCAGGTGACCGGCGTGGCCGCCTTTGGCCATTCACTGAAGCGAGAACGAGAACAGGAGACCGACTGATGCCCAAAAAGAACCAAGCAGTTCTTGACTGCCGCAAGAATTGGGCCACGTGGCTCACGGGTGGCACAACCGACGGGGAAAAGTGGGACCGCCACCAGCAGGTCGACCCCGGCGTCTTTTCGGACCCGTGGGAACGGTTGCGGCGACTCTTCGAGATCTGGGAAGACGACCAGTACGTGACCCCGACCGAGGTAATGGATTACGCGAAACGGCTGATCAATCGGATTCTTATGGCTGGCCTGGAGATCACGATTCGCGGAACCGAAGCACAAGAGGCGACACGTCGACTTCGAGACGCCGCAGTGTGTGCCGTCGCCGATCTCGAGGGGCTCTTGAGTCAGGTGGACGTGGACGGTGATCGGACACATCCCGGTTGGAATACCCTCCAGGAACTGACCCAGGCAGTCGAGCAAATCGAAAAGGAGACCGACTGATGGCTGACCAGACTCAAGCGGTGATCTACGGACGGCACAGCCCGAAGCCACGCGAACAGGTCGCGAAGACCGAGTCGATTGAGACGCAATTCGAGCGGTGCGAGGCATACTGCCAGGCCCATGGCCTCGAGATTGTCGGACACTTCGAGGACCGTTCCAAGACCGGTGCGAACGCAGACCGTGAGGGCCTCCAGGAGGCCCTGGACGCGGCCTGCAAGGCCAAGGCCGTCCTGGTGGTTTACAGCCTCACACGGCTCGCCAGGGACGCCGTGGATGCCGTCACGATCTGTGAGCGACTGCACGGTTGTGGGGCCGGGCTGGCCCTCCTCGACCTGCGGATCGACACGACCACGGCAGCCGGTGAAATGGTCCTGACGATCATGGCGGCCGTCGCGAAACTCGAGCGGCGGCAGATCGGGGCCAGGACTTCCGACGCCATGTTGCGTCACCAGTCTGCCGGACGGCGGATGAGCTCCAACTGCCCATACGGTTGGGAACCGGATCCCGACAGCCCGATCTCCGACAAGGGGCTCCACGTCCGCATGCGTCAGAATCCTGCCGAGCAGGTTTCGATCCGGCGGATCCTGGAACTTGTCGACGCCGGACTCGGATGGCGGGCGATTGCCCGTCACCTGGACGCCGAGGGCCACACGGCCCGTGGCGATAACGGCTGGCGTCACCAGACCGTCAAGCTGATCGCAATCCGGGAGGCTGGCTGAGTCGACCACCACCTGCTAGCTTCAGGGCCGGCCGGTTTTTCGCACACACGCCGATTCGTCGGACACTGCGGATTGCCGGCCGGTTTTCTTTGCGCTACGAGCGGTCGAGCCTGGGGTGTTCTGCGAGCGGAATCGAGTACCGCACGCGGCCCCGCTCCTCCTTTTGCCACCGATCCTTCGACCAGCCTTCGCGAATCTTCGCACACTCCTCGGCAATCTCTTCAGGCGTCGGATTGAACGGAGCTTTGTAGACCTGGGTGCTGCCCTTGGCTCGGCTCATGGTTTCACCACCTCGAGACGGATCCCGTACTTGTGGCAGACGACCAGGGCACGAAGGTAGTACTTCTGCTGCTTGGCTGGCTCTCGCATGATGAGCACGAGGCCGGGTGGCTGGTGCGTCGCCGCCGAGTAGTAGAGGGCCTGGCCAACCCCCTGCGCCCACTTCGGCGCAAAGTCGACCTCCCAGGCCTCGCCGCCTGGAATCAACAGGTCGACGCGAGAACCGTCCGGGGTGCGGACCTCGACCTCAGCACCCCACTGCTGGGCCAGGTGGTCGCACCACTGCCGCTCGGTCCAGGTCATCCGGTCGGCAGGGGGCTGAAAGGTGGTCAGCACCAGGGCCATGGTCACGAGAAGTGTTCGCATCACAGCCGTCCCCGATTGCGCAGGCATGTCCACTCGACCACATCACCCGGTGAGGTCTTGGCGGGGGTGATCGTTCCGGCCTTGGCGGCCCTGGGCATGATCCCTCCGGCCAACAGGGCCTCGGCCACGAGCTCAGAACAGAAGAGCCGGTTCCGATTCGTATCGACCGGCAGGCCGCGACGGTTGGCCACCCACTTAGTCAGCCAGCCCCAGGAACGCAGGAACTGGTACGGGCTGGCATACCGCTCGCCCCAGTGGCTCAGGCCGCTCTCGACCACGGCCCGGCGACTCTTGTCGGTGACCTGCCGACTCTCAAGCTGATGCCACTCGACCTCTTCGCCGTCGGCCAGGTATCTCGACAAGGGGAACATCCGGACCCCGTGCCACTCCCGAGCCTCGAGCACGCAAAGGCGGTCCCGGACCCACAGGGCCAGACCGACGTGAGTGACGCGGGCGAGTGTCCGGATCCTGATCAGCTTCGAGAAGAACGACTTGCCGCGAAAGGCCAGAACGTCGCCGTCACGGATCAGGCTCCTTTGCTGTTGATAAGTCGTCAGGCGCGCCGAGTCTGAGCTCATAACGTGTATCCTCATCCTTGAAGCTCTGCGGTTCAGCCCTGGGCGTCATGCCCAGCAGCATGGGGATGCTGGCCCCGATTCCGCCGGAGGCCAGCAGCCCGGCAGTGACCAGCCCCTTTGTGAGCAGGCTGCCGCCGGTCTTGCTTTTCTGTTGGCTGTGGTTGTGGACCACATCACCAACGTGCAGGTCTCCCATTTCCCCCTCCTGCTGAAAGTCATCACCCAGGTTCCGACGGTGATGTGCTCGCACCACTTCCCGTTCCGTCGCCAGGACCTCCCTCGAGTCCTGGACCAGGTTCGCTTCCTGGGCCAGACGGAGCCTCCCCCACATCTCCACCAGTTTGTCCCTCACCATCCTCAGTGCCCTCTTTGAGTTTTTCTCGCGCGTCGGCCGCCAGTTGCTTCACCCAACTGCGGGCGCGTCCCTCTCGGAACGCGACCCGCAATTGGGATGCTCGCAACCGGGACATCCTGGCCTGATCCAGTCCGTCCTGATGTGTCATCACGCACCACTCGGAGCGGTGTTGCGCGACTTGCCAGAACCGGACTCTTCAATGATCCGGTGACCGACCGACTCGGCCTGGCTGACCATGTTCTTGCCCTCGACGAAGTCGAACTTCAGGGACAGGCTAAAGTCCCGGCTGTTGTCGGCCGTCGCCTGTGCCCCGTTCAGGGCGTGCAGCTTAAGCATGGCGTAATCAGAATCTTCGAGTCCCATTTGTCACTCCTTGGTTTTGGACCCTTGTTGTGGCAGCACCAGTTTGACCGGCGTGCCAAATGGATAGGCCTGTTCGGCCACGACTTTACCCGTCCTTGGGTCCAGCACCTGGACCCTGATCGGCGTGCTGCGGATCAGGTCCAACTGTTTCTTCTGCTCGACGACCAGCCGTTCCAGTTCGTCGATCCGCTTGGTATCGACCACCGGCGGCGGTTCGGGTTTCCTGGCCTCGAGCTCGGCCACCTGCTTGAGCAGGTACTGGATCGCCTTGGCACGACCCACGTCGGACCCCAGTTTCGGCTCGAACTTCTTGGGAGCGACCGGCTGTGATCCCTCGGGGGCCGGCACGACAAGGGGCATCTTGGCCGTCGACTCGTAGGCACTCAGGAACTCGACGAGTTGCTGGTGCGTAGATCCCATAGCCCACTTGTTGTCGACACCGTGGCTCATGACGGAGACCAGGTTCGGGCCGTAGAACACGCCGCCGCCGGAGTCGCCACCGGAGAAAGCCCCCTTGTCGACCGAGAACAGGAACCGCATCCCTTTCAGGTTGCTGATCTCTTCAGACCGGACGAACGTCAGGGCCTTCTGGTGCAGGTCGCGAGCTCCCGTGAATCCGAACCCGACACTCGGTCCCTTGACCAGGACCCGCGTGACCGGCGCACTCGAGAGCACCTCTTTCGACCAGCAGATGTAGAGTGCCAGGTCGGCGTCGCGGTCGATCAGTTTCCACCGTGCCGTACCCGTCGTGCCTTCGATCGTCGTGAATGAGAACATCTCGCCGACCTTGCTCGCACAGTGGGCCGCCGAGACGCCGTAGGCGACCTCTGGGCCTCGCGCAATGATCGTCGACGAACAGCCACCGATCTTCACCGAAGAACGGGCACGGTTGTCTGTCTTGTCAGTCGCCTGGGTGCTGCCGACCAGCAGGGCCAGGGCAATCGCGACACTCTTGATTTTCCTGATCATTTGGCAATCCATTGCTCGATCATGAAGTAGACCACCGGCATCAGTACGCCGAGAATCAGACCGAACATTCTGATCTCGGTCCTGAGCCGGACCAGTTGTTGGCTGAGCGAATCACCGCCCTGCCATATTGTTTCGTCGAGCCGGCTGAGCCTGGTCGTGTGGGAATCCATGACCCGCCAGACCGTGCCGTCGGCGTGTTCACTCCCGAGCTCGCTCCGGACCTTCTCCTCCAGAGCAATCAGCCTCGCCTCGACGTTCTCCATAATCACCACCTCTGGTGACCATTGTCGGGTCATCAGGTGTTGGGTCAATACGACTGACCGCACGGGCGAGCTCGAGCAGGTCCGCGAGCCTGACGGTGACCAGCCAGGGCCGTCGGCTGGCCCGGTGCATGACGACCGGGACATCCCCGTCGACGGCATCATGGACACTCTGCTCAATCCAGTTTGCGACATTTCCTCGCTCCCTCCTTTTGATCTCCAGGTGAATCCCAGGCAGGCCGACCACGTCGGCAGCCCCCTGGTCCCCCGAGTACTGTTGTCCTCGCCGGCACGACGTGCCGAAGATCTCGTTCAGTTTCTTGGCGGCCTCGCGCTCACCGACCTTGCCCTTGTCCCGGCTATTGACCATCAGGCTCATCCTGTCCCAACCGTTCGAGCCGATTGATGGCGGCCGACAGCCACTTGACACTCTGGACCTGATCGTAGGTCAGGTCCCTGGGCCGGAAACCGTAGTAATCCTTGTGCAAGTCCGAGTAGATCGTGGCCAGTTGCTCGGCCTCGGTCAGTTCGTCCCACTTCCGGCTCATGTCAACTCCTCAATTCCAATCCGCTCCAAAGAACTCCAATCCACTCCAAAGAACTCCAATCTGCTCCAATAAACTCCAATCTTCTCCAATGAACTCCCGTTTGCGCCCGTTTGCGCCCGTTTGTTCCCGTTTGTTCCCGTTCCACCGTTCCACCGTTCCGGAACACGCATAAGTGACGCAGTGCAGGGGGGTTACGACGTGGAACGGTGGAACGGTGGAACAGTGGAACGGCACACGGCCAATACGGCCGTCGAACCCCGAATCGGCCCGGATCAGGCCATTGCGGCCGATTTCGAGGCCCGTATTTGGCCTGTGAGGGCTTTGGATTGGTTGACGCGATACATACGTCATGGCTTTTCCGGTGCTTTCACGAGCCAGCAGGGCGTCAGGTCTCCGACCCAGGCACCGGCCGTGTTGAACTCGAAGTACTCCAAGGCTCCTTCGCGGGTCATCCCCTGGCCCTGGAGGATCGACAACACTTTCTCCTGGTCGTAGCACGCGATCGGTTCTTGGCCGTACCGCTCGACGACTCCGACAAACGCCTCCTCGAGACCGTCGGCCAAACACAGTTCGTACCCCGAATTCACCATGTGTTGGATCGGACTGGTCACGGCAGATCCCTCATCAGTCGTGTTTCGTTCCAGGGCACAAAGTGCGCCGGCGGCCGGCCGCCTCGAGGCTCGGCGTTTTTCTGGAATGCGAGCTCGCCCTCGATCCACCCGACCAGTTGGAACGTCGGCCCGTGGCCGGTGACCAGGATGTAGTTGTCCTCTGGAGAGTCACCGGGTCGCACCACGAGCTCTGGCGGCTGGCGTCCGGCCCACCGGACCTGGTGCTTTCCCACGTCCGCCACCGACAGGTCGCCGACGGCCCCGGACCAGTAGTCGCCCAGCCACTTGGCCACCGCCATCTCTCCAAGCGCACCGCAGACGTGATTTCGCCAGGCCATCTGCGGCGGGGCATTGGCCTTGTTGAAACGCGAGACGACCGCGTTCTCGGCCTGCCTTTGCACCCCGACCATCCCTGCCAGGATCATCTCCTGGTGCGTGAGCTCGACGACGACCGACTCGGATTCCCAGTCGGTGGTCGTCTCTCGATTGAACATCCTGATCATTGATCCGGTTTCTTCAGGGCAGTCTCGAACTGCCTAAAGAGTCCCTCCCTGTTGAATTCCGTCATGTCGCAAAGCCGAAACCATCCGACCTTCTGGGCGGCCGTCATCACCTCGGCCGGCATGTCCTCGACCGCCTGCAATCGGCCGGCCCGGCCGTGCCGCGAGATCGCCTTGCGAACCGATTCCCAGGAGGCCACTGCGTCGACCTCGTGCGGAAACCACTCCTCGCGGTCGTCCGTCCACCGCTCCTGGTTCATCCAGGTGGAGCAGTGCGGCGTGTACTTTCGCTCATCACGCCAATTGCCGTTCTCGTCGATCCGGCTCGTGGCGTATTCCCGGACAGCCTCGAGCAGTTCCTCGAATGGTACGCCGCTTCGCAGCACCCGCAGTGCCGCCTTGACCCCCGCCCCCCTGGCCACCTTGCGGGGGTAGGCGTCGTACAGTGCGGCCGCCTGTTTTTCGAGGTTCATTTCAGGTCTCCGTACCACGGCCATTTGGGCGTGCCCCTGTCCTGCGGGCACCCCTGTTCATCCGGTGACGTGTCGAGAATTACTGGACGGTCGAGAAAATTTTCGTCGGCACGCCCCCAGGTTGCAGGCCGGCAGTGCCTGGGAATTTGTTCTTGTCCGTTTTCCCGGTTCGTGACGCCGGGAGGGAACCAGTAATCGACACACCCGTGGGCCTGGTCACGCCATGGGGGCAATGCAGTCGACCTGCCCGAGTAGTTTTACGACCGCCAGTTTGCGTGACTGTGTCCACCAGATATGACCTCCAAGTTGTTCAAAGCCGACGGAGGGGAATCGAACCCCCTGGAAATTAATCGCACCACCTGGCCGTCGGCGGGCCCCGGAGTCGGGAGACTAGAACGGGACCTCTTCATCAGCCGTCTCGGTCGCAACCTCCTCGGTTTCGACCGGCTTCGATTTCTTCTTCCTTCGGGACGTGCCGGACAGGCGGTCGAGCCGCTTGGCAATCTCCGTATCGTTTGGGATCGCCCGCCCGCCGCCGACGGCAGGGAACTCGAAGTCGTCCCATACTTCGCCGTTCACCGTGCGGTGCTTGCAGACCAGTGTGATCTCCACGCCGGCCAGGTCGCAGTCTCCGTTCGGCTCGAGATCGGCCCACTTCCCGCCGTCCCAGCCGAGCTCCATCAGCCGGTCGCGTGACCGGCCCATGTTGGACTCGGAGTTGACCCAGAGCTTGACCGTGCGAGTGAACTCGGCATTGATATCCTCCTCCTCTCCGGTCAGCAGGATCCGGGTGATCGGCTTGACGCTCAGGCCGAAGTACTCGGTCTGGTTCTCATTCTTGAGCCTCGCGAAACCCTGCGAAGTGATCTCGCAGAGGTAGGTCCCTTGCTCGTAGTACATCAGTTGCCCTCCTGGTGAATCTTCTCGAGCAAAGCCGTGGCCGTGCCAAGATTGTTGCCAAAGGCCTCCAGCAGGCCCTGGGCCGCCGTCACCCCGTCGAACATGGCCAGTTCGGTGAGCGTGTTCTGTCCGAGCTTTTCACGTCGCTCGCGAGCTCGCCGCCGTTTCTGTCCGGCGGCAATCGCTCGCCGTGCTGCGGGTGATCTCTTCCGCCTGCGAGCCTTTGGTTGGTTGTCGTTCATTCTTCTCCCTCCGACTTAGCGTGCTTGATTGCGTCGACCAGGTTGGACCAGGCCTCCGCGCCGCTCGAACCCATGTCGATCTCGTCAAACTTGAGACCCCACCGATTCTTGGCGTCGTAAGCGGCATCATTCGAGCAGTACATGACCCGCTCGCGACCGCCCCGGCCACGGTTCTTGGTCTCCGACGTGTCGACCTCGACGTGGTACTGGAGGAACAGGACCGAGTCGGCCCACCTGTGGGTCAAGGACCAGGTCTTGTGGTGACAGTCGCAGACGAATCGGTCGTATGCCGGCACACGAGGATCGCGGTGCGGAGCCACCTTCGAGTGTCCGACCAGGACGATCGAGACACCGGCCTCGTCCCGGCACCGGTCGAGTGCGTTCAGGAACTCCCGCCAGTCGGCCAGGCTGATCTCCGGACCTCTGGCATAGCCGGAGAATCCCCGCTCACCCCAGTCGCCCTGGAAATCCCGCTCGCAGACGTGCTCGTGGCACAACCGCTCGGCGGCCGACAGTGTGTCGATCGCCAGGAACTTGTAGCCGTGCTTCTCGGTGGCCAGCATTTCCAACACCTGGAGCAGTTCCAGCCAACTGGTCACCGGCGGCAGGATCGGCAGGTCACTCGGGACCGAGCCGGACTCCTTCAACAGGCTCCAGGTGTTCTCCGACTGAAACGGCAACATGACCGGCTTCGGCTTGATGTTGCCGACCAGTGTCGACTTGCCGATCCCGGCAGGACCATACATGACGATCGCACTCGGCCGGTGCTTGGCCTCCGTCGTCACTTCCTTCAGCCAATTACGAGGTGCCAAGGTCGATCCCCGGCTGCTCGGTGGGGCTTGCATATCACACATCCCTTCCGTTCTTGCAGGTGGCTTTCCAGTAGGCGTCCATGCAGTGGTGCCACAAGGTTCCAAAAATGAGCGCGTCCTTCCGCTCTTCTTCTCGTTTGACGAGTGCCATCTCGTAGCGGTAGTGGTGCTTTCGACGGCAGGTCTGGTATGTCTTGGCCCGGCTGTTGGTGATGATCTCCATCTCGTCAAAGAACTTGTCCCGGTTCTCGGGGAGCTCCATCTCGAGCTCGACGTGGACCGGGGCTGTCGTCCACCGGTCGGACTCCGGGTAGTCGTGTCCGGAGCAGAGACCCAGGTACTGGCACGGGCTGCCGTACATCATGCAGGCGGCTGAGTTGCGGTAGTGACGCTCGTGCTGACGGCTCTGGCGAATGTCGTAAGCGATCTGCCACAACTCCTCGGCATACTCGAGCAGTTCGTCCCTGGTTCGCGGGACGTTCCGCCTCTGAAAGTATTCCTCGGGCTCACTGACGATCGCCTTGGTCAAGCGGGCCTCGAACAGTTGAGCGGTCTCCTCGGCCGGCGGCGTCTCCTGGAGGCCGGGTGTGACCTGTACGCCGAAGTAGGTCCCTTCCTCCTGGATCAGTTTCTGGTCGGCCTTGGAGATCCGTTTCGGCCGCAGGCGTGGCTTGCGAACCACGTCCCAACAAATCCTGTGGATCTTCAAACCGTTCGCCATGCACAGCAGGTCGTAGTGCGTGGCCTGTCCCTCGACCACCAGTTGACGCCAATAGGTCGAGTTGGGGTCGACGATCGAATTGCTGGTCGTCTTGTGGTCGAAGAGAACCATCCGGTCGTGGCTCTCGCGGGCCACCTTGTCGAGCTTGCCGGCGACCTGGTAGGTGCGTGAGTGCCGGCCACTCTCCGGGTTGGTCAGGGGACTGACGACGGTCTCCTCCACGAGCTCGAGCTCGAGTGCGCGATTCTCTTCCCTCCACCTCCGGTCGTAACCGGTAAGCAGGGCTCGCGCCATGGCGGCCTGGATCGGATCATCCGCAAGTGCGGTGGCGATCGAGTGGACCTGGTCGAGAACGGAGGTCATACCCTGGCCCCCGCGTCGGTGGGCGACTCCTGGATCTCTGACCTGGTGATGGTCACGTCATCAGGTGCGTCGACACCCAGCCGAACTTGCCCCGGCCGTGCCTGGACCAGGGTCACCACGACCTCACCGGATTTTGTGGCAAGGGTCAGGCTCTCGCCTTCACGTCTTCCCAGTACCAGCATCTTTCTCTCCCTTCGAGCGAGACGGGCGGGCCCGCTTCCGTTCGGCTTGGCGGCGTCCTGCCGCGCCCGCCCCGGTCCCCGCCATCAACCTTGTGAATTTGGCTCGGAGGGGATTGGTGTGGGTGGGACGCTTCGTCAGGCCCTTCTCCTCCAGGAGCTCCCACGTCGCGTCGCCGGCCTTGACGATCTTCAGAGCGGCGGCGTAGCAGGTGTTGCATACGCCTCGCCGCCGGGCGGGTCGTTCGCAATGCAGGCAATCCGGTGCGTCTTCCCGTCGAGTGACGGCCATCCTCAGTCCTCCGTGCAAGAGAACAGCAGACTACCGATCACCTGAGGTGAACGCTAGGCGCACGGAGCACAAAAACGGGGCAGCAGAAAAATAGCTGATTGACAGCATGGAGGCTCGTGGGGTACAAGAAACGTGTACATGAATTTCATGGCGCACACGGACGTAGCACCAAGGAGATGGCTGATGGCCAAGAAGGCGACGATCACTCGGAAACAACAAGCGAGGAACAAGGCGGCAGCCTCGAAGAGATACGGCACGGTTCTTCAGGCCGATCTCGGCAAGGTGGCCGACGCATTCGAGACCTATGTCGAGGACATCCGGCGGATGCTCAAGCGGCTCGAGGCCCTCGGGATCGAGAGCTTCGACATGGATGGCGTGATGAAAGTCGAGCAATCCAGCCAGGCCCTGGCCGAGTGGATTGCCTACGCCGAAGCGGGTATCGCCAAGACGCATTCCACGTCTCGACTGGAGACGAGCTTCCTGAATGGCGATACGGATAAGTAGCGGCACGGGGGTGACACAAATTTCACCCGCCAGGTGACACAATTCTTGGACCGGACCAACTGAGAGAGGTGAGCTTTTCCCGGCTTTCGCAGCCCCGAGTAGGACTTGAACCTACAACCTAGCGGTTAACAGCCGCTCGCTCTACCGATTGAGCTATCGGGGAAAACAGACGCGAAGTGCGGAGTTTACGGGGTAAGAACGAGCCCTGCAAGACGTGAAAACTCACCGCTCCCTTTGGTTGACACAAAAAAGGGAACGAAAATGACACAATTCAACTCGCAGCCGCGACTCGGATGGACAAACGGACGACCCTATTCGACCTATCCCAAGGGCCATCCCCAACAGGGCAAACGGGAATACTTCAAGACCCGAGACGCGGAAGAGGCCGCCCGACTCCACGCCCAGTGGTGGGCACAGATTGTTCTCCAGGCCACCGGTGGCGAGGTCCCGACGGACACCCTTCCGCAAAGCGAGGCCGCCGGGATCAGAGAGATCGTC
>Ga0310344_10002765_pt1 | contig 13130 bp, 14 predicted proteins | sample HC15DNA20200_MG_FD_203801 | JGI IMG/M metagenome (GOLD analysis project Ga0310344, IMG submission 203801) | Marine microbial communities from station ALOHA, North Pacific Subtropical Gyre - HC15-DNA-20-200_MG | ecosystem: Environmental > Aquatic > Marine > Oceanic | place: Pacific Ocean: North... | reverse complement strand
GCTTGCTCCAGAAATTTTAGATTTTAGAGAAATAAAATTTTCGCTTCCGGGGGATTTTACTTTAAACCACTCAGGTAATTTACGTTTTACAACCAATTAAATTTTCCAGTATGCATTAGTATTATTATGTAAGATAACACAAAATCAATCTTGGGTCATAATTATATAAATAAACTGTTAAGTACATTTATATTAAAAACAGAAAATAAGTGAATTCCGAAAATACTATTTATAAAGAAGATGATTTAGTTACACTCAATATTAAATCGTTTAATAAAATGGGTTTAGCAATTTCAAATTTAAGCGGTAAAACTGTTGAGATTTTAGGTGGTATACCTCAAGAAAAAGTAGAAGTTAGATTATTACGTATTTATCCTGACAAAATTATCGCTATTGTAAATAAAGTAATAGAGCCTTCAGAGTATAGAGTTATTGCTCCATGTGTAGAATTTTTAAAATGTACTGGTTGTCAATGGCAACATATTGATTATAAATATCAGTTAATTTTAAAAAAAGAAATTGTTATTGATGAATTAAATAGGTATGAAAAATTAAGTAATGTTTTGATTAATTCAACATTACCATCTGTCCATGAACTTAATTATCGTAATCATTCTAGATTTACAGTTCGTAGTAAGAATTCTCCTGGAGAAGTTGGTTTTATTAATTCCTCAACAAGAAAATTTGTGAAAATTAGTGAATGTTTATTAATGAATAGAAAAATCAATTCTATTCTTTCTGAAATCCAGGATAATATGGATGGGTTTTCTCAAGTTTCTATTCGCGGATCTGATAAAACAGGTTCTTTTTTAGTACAACCTAACTTAGGAGAAAAAGAATTTTCTTTTGAATCAGGGCAAACACATTATTTGGAAAAAATATTTGATAGAGAATATAATGTAGCCTCTCCATCATTTTTTCAGGTAAATATTTCACAACTTGAAAATATTATAAATATTTCTAAAAAATTACTTAATTTTGATGGATCTGGTACATTGGTGGATGCATATAGCGGAGTAGGAGTATTCGGTTCACTTTTTTCAAATTTTGTTGAGAAAGTAATATGTATTGAAGAGTCTGCTTCAGCTATTATAGATGGAATAAAAAGTAATGGAGATCTGAAGAATATTCAATATATTCAAAAAAAAACGGAGCATGCTCTATTAGAATTTAATGAAGAAATTAAATACCTAATTCTTGATCCCCCTAGAGTGGGTTGCCATATTGATGTTTTGAAAGCTGTAAAACGTATTAAACCTTCAAAAATTCTTATGATTTCATGTGATCCTACATCAATGATGAGAGATTTAAATGTCTTAGTAAGCGATGATTTTTATAGTATTGATTCTATTACCCCAATTGATATGTTTCCTCAAACAAGACATATTGAATGTGTTGCTATTTTAAAATTAAATAATGTATAAAAAAAAAATATTTTTATTTTCATCATCTAATAGAAGATTAGAGTTATTTCAGAAAGCAGGAATAGATTTTATACAAAAAAATCATCAAATAAATGAGAGGTCTATTGATTTGGAGAAATTTAAGCCTATATCGCATCCTAAAATTATAGCTATTGAAAAATTGAAGTCTCATAAAGGTAATAATAAAGATCTATTAATTGCTGTTGATACATGTGTGATTTATAAAGATTCTATAATAAATAAACCTTCGAATATTGAAGAAGCCAAAATGAATTTACAACTATTGAAATCTAAAAATCATACGGTTGTAACAAGTATTGTATTGAAAAATAATAATCAAATAATCTCTAAATCTAGAATTTCAAAAGTTAAATTACGATCTTTTTCTCAACAAGAAATGAATCAATATATTCAAAGTAAAATTCCTTTTGATAGAGCAGGGGGATATGGTATACAGGATGAAGATTTTTCTCCTGTAGAATCTTATAAAGGATGTTATTTAAATATAGTAGGGTTACCATTATGTACATTACAATCTATACTTTTGATATTTGATTATAGTATTAATATTTTCGATTGTAATATTAGATGTAAAAAGTATGAAAAATCGGAGGATTTAATTTGAATTTTTTGGGTATCGGAAGTTTGGAATTGCTCGTTGTTATGATTATAGGAGTTACAGTTGTAGGCCCAAAAAGATTAATTTTAGGAGTTAGAACATTTAAGAAATTTTTAACTAAGTTAAAGGAACAAAGAGATTATATTACCGAGCTAATAATTGATGAAGAAAATAATTTAAATGAAGCTATTGAAGAAAATCTTGAACTAATAAATCCAGTTCCTATAAAAACAACAAAAAAAGATAAAAAAATATCTAAAAAAGATTCTGGGAATTCGTCTGAGGATAATAATGATGGCAAATGACAGGGCTGTTTCTATAGTTTCTCATTTTTCTGAAATTAAAAGAAGAATAATTAGGATTGCAATAGTTGTTATACTTTCAACAATTATTTCTTTTATTTTTTATCAGCCGATATCAAAGTTTGTTCAAAAACCAGCTCTTGATGCACTTTCAAAAATTTCTCCTGATATTCCTGCCACTTTAGTTTTTCTAGATGTTTTTGAAGGATGGTCTGCTATAGCTAGGTTATCTGTTTTAGTTGGTTTTAGTTTAGCTTTTCCATATATTATGTTCGAATTAGTTATGTTTTTGAGACCAGGACTTACAAAATCGGAAAGAAAATATTTATATAGTTTAATTCCTGGAGGGACGATTTTATTTTTTTTGGGTGTTGCATTTGCTTACTATATTTTAATTCCTCCAGCAGTTCATTTTTTATTTTCATTTGGTAGTGATATTGCTACCCCAACCCCAAGAATAGGGTCATATATATCTTTGATGTCTTCATTAGTGTTTTGGATGGGATTAATTTTTCAAATACCAATAATTATGTTTTTGTTGGGAAAAGCTGGTTTATTGAAATCTAAATGGGTATCAAAGCAAAGAGTATGGAATATATTGTTTGGATTTATACTTGGTGCAATAATTACTCCCACATTTGATCCTGTAACTCAAACTTTAGCGGCATTGCCCGCTATATTTTTATTTGAAATAGGGCTTTTGTTAGTTAAGATAACCGAAAAAAAGACGAAATAGAAGAATTATTTTTTTGCTTCATCATCTTTTTTATCTGTGCCAACAGAATTTTTAAATTCTTTTATTGCCTTACCTACTCCAGAACCTATTTCAGGAAGTTTTCCGACACCAAAAACAATTAGAATTATTACCAAGATAAGTATTATTTCTAACGGACCTATATTCCTTAGGAAACCCATTTTTTTCTCCATAAATATTTGTTACTTAATGAATGATACAATATTTATAATATTTTACTCAAAACAAACAATCAAAATGAGACTTTTCAACTACGAGAAATTATCTAGATCTATGCATTCCAGTAATGTAGATGTGATATTAGCAGGCACTAAACCAAATGTTGAATACCTTACTGACTTTGAATGGATGAAAGGTTTTAGTAAGGACAATTTTTTATTAGAGGATGGAGAAAATTACGCAGCTTCATTTGTTGGTCTTCCAATTGATGAAAATACTGGTCCTTTTTATGTAGCACCTTCTACTCAAATAGGTTATCCCGAAAATTATCATATGTGGATAAAAGATATTCGTTATTGGGGGCCTGTTTTTTTTGTTTCAGGATCAGAAAGTCAAATAGATTCGGCTGATAATCCTATAGAAAGAGTAGCACAAGTATTATATGAAAAAAATCTCGATAAAGCTCGTATAGGTGTAGAATGGCGACATCTAGAAATGAAATTTGCAGAAGATTTACGAGAATTCTTGCCGATGGCTACATTAGTTGATGCAGAGCCTATTCTATGGGAGTTGAGAATGGTTAAATCTGAAGAAGAAATTAATCGTATAAGAAAAGCTTCAGATATTACAAGTGACGTGATTAATTCTATTTATGAAAATGTTGCTTTCGAGGGGATGACAGAATGGGATTTAGAACATCATCTAGGTGTTGCTTTTGCTGAACTTGGATCTCGCCATCTTTGGACAGATGTTGGTTTTGGTCCAAAGGGAGCCAACTTTGTTGGTCCTACAAATGAGATTCTTAGAAAAGGAGATATATTAAGAATAGACGCTAGTGGGTGGTGGAAAGGTTATGTAACCGACCAATCTAGATCATCTGCTTGGAATGGTGAAATCTCTGATGATGCAAAAAAAGCTCATGCATCAATTTTAAGGATGAACAAGAAATTGAGAGAATCTGTTCGCCCAGGTTCTTTACCAGCAGATTTATATCGTTTAACAATGCAAATGTTTGAAGAAGAAGGTTACGATTCTTTGACTCCTCAAGCAGGGCATTCATTAGGTAGGACTGTCCATGAGCCTCCATTTTTAGTAGAAGGATCTAATAGACCGTTGGAACCTGGAATGATTGTTGTTGTAGAGCCTACTATGAGAGTTCAAGGTGTTGGAAGTATAAATATAGAAGATACCACATTAGTTACTGAAGACGGATGTGAAAGTTTAACTTCTACTCCACGTGAATGGGATGCTTTTTTATAGTGATTTATATTATTTAAGCATTCTCCAAACTGCTTTTACTTTTCCTATAATTTCAACATCTTTTGATTCAAGCATAATTGGGTTGAAATCTTTATTAGCTGGTTCTAAACGTACGTTATTATTTTTTTGGAAATAATTTTTTAATGTTGTAGTATTATCTTTTATTATTCTTACAGCAGCCATCTGTCCATTATTAATTATTTTAGTATGTTGCATTATTATCAGATCTCCATCAGAGATTAATGCATCAATCATTGACGTACCTTTTACTTTTAGTGCATAAATATTATTTAAATTTCCTACAATAGATTGTGGTAATTCAATATGTTCTTTGCTATAAATTTCAGACCAGGATTCCTCCTCTGGTAGTGGGAATGGTTCTCCAGCTGAGATTGTTCCTAGCATTGGAACAGAAAAATTTTCAATTGCATTGAGATTTAAATTATTTGTGTCATATTTAGATAAATCTGATTTTTGCTGAGTTAATCTGAGGCTTCGAGATACCTCAGAATGATTTTTTAAAATTCCAATTGTTTTTAATTTTTCTAAATTATATTGCACTACTGAAGTTGAACTTATTTCACATCCAATTTGGATATCTCTTACACTAGGAGCATAGTCATATTCTAAAAACCATTTTTCTATAAAATTGATTATTTTTTTTTGGCGATCACTTAAGATAGTCATAATTATTTAATTTATTAGTATTCAATAGAAAATATCAATGTTGTTAATGAATTACAAAAAAATATGTCGCCATTTTATAAAAATTAGTGATGTTCATGTAGATTATCATTTTCAAAAGAAATTACTTCTAATGAGTTTGGTGGACCTTCCGGTTCTTCTGATTCTCCGAAAGCAACATAGTGCGGCACAGGTTGTTTTAATACTATAATTCCAGCTCTTGTGGTAGATAGTGGTTTGTGCCCTCCAAACCATATAACAGTGGGGCCATCCACTAATTTGACTGGACCATTTTTTATAGGTCTTAATACATTTTCATCTATTTTATTTGTTCCTGGTGTAGTTATTCCCCATTTAAGTAATCCTGTGTACTCTGAGGGTAAAACAAACCTCCATTTAGGGATTAAACCTTTCCATGGCATAATTTCAATAGCTATAGTGTCTTTTTCAACAAATGGATGAATGATTCTCCAATTAAATCGTGAAGGATTATCTTGATGAATTTCTTCTTTAGGATTAATTGGATTTGGCCTGGATTTTTCGTTAGCTAAGAATTAGATTTATTATTAAATTTTTTCATTAGGCGAGATTTTTTTCTAGCTGCATTATTTTTATGTAATATACCTTTAGAGACAGCTTTATCCAGAGCTGAGATAGCTGAAATTACAGCATCTTTTGAATCAATCGAATCTAAAGCCATTTTTACTCTTGATTTGGTATATGTTCTTACTATTTTATTGTTGGTAGCTCTTTTTTTCTGTGAGCGTAGTGTTTTAGCAGCGGGCATAATTTATAACCTAATAAAATTTTATTATCCAACAATTATATTCCTAAATATAATTATTTACTTCTAGTAAAGTTACTCGTTTATTCTAATTACTGATTCAATACCTGGTATAGCTTCAAGACGGGAGAATAATTTACTTAATTGTTGTACACCTCTGGTATAGACTGTCATTGCAATATTCACTGCGTTTGAACCTTCATTTTCTGAAGAAGTTATTTTATGAATATTTACACCTTCAGATGAAACAACCATTGTTATATCTCTAATTAGGCCAACTCTATCATAGGCATTTACAATTAATCTAGCAGAATATGTAGTGGTATATTCTCCCCAATTTACATCAACTATTTTCTCTGGTTTTAAAGAATATTTAGCATTATTACATGTTGTTTTATGAACAGTAACATCTTGATTCCTAGTTAGATACCCAATTATTTCATCTCCATGAATAGGATTACAACATCTACCTATTTTAGTAAGAAGATCTTGTTCCCCTATCACTACTAAAACTCCTGGTTGAATAGATGAATTATTATTTTTTATGTTTATTTCTGTTCGGTCTATAGCTTCAGCTATTCTTGTAATGGGTATTTTTCCTGACCCTAATGCTTCAATTAATTCTTTTGTTGTAGTGAAATCCATCTTTTTTGCTATTTCTGATTCAGATAGGTCTATACTTAATCTAGTCAGTTCTTTTTTTAATATTTTTTTACCTTCACGTTCAATGACATTTTTATTTTGCTTATTAAACCATTGTCTTACTTTAGATTGAGCACCAATGGAAGACAAAAAATTTAATTCAGGATTTAACCAATTTATATTTGGACCTTTATTTTTACGAGATTTTTTAATTTCTACTAAATCTCCATTCTGAAGTATTGTATTTAATGCTACTATTTTGGCATTTACATAAGCTCTTGTAGCATTATGACCTAATTCAGTATGTACACGATATGCAAAATCTAATGGTGTTGCTCCAATCGGCAAATCAATAACATCTCCTTTTGGTGTATATACGAATACTTGATCACTTAAAATATCTGTTTTAACTGAAGACATATACTCTTCATCTTCTGTAAATTCTTGTTGCCATTCTAAAATTTGTTTCAACCAAGTAATTTGTTGTTCAAAATTATTACCATTAGTTACGTTTTTTTCACCTTCTTTATATGACCAGTGAGAAGCAACTCCTTCTTGTGCTATCTTTTCCATTTCTTTAGTCCTAATTTGGATCTCCATAGAATAGTTACCTGGACCAATCACTGAAGTGTGTAGTGATTGATACATGTTCTCTTTTGGGTTTCCTATGTAGTCGTCAAATTCTCCTTGTAAAGGTTTCCATTTTGAATGTACTATTCCTAAAGTTTTATAACAATCATCTACATTATCGGTAAGAATTCTTAAGGCAAATAAGTCATGAATTTCATTAAATTTCCGTCCTATTTCTTGATAACGGTTAATTTTTTTATAAATACTATACAAATGTTTTGCTCTACCATAAATTAATGATTTAATATTTGATTTTTCTAATTCTGTTCTTAATGATTCTACAGCTGCGTTTACATACTTTTCTCTTTCGAGTCTTTTTCTAGCAACTAGTTTGGAAATCGTTTTGTAATTTTCAGGATTAAGATATCTGAAAGATTCATCTTCTAGCTTCCATTTAATTTCATTCATGCCTAATCGGTGAGCCAATGGGGCATGTATATCTAAAGTTTCTCTGGCTATTCTTAATTGTCTACTAACAGGTAAATATTTAAGAGTTTGCATATTGTGGAGTCTATCGGAAAGTTTAATTAATACTACTCTTACATCTTTTGTCATAGCAATTAATATTTTTCTTAGAGTAGCTGAGCGTGTTCTTTGAGGTGTATTAATTTCGATTGCCATTTGGCTATTTTCATTAATCTTATCTATATTTTTTAATTTTGTTGCTCCATCAACTATATATGCTACTTCACTACCGAATAATTCCTCAATTTCATTATATGAAACATTACAATCCTCTATAACATCATGCAGTAATGCTCCTTTGATAGTAGTAGTATCTAATTTCATTTCTGCTAGATTTTGAGCTGTTGCAATAGGATGTATTATATAGGGCTCTCCTGATATTCTTTTTTGATCTTTATGACTATTTTCAGCGAAATCTAATACTTCATTGATTTCTTCAATTTGAGTAGGATTTAAGTATAATTCCAAAGTGGTTTTCAATTTATTTTTTGGAATATTTGTTTCAGTTAAAATTTCCATAAATATTTAGTCAGATTCAAAAAATTTTACTATTTCGTCTTTATAGAAGTTTTTTACAGGAATTTTATCCCCATTTTCATCTATAAACAATATTTCTGAATCGTTTGTAACTTCTCCAATTTTTTTTAATTCAAATCCTTCTTTCTTTAATTTTTCTATAAGTTTAAAGGAATTATTTTTGGATGTCGTTATTAGTAATGCTCCTGATGAGATCAAACCTAAAGGATCTAATTTTAATTTGCTGCATATTTCTTGTGTTTCTTTTAGAATAGGAATTTTATTTTTATGGACTAATATTCCTTTTTTGGAAGCATTCGCAATTTCATTTAGTGCAGTAGAAATCCCCCCTTCTGTGACATCATGCATTGAAGTAACTAAATTAGTAGAGGATGCTATAATTGCCGGTTCAACTATTGAAATTCCAGGATTTTTTATTAATTTTTTTGCATTATTAATTACTGATTGATTAATTTGAAGGGATGATAATTTTTCTGAGTAATTTTCTGCTAATATGCTTGTCCCTTCTATACCTATAAATCCATAAAGTAAAATATCATCACCAATATTAGCATCTGAAGTTTTTATAGCTCTTGAAGCTTCTATTTCTCCTATCATAGTTCCGCATATGATTGTTTGTGATAAACCCTTAGTGATTTCAGTATGTCCACCAACTATAGTCACATTTATTTGATTTGCTGCTTCATTTAATCTTTTAAATGTTTTATAAATACTATCTTCAGAAGTGTTTTCAGAGAACAAAACAGTTGCCAAAAACCATTTTGGCAATGCTCCAGAAGTAGCTATATCATTAGCATTTATTTGTAAAGAATATTTTTCTATATTTTCGTCTACAAATGTAATAGGATCAGACGTAAGGATTAATGTTTTACTTCCAAAAGAAATATGAGCTGTATCTTCACCTACTTGCGGTCCGAGTAAAACTCTAGGGTCTTTATTATGAAATTTTGAAATTAATTTATTAACTACTGGATTAGGTATTTTTCCATTTGAGAATATCATTTGTCCATTCCAGGAACTATTGGTAAAGGTTTTCCAGACAGATATTTTCCAATTATATTTTGGAATTCTTTTGGTGTGACACTTTCAAATTCTGTCCATATATCCCCATAACCTTTAATCATATTTTTATTATTTTCACAAAACCAATCATAAGTTTTATCAACGTTATCGAAATTGAAAACTATTTTAAATCTAGTATCGCAATTTGAACTTTTTATTAGTGGGATTTGAATATTTAATAATTCAGATATATATATAATTTCGTTTTTATCAGTAATTTCTCCTGTAAGGACAGGAACTTTTTGTTGATTGTTTCTATAAATTTTTATTGAAATAGCTTTTTCAAATAGGTTGTTTTGGGAAATATTTATAGTATCAGTCATATTATTTCTAACTTCAGTACAGTTAATTGTTAGTTTTCCAGAGGAGTCTGAATGGTATTCCCATTTTTCTTTATCACTTTCTAAAATATAAATAAATCCATGATCAGGAGGGGTAAATTTTTCATAATATATTCCAGGTTCAGGGCAATTCATAGATTTGTCTTCCCAGAAAGTTTTTATAACTGAAGTAAGGATAATTTGTTTTGAGTCAATATTTTTTTCAAAAATCAGTTTAGCTATTTCATTTGTATAAGAAGATGGAGGTTCCGGAGTATTGGTTACTGTTGGAGTACTAGTAGCTGGTGGTTCTGAGATTTTTTTTACTATTGTTGGTATAGGTGTATTTGTTGTTGTGGGAATAGGAGTTATAGTAGGAATTGGAGTGGGATTATTAATTTCTGTAATAATATTTGAGTTAGGTATTTTTTTTTCTGATTTATTGAGATTACTCACAGTACAAGATCCTAAAAAGGTCAAAAATAATAAAATAAATGTAAAAAAGAAATTAGATCGCATTTTAAAAAATTATTTCGAATACTTTCCTAGGAGTAAACAAGCATTTTGACCTCCAAACCCAAAACTATTTGATAATGCTATATCAACATTTTTTTTCCTTTTAATATTTGGGACATAATCAAGATCGCAATTAGGATCCTCTTCACTATAATTTATTGTAGGATGAATTATAGAGTCATTAATAGTTTTAACACATGTAATAGCTTCTAATGCTCCTGACGCTCCTAAAGAATGTCCAATCATAGATTTAGTTGAGCTTATTGGGATTTCATTTGAAAGTTCTCTGAAAACTTTTTTAATTGCTAATGTTTCTATACGATCATTTGTTGGAGTGGATGTTCCATGAGCATTTATATAATCTACTTCTGAAAATGAGATATTTGCATAATTAATAGCATTTTGCATAGCTAATGAAGCACCATAACCTTCATTGTGAGGTTGTACTAAATGAAATGCGTCTGAAGATACTCCCCATCCTTTTATTTCTGCATATATATTTGCATTTCTTGCTAGGGCTGTTTTCTCATTTTCAATAATTAAAATTCCTGCGCCCTCTGCAGGAGCAAATCCATCCCTTTTAGCATCAAAAGGTTTAGAAGCTTCTTTAGGATTTCCTTCCCATGTGGATAAAGCATGCATAGTACTAAATCCACCCATACCTAATTCACAAATTCCAGCTTCTGAACCACCGGTAATTACAATATCTGCGGCACCACGTTTAATTACTTCTACTGCCTCACCTATCGATTGAGTAGAAGCTGCACATGCAGTTACACAGGTATTTGTGTAACCAGTAATTCCCCATATACGACTGATATTTGCTGAAGCCATATTAGGTAACATCATAGGTATATAAAAAGGGCTCATTCTCATTACCCCTTTGTTATTTTTTATTTCAGATTGTGAATCAGTTTCAGGTAGACCACCTGAACCAACTCCCATTAAAATCCCTACTCTGTTAGGGTCATAATCATTGATATTTAGATTAGAATCTTTAAGTGCTTGATCAGTGGCGTGTATAGCGTATTGTGTGAATCTTGCCATTCTTCGAGATTCTTTATTAGATACAATATGTTCAATCGAAAAATCTTTTATTTCTCCAGCTACTTTACATGGGAAAGGATCAGGTGAAACCAAAGAAATTCTATCTATTCCTGAATTTCCATTTTTTATATTTGTCCAAAATTGATCGACGTTATTTCCTAGGCATGAGACTAATCCCATACCTGTAATTACAACTTTCATACCTTTTTTCTTTTGCCATAAAATATAATTTATTCATTAATTATAAAATTCTTTTTCAACTTTTTTAATAGTTTCAATAGTTTCTGCGGCTATAAATAATGATCCAGTAGATAATATTACTTCATTTCTTTTTCTTATTTTTTTAGCATAATATATGGAATTTTCTGTATCATTGAAATCTCCGATAATATTTTTTTGATACTTTTTTAGAATTTTTTTAAGTTGATCAACTGGTATTGACTTAGGGTGTCTTGATCTTGTTAGAATTATTCTTGGATTTAGGTGTATAAGTACCTTCATTACAATTTTTGGATCATGACCATATCCAGCACCAAAAATTATAACGATATTTTTTTTATTTATTCCTGTGTAATTTATGGTTTTGACTAATGCTTTTGCAGCGTTTTCATTATGTGCCCCGTCTGTAATAATTAAATATGGAGATTTTTTTAAGACCTGAAACCTTCCAGGCCAATTAACTTTAGATATAGACTCATTTATAGATTTTAAGTTGAATTTAGTATTGATTTCTGAAAATTTTACTAAAGTAGCTAAAGCTGTGGATAGATTAATTATTTGATGTTCTCCGAGTAATGGATAATCTACATTAATTTTCCCGTTAGTAGTATTAAATAAAATTTTCGATCCATTAATGCCCATATTTTGAATTTTAGATACTGTTACTAGTTCAGATGTTTTGTGTAATGGTGCTCCAATATTTTGAGCATATTTTACTAGAATCTTTTCAACGTTATCCATTTGTTTAGAAATTATGACTGGTATATTTTTTTTAATTATTCCAGCTTTTTCTAAAGTTATCTTTTCTATATTATTTCCTAGAACATTCATATGATCCATGCTAATTTCAGTAATCACGGATACTTGTGGTGTAATGATATTAGTGGAATCTAATCTTCCACCTATCCCGACTTCTATTACTGATATATCAACTCTTTTTTTCTTAAAATAATTAAGAGCCATAGCATTGATTGCCTCAAAGAAAGATATTTGTATATTTTCTTCTTTTGACATTTTTAAAATAATTGGCCAAATATTATTTAATTCATTTGCAAAATCTCTTTCTGGAATTGAACGATTATCTATTTGAATCCTTTCTGTAATTTTATGGATAGATGGAGATGAAAAAAAACCTACCTTTAGGCCTGATCCTATCAAGGATTTTGAAATTAACGCAGAAGTGCTTCCTTTACCGTTTGTTCCTGCAACATGTATGAATTTTTGATATTTTTGAGGATTATTACAGTAATCTAATAATTTACTAATTTTAGATAAGTCAAATTTTGTACTTTTTTGAACGTTGCTAGAATTTTCAAAATTTCCTAGAGACATTAATTTTTTTATTGAATTTTCGTATGCTATATTCATAAAGGTTATATTATTCAATTTTTATTTAGTTAAGGAATATTTAATTTGAAGTATAAAGAACTTTTTTCAGATATTTTATTTAACAATCGTTCTGATTATAGTGAAATTAGGATCGAAGAAACAGATTCAACACGTTTAGTTTATAAAGGTAAAGAATTAGATAATGTATCACAGAATATTGGTTTTGGAGGAAATGTTAGATCTGCATACAAAGGTGGATGGGGATTTTCAAGTTTTAATTTTTTGCCAGATCTAGAAAAAGATTTAAGAAATATTCACGGTGAAGCTTTTTATCAAGCTAAAAGTATTGGGGATTCAAAAACTAATTTAGCAGAAGC
>Ga0310344_10002763_pt1 | contig 13135 bp, 10 predicted proteins | sample HC15DNA20200_MG_FD_203801 | JGI IMG/M metagenome (GOLD analysis project Ga0310344, IMG submission 203801) | Marine microbial communities from station ALOHA, North Pacific Subtropical Gyre - HC15-DNA-20-200_MG | ecosystem: Environmental > Aquatic > Marine > Oceanic | place: Pacific Ocean: North... | reverse complement strand
TTTTCAATCTTTCCAGAAATTGACTCTTTTATAAAAGATTTTACATCTTCTTCGGAAACTCTTCCTAATCTCTCCGAACCCTGTATTTGATAAATGTCAGCTCCAAACTCTCTTGCTAATTTTCTGACTTTTGGACTTGCGCTAACTATATCTTTTTTATCGCTCATAATTATAATTTTGTAGGAATTGGTTTATTTTTATCTATATTATATTTTTTTATAGCTTTTTCAGCATATTTTGATGGAATCAGTTGCTCCTTTGCGAGAGCGCTTAAAGCATATGTAACGATATGTTCTTTATCTACTTCAAAAAATTTTCTTAATTTTTTCCTTCCATCGCTTCTTCCATAGCCATCAGTACCAAAAGAATAAAAAGGCTTTGAAATATAAGGTCTAATCTGATCCGCAAAACTTCTTACATAATCTGAAGCGGCGATGATTGGACCGTCTCTATTTTCTAAACATTTTTCAGCATAGGATTTTTCTGTTTTTTCTCCAGGGTTTAAAAGGTTTTTTCTTTCGACTTCCATGCCATCTTTTCTTAATTCATTAAAGCTTGTGACGCTCCAAATATCACTATCTATATTGTATTCTTTGCTCAAAACTTCTGCTGCTGCTATCATTTCTCTTAAAATTGTTCCACATCCTAATAATTGAATTCTAATTTTTCCACCATTATTAATTTCTTTAAACAAATACATCCCTTTTAATATTCCTTTCTCGCTGTCCTTGGGAATTGCTGGATGTTTATAATTCTCATTCATTACTGTTATGTAATAAAAAATATTTTCTTGCTTTTCGTGCATTCTCCCTAGTCCTTCTCTTAAAATTACTGCCAGTTCATAAGCAAATGTTGGGTCGTAACTAATACAATTTGGAACTGTTGAAGCAAGTAAATGGCTATGTCCATCTTGATGTTGTAATCCTTCTCCTGCTAGAGTCGTTCTTCCTGCGGTGGCCCCAATTAAAAAACCCCTTGATTGAGAATCTCCAGCGGCCCAAATTAGATCCATTACTCTTTGAAAACCAAACATGGAGTAGAATGTATAAATTGGTATCATCTCTAGATCGTGATTTGTGTATGAGGTGCCTGCAGCAATCCATGAGGACATCGCTCCCGATTCCGTTAAACCTTCTTCTAAAACTTGTCCCTTTTTATCTTCCTTATAGGAGCTAAGTTGCTCTGAATCCACGGGTTCATATTTTTGACCTTCATGAGCATAGATACCAATTTTTTGAAAAAATCCTTCCATTCCAAAAGTTCTTGCCTCATCAGGTATAATTGGAACTAATTTAGAAGCAATATTTTTGTCTCTCAATAAATTTGTTAACATTCTTACTAAAGCCATAGTTGTCGACATGCTACGGTCTTCAGAAGATCTTAGCATATTTTCAAAGATTTCTTTTGTAGGTTTTTTAATTGGTTTAGCAAAGGAACTTCTTTCTGGTAAATTTCCACCCAGCTTCATTCTCATTTCCTTAATATATTTTATCTCTTCTGAATTTTCTTTTGGTTTATAAAATTCTATATTTTTTACCTGCTTGTCTGTAAGAGGAATGTCAAAACGATCCCTGTAGTAGAGCAAATCTTCTTCTCCTAATTTTTTTTGTTGATGAGTTGTGTTTATACTTTCTCCTGATTTGCCCATTCCATAACCCTTGATTGTTTTTGCTAAAATTACAGTAGGTTGCCCTTTGGTTTTCATTGCCTCATGGTAAGCAGCATAAACTTTATGAGGATCGTGTCCTCCTCTATTAAGCTTCCAAACGTCTCTATCAGTCATTGTTGAGACTAATTCTGTTAATTCAGGATATTTTCCAAAAAAATTTTTTCTTACATAAGCTCCGTCATTCGCTTTGAAAGCTTGATATTCTCCATCAACACATTCGTTCATTCTTTTTATTAATAATCCTGTTTTATCTTTAGCAAGTAATTGATCCCAGTATGATCCCCATATAACTTTAATTACATTCCAACCTGCGCCTCTAAAAATACCTTCAAGCTCCTGAATAATTTTCCCATTTCCTCTGACTGGGCCATCTAATCTTTGCAAATTACAGTTAATAACAAATATTAAATTATCTAACTTTTCTCTTGAGGCTAAACTAATTGCTCCTAGAGATTCTGGCTCGTCCATTTCTCCGTCTCCTAGAAAAGCCCAAATTTTTCTATCTTCATCTTTTAATAATCCTCTATTGATTAAATATTTTGTAAACCTAGCCTGATAAATTGATAAAATTGGGCCGAGTCCCATTGATACTGTTGGAAATTGCCAAAACTTTGGCATTAACCATGGATGGGGGTAAGATGATAATCCATCAACTCCAACTTCTTGTCTAAAATTTGCCAATTGCTTATCAGTAAGTCTTCCCTCTAGGAAGGCCCTCGCATACATTCCTGGTGCGCTATGACCTTGAAAATAAATTAAATCTCCTCCAAATTTATTATTTTTTGCTCTCCAAAAATGATTCATTCCTACATCATAAAGGGTGGCTGCGGAAGCAAATGTTCCTATATGGCCTCCAAGCTCCGGATTTTTTTTGTTGGCTTTAACTACCATTGCGGCTGCGTTCCATCTAATTAAAGATCTAATTCTTCTTTCAAGATTTTGATCGCCTGGAGATTTAATTTCTGATTCAACAGGTATAGTATTTATGTAAGGTGTAATTCTGGTTAGCGGTCTATTAGATCCTTCTTTATAAGCTTCATCTATTAATTTTTTTAGTAAATAATGAGCGCGATCAGATCCGTCTTTGGCAATAACTGCGTCTAATGAATCTAGCCACTCTTTAGTTTCTGTTGGGTCAATGTCAGAGCCGTTTAGCCTAGCAGGTATTTTTTTTCTTGAATCTTCTTTGATTTTTTGTGGAATGGTGGTTTCAGCTGCTTTAATAATTTTTTCAGTTTCCGGCAAAACTCCTTCATCTTTCAATACTAATGGTTCTTCTTTGCTTTTTCTTTTCTCTGATGATTTTTCTAATTTTTCTGAATCTTTTGAAATTTCATTTTTCTCATCTTCGATAGTAGCCAAAACACTTCCTTTTGAAACCTTGTCTCCTATTTTTACCTTTAGTGAAGAAATTTTACCTGAAAAGGGAGATGGGACTTCAACACTAGATTTATCACTTTCAAGGGTAACGACGGGATCATCTTTTTTTATTATAGCTCCAGGTTTAGTTAAAATTTCAATTATTTCAACATTCTCGAAATCTCCAATATCAGGAACAATTATTTTTGATGCCATATTTAATGATTTATTTATACCACAATTTAATCTTTTTTCAGCCATGTAAATATTCAAACTACAAACATGACGTCAATCTTGGAAAATTTAGGAAAACTATTTGAGCCAAAATATAAAAATTTAGACGCAAAACTTTGGGTGCAAAAAATTTTATTAAGAAAATATTTGGCTAAAACCTATTATAAACACAATTAATACTGCTACTGCTTAGTAAATCTGAAAACTTTTTGTTGTAAAAGGCATTTTTTTAATCTTGTCTTTTTAATATTTCTTGCGAGCTTCTCTAGTATCATTTTCTTTCCACACACATAGCTATGCCCATACCTCCACCAATACAAAGAGTTGCTAATCCTTTTTTTGCAGATCTTTTTAGCATTTCGTGTAAAAGTGTAACAAGAATTCTTGTACCGGAAGCTCCTATCGGATGCCCCAAAGCTATAGCCCCGCCATTTACATTAACCTTTTCTTTAGGCAACCCCAAATCTTTTATTACTGCTAAACTTTGAGCAGCAAAAGCTTCGTTTGATTCTATTAAATCTAAATCTTTAATATTCCATCCAGCTTTTTCTAATGCTTTTTTAGAAGCTGGTATCGGTCCAGATCCCATCAGTGAAGGATCTACTCCGCATGTTGCCCAAGAAACAATTTTAGCTAAGGGTTTCAGTTCTCTTTTAATAGCTTCGTTTTCACTCATTAAAACGACTGCTGCCGCACCGTCATTAATTCCTGAAGCATTTCCAGGAGTAACAGTCCCATTTTTTTTAAATGATGGCCGAAGCTTTTCTAAGCTTTGGATGGTCGTGTTGCTTCTCGGATGTTCATCTATTTCAAATTTTTCAATAGATACAATTTCATTTTTAAAATTGCCTTGTTGTTTTGCTTTTTCAGCTTTAACTTGGGAGGATAAAGCAAATTCGTCCTGTTCTTTTCTGCTAATATTCCATTTTTTTGAAACATTTTCAGCGGTCATACCCATGTGGTAACCATTAAACGCATCCCACAAACCATCTTTTATCATTGTATCTACAAGTTTATCTTCATCTAATTTATTATTTTTTCTATAATTTATTGTGTGAGGTGCGTTAGTCATACTTTCTTGACCTCCAGCTATAATTATTTTTGCATCTTTAGTAATAATAGATTGATAACCTAGTGCTACAGACCTTAGTCCAGAACCACAAACTTGGTTTACTATGCAAGCAGGTTTTTCTATCGGCAAACCAGCTTTTATTGCTGCTTGTCTTGCAGGGTTTTGCCCTGCGCTAGCGGTAAGCACCTGACCCATTATTAAATCATCAATATCATTATTTTTTAAATTTGATTTTTTTATAACTTCTTTAATGACTTTGGCCCCAATATCGTGAGCCTGCATTTTTTTTAAAGATCCATTAAATTTTCCAATGGCAGATCTAACAGCTGATGTTATAACAACATTTTTTTTTTCTGCATCCATAATTTAATCTATTTTGTTAAATGATAAAATATATTTGATCAATAACAATATATTAAATTAGCACATAGAAAGAAGCTTTAAATGAGACATGTTCTTTGATAGATAATCATTAGGCGCCTGTAGCTCAATTGGATAGAGCGCTTGGCTACGGACCAGGAGGTTCTGGGTTCGACTCCTAGCAGGCGCGCCATAATTAAATTTAATTATAATTAGGTCTTAATTTTAAAATACTTTTTTCTATAAGGTAAAAAACTAAATAGGAAAATATAAATAGAGACAAAATATAATATATGAATATAAAATTAATATTTTGCAAATTATAAAATTTTATAAAATATATAAATATAAAATGAAATAAATAAACAGAATATGTTTGGTTTGCAAGTATACTATACAAACCATTTAAATATTTTAAATTTATAATGGGGTTTATTTGAATAAAAAAAATAATTGAAAAAATAGATATTAACTGTATTAGTGCAACATATATAAATTGTGCAAAATTTATCTCATTAGTTAAAATATTTTTAAAATAAAAGAAAATAAAAAAAGTTATAATTAAAGCCACAAGACTATATTTAAATTTTTTTATTACTTCAAAATAATGTGCGATCATTGCTCCAAATAAGATTGCATCCAACCTTAAAAAGGTTCCAGTTCTGTAAAAATCTCCATCGTTAAAATTAAATAAAAATAATAATTTTAAGGAATAAATAATTAACAAAATAAATATAAATATTTTTTCAATACTAAGTTTATTAAAAATTATCAAAAAAATAGGAAATAAAAAATAAAACCATTCTTCAACTGATAAAGACCAAGCTATAACCATATAGTCAGAATTTAAAAAATCAGGATATGTTTTTTGAACAAAAAATAAATATTTTAGTGTGTCAAAGTTAAAGCTTTTAAAAATGATAGAAAAGCAAATTAAAGCAATGATAAAAATTGGTATGGTTCTATACCATCTTCTAAGATAAAAAATTTTTACGTTTTTTTTATCATTATATATTTTAATTAATTGTGGGTATAAAACAAATCCACTAAGAACAAAAAATAAATCCACAAATAAAAAAGATAAATATTCAAAATTGGAAGAATTAAATAAATAGGTATAATAATGGCAAACTGCTACTCCGTATCCCGCCATTCCTCTAAAAAGATCTAAGCTTTCTATTCTTTTCATAAAATTATTTAAATTTAAAATTTTGAATAGATAAAGGGAAGTATTTCTAAATCTTCACTTAAAATAAATACAATAGAGAATAATATTAATATAAATAATAAACGAACTAGCCAAAATTTTGTTCTATTAAAGAAAAGTTTAAAAATTTCAAAAAAAGAAGACATATATTTTAATACTATTTTTAGCAGTGTTGATTTTAGTCTTTATCATGTTTAAAAACAAATTAATAATGATCCAAATAAAACTTAAACATTTTATTGTAAATTTTTTATCTATTTCTTTTGCTATATTTCTATGCTTCTTATTAACGAATTTTATTTTTATTAAAATTTCGCATCAAAAGCTATTTCCAAGATCTTTGGCTGGTTCGTTACCTAATATTTTATTTACTTTTTATGGAGATACATACAGCAAAAAAAGTCTAAAAAAATATACAGCTATTCTTGGGGGTTCATATGCTCAAGGTGGAGGTGACGCATACTTAAATAGAGTATACGATTATTCTATTGCTCATCATTTAAATAAAATTGATAAAAAAAATTATCTTAATTTTGCTCGCGCAGGCTTTGGTTCTATATCTGCAACTTCAAATTTAATTAATATTTATAATTTATCTAATTTTTCAAATTCTATTGAAGATTTGGAAAAACCAAATTCAATAATTTTCTTTTTTAATGAAGATTACTTACTCGAAGCCAATATAAATGAATATAGATTGTTTGGAAAACAAAACCAGGACATAAGCGATTTTGTAATAAATCGTATCAATGATAAATTGCAGTTTAGTAGTACTGAAAAAATTGCTAACAACTTTCCCCTGATATTATTTATATCAAAAATAGGTTCCCATATTAAAGATTTTTTTAGTGCTGTAATAGAGAATCCTAAAAAAACTAAATCTTTATTAACTGATAGATTAAAAAAATTATTTGGTCATACAATTATTTTAAAAAGTAATTTAGATTCTAAAAAAAATTTAGATAAAAATATAAACTCAATTAAAAATTATTCTAAAGTAAAAAATATTCCGCCATTATCAGGCGCAAGTCTCAACTTAACAAAAGATGAAATATCGTTAGCTTTAGAAATATTTAAAGATTCAATTAAATTCTTAAAATCTTGGTCAAAAATTGATAACATTTCTATTGTATATATACCATCGCCCATTACATCTTACACGTGGAATGAGCCCATCAATTATCAAATATCGGGGACCATTGAAGTCAGACATGTCACTAACGAAAAAAACAAAATTAATAATATCTTTATCAGAAAAATTATAAAAGAATTTTCAGAAAATAACGAAATTCAATTTTTAGATCTTACTGATCATATAATCAAAATTTCAGAAAATAAGATTCTTCACGGCCCATTGGATTGGTTGCATTTAAATTATGATGGATATAAAAGTGCAGCAAGCTACATAATTGAAAATGATAAAAAAAATTAAAAATTTTAAGACATAGATTTTGTTATGATATTTAGAACAATTACAAAGCTTACATTAAAAAAAATGCTTATATACTTTTTTCTTTTAATAATTTTATTTATAATAATGCTAGCCTTAATTTTTTAATTTTATGAGTAATGATTTTGAACAAATAAGTGTCAAGCCTGGCTTTATGAAGCATAATGGTGGACTGCTATTTAAAACTATTTCAGAAAATGAATACCACTTTAAAACTATGATAAAAGAAAATCACCTTAATGCCGCTGGTATTACTCATGGTGGTTTTTTGTCAGCTATAGTAGATGCTGGAGCCGGCACTTCTGCTCATAGAGCAGCTGGGGGAAGTCCGTGTGTGACTATTTCTTTAGAACTTAAATTTATTTCAGCTGTAAAATTGGGGCAGGAATTAATTGGAAAAACAAAAATACAAAAAAAAACTAAATCGATGGTTTTTTTAACTTGTGAATTAACTGTTGCAAATAAAATTGTAGCCACAGCTTCTGGAGTTTGGAAAATATTAAAACTATCTGGAGCCGGACCAGGCGGGTAAAGATTTATAAATAAATATACTTGGATAAGCAAAAATTAAGGTTGATAAAAAAGTGTTACCAAAAAATGGTATTGCTAAAATATAACAATCAATTAATCCCTTCAAATTTTTTTCGTAAAGATTTCCTAATGCCCAAACGCCGAAGTTAGTAATAACAAAGAATATTAATGAGCCAAATAAGCTAAAAAGAAATAAGCTTTTGTAGTTTAATTTAGAACCAGCCCTATAAAAAGTAAAAGTAATTAACATTAAAGATAGATAAACAACAAACATGTTATCATAAAAACCAATAAAAAAGTCAGCAATTACCATTGAAGCTATTAAAACTAAAAAAGAAAAATATAAATTTTTAAAAAAGTAACCACTTAAAATTGCTACGGCAATAATTGGAGTAAAATTAGGTGGATGTGGTATTAATCTAGATAGCGCTAAGATTAATATTAAAGTTATTGGAAAAATTTCTTTTTTCATCATATTTGATTATTAATATTTACGTTTAAATGACAACTCAATTCTTCTACCCTCTTGATTATAAGTGTCTGGCCTCTGATAATTTTCATCAGTTAAGTTAAGTATATTTACCGACCATATACTGCCAAAAAGATCTTTTGATAAGTTTAAATTCATTATATCGGAGCTATCAACTTTAGCTCTAAAAGTTCCATTTTTCCAATCTTCAACTTTACCTACGTGTCTATAATCATAATTTAAATGGAACGGTCCCAAAAAATTTGTTAAAAATTTTTTGGAATAATTTACACCAAATTGTTGTTCTGGTCTTCTAAGTTGTGGATCTCCATCTCCCTCTCTACTTTTAGAAAAAGTACTGAATAGAGTAATTTTTTGATTTTGATTTTTGAATACTAAACTACTCTCCAATCCCTCTTGTTCAATATCTATTAGTTCATTATAACCGTATGTTGATGTGCCCCGGTTTAAAACATCAGAAACTGAACCTTTATACGCTGTAGATTCAATAAAAAAATTTTCAGAAAAATTGTATTTTGCAGATAGTTCTCTTGTTAAGCTGGTTTCAGGTTTTGTAGTATTCATAGCTTTAAAGCTTCCGCTAGGATTAGCTCCATGCAAAACAAAAAGGTCTGGATGTCTTAGTCCGGTAGACTCTGATAAACTCAATGTTAGGTCATTAATTAATTTTGTTAAGTTAAGTCTGTAAGTCAAATGTTCTTGACTATATTTATGACTATCGCCCCTCAAATGAGCTGATAAAATTGTATTATCATTTATTTCATAACCTAAATTTGAATATATACCAAAGTTATCGGAATGACCCTTTGCTGATGACCCCCAATTTCCTTTTATTTGGAAATCTCCTTTATTGTAATTGTAATCACTACCAAAACCTAAAGAAATATTATTCGATAAATTTAATTTTCTCTCCCCTTTAAACGTATAAGATTTAGAGTAATATTTATTTTTAACAGCAGTATCGTAATACCGATCATGCACATGAACATGTGCTGTAAAACTATCCTCTAAATCTTTTTTTTTATTTTCAATGCTAGTTTGAAACGCATACATTATGTTGTCAGCATTTGCATTTGCGTCGTCCCAACTGTCATAACCGCTGTCGGTTTTACGAGTATAACCTGTAAATTTCAATTTAGTATTATCGCTTAAAAATTTCATTGAATTATAATTTAAAGATAAATTTTTAGTTCCATCCAAATCTTTTGATGTATCTTGAGTACTTAATTCTTCAATTTGAGAAGATCCTGCTTGGATATTGTGATGCCAGCCATTTTTGTCTAAATAAGTATAGTTTCCGCTAATAGAATTTGTTCTGCTATGAGAGCCGCTTATTAAAATAGAGTTTTGATAATTTATGTCAGTAACGAAATTTATCGCCCCTCCAATTGCAGCGGGTCCAAAAATTGCACCACTTGCACCTTTATAAATTTCTATTTGTTGTATACCTTGTAAGAAATCATAACCAAAATCAAACATGGCCTTCGGCGAGCTTTGGTCATTAATTGGAATTCCGTTTAATAAAACTAATGTATGGTTTGAATTAGTGCCTCTCATAAAAACTGAAGTTTTTTGTCCTTTAGGGCCATCACTATATACGTCAACTCCAGTGACATGTTCTAAAAGGCTTCTTACATCTTGGAAACCAGAGTCAATCATTTGTTTTTTTGTAATAACAGTTCTTCCTAAAGTTTGTTCGGTGATTTTTGATGTATTAGGAGTTGAAAATATTGTTAAACATGGTTTTCCAGTAGTATTTTTCCATTCACATTTTTCAAGGTCTTTACCATTAACCTGCAAACTATATAAAAATAAAACTAAAATTGTAAAAAAAAATTTCATAACAGCATCTAATAATAGTGCCGTTGTCAATTTTTCATTGCAGAACTAGATTTTTCCTGACCATCGTTCAACAGCGGGCTATACTGGGTGGCACTCCGACTTTACGGTTGCAGGGACAGCCAATGAATTTCGCACTGATTTCCCACCATGCATTTCAGTATTGTATTTAATCTATCATATTTTTTTTTTAAATTAAATGATAAATTTTTTAAGCAGATACTTGTCTAGGTTCTTTGAAAGTCTTAATTTCTTTTTTATTATTAGAAGTGTTCATAAAAAAGTCGCGTTGACGTAACATTTCTAGCATTTTCATGAAAGTTAGGGTTGGATCATTAAATTTATGGTTTTTTATTTGACTAATAATCCTGTCAGAACGATCGTCCGCAAGGTAAAAAAATATTTCGGCTCCTCCATTAAATTCACTAATTGGTCTTTCACCTTTATCTGTGTTCATCCATCTAACAAAATCATAACTATATGATTTTGAAAAATTCTTAGGGTTTTTACCTTCCATGAATTCTTTCATATTTATTATCTTTTTAGAATTAAAATCTAAAGTTTCTTTCAATTGTTGAATGTAATTTTCTGCTACTTCTTTTTTATATCGCTCAGATATCATTTTCTTCAAAACTTCAAATACTTTTTGATCCATTTGATCTTTATATTCAAACATAATCTTTGCAGTATAATAATGATTTAATTTTGCAAATTTATCAGCTAACATATTTCCTGCTTCGTCCTTCTCTGTATATTTTTTAAATAACTCCTCTTGAGTATCAAATATTTCTTCTTTTGTTTTCTGTCTAAGTTCATTTAATAATTTTCCAAGGTCACTGTTTGAATCTGCTAAATCCTTATTTATAGTTAAAATAAAATCAATAGGGTTAATTTTTAATAATAAGGCAAATTTCATAGTTTCAAGATAAAAGGTTGAGTTCCACAACAAAAAAACGAAAAAGTTTACAGGTCTCATATCTATAATATCTTTTTCTGTCATAGTATTCGTTTCTGTAATAATTTTTTCAGTCTCTATTACTTTTAGTCCAGAATAAATTCCATAGCCTTTATCCAGCATTCTATATTTTGTTTTTATTCCATGTTCTTTAAGATATTCTGGCTTAGCCATTTCAGTGCCCTCGAGAACTTGACAATTAAAAGTTACAACTTCATCAAAACCTTGGTTAAAAACAGTACGTAAACCATTTAAATAACTTTCTTTAGTTTCACCAGGCAGTGCCAGAATTAAATCTGTATGAGTTCTTAAACCTTTTAGTTTAATGTGTTTTCTTACCTCATTAAATTTATCAAGAGAAATATTTGCTCTTTTTACATTTTTTAATGCTGTTTGATCCATAGATTCATATGCTATTGTTATTCCTTTTCCCAAAACAGAGCCCAGAGTTTCGGCGATTCCAATTACTCGTTCGGATGAATTTTTTGCCCATTGAGTCCATACTGTTTGTGGCCATCCAGTTTCTTCGTAACAATTTCTTATAATCTTAGAAATTTCCTGATCTCGTTTATGCATTCCGAAATTTGAATCTGCTAAATAAAAATAAGAACTGTGTTTGATATGGTGAGCGATGTATTCTAATTCTGACTTAATCCTTTCTAAACTATATTGGTTAGCTTTACGCAACCATTCATCTCCCCAACCACAAAAAGTGCATTTAAATGGGCATCCTCTCATTGTTTCAGTGATCGGGATCAAATACTCTACATCAAAAAATTCGTCCAATACTCCTTCTAAGTATGGCGATGGTATGTCATCCAAATTAGAATATCGTTCATTAATATTTCCCATAATGACTTTTTTGCTTAAATGATCGTAGTAAGCAACGTTGTCAATTATAGGACTTTTATTTCCTTGTGTTGGTAATTCATTTTTACTAAATAGGTTAATAATATTTAGCAATCCTGTCTCACCTTGATTTACTACAAAATAATCTAGAAATGGACGATTTAAAAAATATGACTCCATATCAAAAGTATTAAAACTTGGTCCCCCCATTAATGTCGTTACCCGAGGAAACTCTTTTTTAAATAGCTTAAGCATTTCAATATTTAAATTATAATTCCATGTATAATTAGCTAATCCAATTATATCCGGTGGATTTTTTCGAACAGCCTTGATCATTTCTTCTGGAAATTTAAATAATTTAAAATTTAATTTCGCTCCACCTTTATAGAATTTTTGAGCATGAACGCTTATTGTTCCAAGGTTTAATGGAAACGTGAATGGACCAAAAGATCTATAATTATTTGCCAGATCACCAAGATATATATTTATTGAAGACTGCGTCATAATTGGTATTAATTTTTAATTAAATTTAACTGTTTAATTTTAAAAACATACTAAATTAAAAATTGAATTTTTCAAGACTTTTGGCCTCTAGCGATAACTATTTCTTTGTCCTGAATGTATTTCAGGCCGTATTTTAAAGACATTTCCGCTTTATGTAGTTCAATTCCCATGTCCCCAGCATGTTGCAATGTTGAAATAAACTTTTCTTTAATTAGTGTATTAATTATTTCTATTGCAGTTTTTCCACTAACAATGGCAATCATATCATGAATGGGGGAATTACCTAATTTTGAAAATTTGCAGTATCCAACTCTGATCAATTTCTTTTGTCTATCTATCGCAATTAAAAAATAACCTTTTGGGTCCATCCGCCAATCTTTTATTCTATGGTATTTAGCAGTAATTCTTTTTTTTATTTTTTTATTTATTTTATACCAGCGGCCCTGTATAAAATTTTTTTTTTTATTTTTTTTACCCATAATTAAATTTCGCTTTTTTTTCTTCTATAATTTAAATAACCAAAACTAATTAAAAATAAAAGAGCAAATGGGTAAACAATTGCTTTGTTGGGTCTGTCTAAATTTTCAATTTTAAATTCAGTAATTATATCCCCCAT
>Ga0310344_10002762_pt1 | contig 13140 bp, 10 predicted proteins | sample HC15DNA20200_MG_FD_203801 | JGI IMG/M metagenome (GOLD analysis project Ga0310344, IMG submission 203801) | Marine microbial communities from station ALOHA, North Pacific Subtropical Gyre - HC15-DNA-20-200_MG | ecosystem: Environmental > Aquatic > Marine > Oceanic | place: Pacific Ocean: North... | reverse complement strand
CTAACCGTTCTTGAAAAGATGGGAATTTCTGCTGACAGCCTTGGCGATGCCACCGGCGAACTTCCGGTTCTGTCCGAGGTGTAGGTGAATGGCTGGTGGGCATCATGTCGGTGTCGCACCTCTGGGTCGTGTGCACGGGTAAGGAATGGGTATGCGAATGCGCAACGAACTATTAACGATAACCTTCGGGAGTTTGGCGTTAGCGGTTGCGAGCGTTACAGCGGCGAATGAAGGTGACCTGCGTGTGGTTGATGCTGCAAAGCAGCAAAACGAAGCTTCGGTTCGGGATTTGCTCACTCGGGGGACTCCGGCTGACGTGGCTCAGCCAGATGGGTTTACGGCTCTTCACTGGGCGGCGCAGTGGAACCACGCTGAAATCGCTGACCTCGTCATTGACGCAGGTGCGGATGTGAATGCGGGGGACCAGTACCAAGTGACGCCGCTAGCCTTAGCCTGCCTTAACGCGAGTTCTTCCATGGTGGAACGACTATTGGAGGCTGGAGCGGACCCGAATTCAACCCAAGAGTCTGGCGAAACGGCGCTTATGACTTGTGCGCGGAGCGGTCGGTGGAGCGCCGTGTCTCTGCTTGTTGCCCGTGGGGCAGATCTGGATGCGCGGGAAAGGGACCATGGTCAGACTGCCCTGATGTGGGCTGCCTGGGAAGGGCATACCGATGTGGTGAGCGGGTTGTTGCGCCACGGTGCCGAGGTGGACACACAGACTACCACCGGCTACACGGCGTTACTGCTTGCAGCCCGAGAAGGTTACACAGAGACTACCAAGGCTCTACTCGATGCTGGGGCGGATGTGAATGCCACGGCAGAGGATGGTACGTCTGCCTTGCTGGTTGCCGTTATTCGAAGACATACAGGTTACGCAAAGTTTCTACTCGACCACGGCGCTGATCCGAATCTTGGTCCTGGATTCACCCCTTTGCACTGGGCGGCCGGCGAATGGGATACCGAACTGAATGATTTTTCGAATGGTGTGGCAGAGGGCAATCAGTGGAGTGCCTTTGGTGGACTTTTTCCAGCGGACCGGTTACGGATGGTAAAGCTTCTTCTCGACCACGGTGCAGACCCGAATATTCGGACTGATAGAACTCCAGGGTTCGGGATTCGAGTGAAGGGGCACTTAGGCAACATTTCAGGGGGGACGCCTTTCCTGATAGCGGCTCGAGCAAACGATGTCGACGTCATGCGGGAGTTGTTGTTACGTGGTGCCGATCCACTGACTCCTACCAAGAACGGGACCACACCCCTGATGATGGCTGCCGGTGTTGGCCACGAGCCAGGCATCACTCGATCTATGGAGGGTGAGGCACTCGAGGCGGTCTACCTTTGTGTCGAGCTTGGAGCCGATGTGACTGCGGTTAACGAGGCCGGCGATACCGCCTTGCACGGGGCAGCATGGCGCGAGAGGGCAGATTCGATTGTTGAGTTCCTTGTGGCTCGAGGGGCCGACATTGATGCCAAGAATCGGAAAGAGTGGACGCCACTCGTTATAGCGGAAGGGGTTCATACTGGCGGTAACTTCATCAAATCCGATACAACCGCTGCGCTACTTCGGACACTCGGTGCAACGCCCAGTCCGCCAGATATTTCAAGGGAGCCGGACGCCAGATAAGCGACGGCAGCCTGGAGTGAGTGTCCGGGCCGTGCCCTCGTAGAGCTGGTTTCACAATTCAGTAGTGCCGTGAGCGTCCACACGCCAGGGGCCAGTGTCTGAGCTGGCGTTTCTGGGTTTAGTGGATGGCCTTTTTAGCCCGCGTTCAGTGGAAGTACGGTCACTTAAACCGCCTCCTGGTATGCCTTGGTTGTCTGCCCTGGGGGACCTCAACTACTACGCAAACCCTCGTTGGACTGGCTGCAAGGCGTACGGGAGGTTGCCTCACCCGAAGAGTCCTGACCACGATGGTCATCTTGTAGCGATTGATATTGAAACTGGTGCTGTTCGCTGGCGTCATTCGACTCGAACGCAGTCGTTGGTGGCTGCCTTGACGACCGGTGGAGGATTGGTGGTCACAGCGGATGGTGACCGCTACTTGTATATCTAATGATGTCGAGACACGGGCGGTGTTGTTTCAGACACGCCTGCCGTCTCCTCCTCAAGGGTTTCCTATCACTTACGCCGTGGATGGACGCCAGTACCTAGCCGTTCCTGTCGGTGGTGGTCGTCAGGTCGGTGCACCCAACGCGATGTTTGTGTTCACGTTGCCCGAGGAAGGTAGTGAGGAACCGTGAGTTTGAAGCCTTGGCTCGAAGCGAAAGAAGGGTTAGGCACATTCTCGGTGTAAACGCACGGTCCCCCGCGCGTTTACACCGTTGAGTCTGGCAAACTGGTTCACGACTCGAGCGTAGCGGTCATCGAAATTTCAGCATTCATAAGTTTCGAGATAGGGCAGCCGGCCTTGGCATCGTTGGCTGCGCTCTCGAACGCGGCTTGGTCTGCGCCAGGAACTTTCGCGGACACCTCCAGATGGATTCGGGTTACGGCGAATCCGTCCTCCACTTGTTCTAGCGAGACTGTGGCGCTGGTGCTGACGTGGGCTGGTGTGAGGCCGGCCTGCGCTAGTCCATGCGAGAGTGCCATTGAAAAACACCCGGCATGTGCCGCGGCGATCAGTTCCTCTGGGTTCGTGCCGGCGCTTCCTTCAAATCGCGTGGCGAACGTGTAGGCAGCGTCTGTGAGAACGCCGCTTGTGCTTGAAATGGCTCCACTGCCACCTTTGAGGTCTCCCCTCCAGATGGCTGATGCCTTGCTGTCCATACTTCCTCCTGACTTCTCGGGCCGGTCGGCATGGAGCCGAGGACCCTTTGTGAGTGTGGTAGTGCACTTCTCCCTAGAAGTGTAGAGACCAAACCTTAATGCTAGGTGCTTAGGCTGTCTTACGCAAGCCGATGGTTATACTGCCGGTCTAGAAACTGTTCGGCTTCGGCCGTGTGCCTCATTTGTCTTGAAGAATGAATTTTGCGCCTTGTTCCGCAATCATCACAGTCGGAGCATTGGTGTTGCCCGAGGTGATTTGCGGCATGATCGAGGCATCAATTACACGGAGACTATCGATGCCGTGTACGGCTAGGCGATCGTTCACGACGGCTTGGTTGTCATGTCCCATCTTGCAGGTCCCAACTGGATGAAAGATGGTTGTCCCAAGATTTCCAGCCGCTTGGGATAGCGCCGCATCGCCTTCGACGTTAGTTCCAGGGAGCCACTCACTCGGTTCAAAACGGGCGAGGGACCGAGCGGCCATGATGCGGCGTGTGAAGCGTAGGCCAGCCACGGCAATTTCTCGGTCTTCCTTGGTCGAAAGATAGTTAAGGGTGATTGTAGGGGCATGTAGCGGGTCTGGATTTTGTATCCGTACATGACCGCGACTTGTGGGCTGCAAATTGCAGACCGAAGGTGTGATGGCGTTAAACGTGTGTAATGGTGAGCCGAATTTGTCGAGGGATAAGGGTTGAACATGCCACTCCATGTTCGCTGAACGCCGAGACGGGTCACTCTTGGCGAAAGCTCCGAGTTGGGATGGTGGCATAGTAAGGGGTCCGGTCTTGAAGAGGAGATACTCTAACCCCATCGCGGCCTTACCGAACCATGAGTTTACCCGCTGGTTCAAAGTGACTGTGTGGCTGACTTTAAAGATGGTCCGTATCTGAAGATGGTCTTGCAGGTTCTCGCCAACACCGGCAAGGTCGTGCACGACCTCCACGCCATGCTTCTGCAATACGGCACCGGGACCAATCCCAGATAGCTGCAGAATCTGAGGAGACCCTATCGATCCAGCCGCGAGAATCACCTCCCGGCGGGCTTCTAGGATAGCGTCAGAGTCGACCAATTTTACTCCTCTTGCACGTTTTCGGCCGTCATGGATATCAATCGCCAGACGGTCGACGTGCGCTCCAACCCGTATGGTTAGGTTCGGTCGATGTTCGACTGGTCGGAGAAAGGCTTTGGTGCCACTCCAGCGGCGGCCATTGCGTTGATTCATCTGAAAGTAGGCACTGCCCGAGTTGTCTCCACGGTTGAATTCGGTGATTTTGGGGATCCCGCATTCTTGGGCTGCCTCACGCCAAGCATCAAGGATTTCCCAGCTGACGCGTTTCTCTTCGACCCGCAGTTCGCCGCCCACACCATGGAAGGCATCAGCGCCGTGCTGATAGTCTTCTGATTGCATGAAGATGGGGAGCACGTTCTCCCAGGACCAGCCACGATTTCCGAGTGATGCCCAATGGTCGTAGTCTTGTTGCTGTCCACGCATGTAAATCATGGCGTTGATTGATGAACATCCACCGAGAACCCTACCTCGGGCGTAGCCGATGCTGCGACCGTTGAGTCCTTGGTCAGGTTCAGTCGTATAACACCAGTCGGTACGAGGGTTGCCGATCGTGTAGAGATACCCAACCGGGATGTCGATCCAAAAATAGTTATCTTGTCCTCCGGCTTCCAGTAAAAGAACGCTATTGTTTGGATCAGCGGAGAGGCGGTTGGCTAGGACGCAGCCTGCAGTGCCACCACCTACGATGATGTAATCGTGGCTTATCACAGCCTGATCGTAGCGCTAAACGACGACTGGCGACTAATGAACAGGGCGGGAAGCACCAGCATGTCAGCTTCCCAGCCGACCATGGTTTCTGCCATGCCGGTAGATGCCTGGCTACGAGAAACGCTTTTTGAGTGATTCTGGTGTGGAATTGAGCGAAAATAATGTGGCGGGAGTGCTGCTGCGGAATGCAATGCCTCGGAGGTTATCTGTGGTCAGAGCTTTTTTTGTCCCGATCGCGTTGTGGGTGGTTCTGGGGGGGGTAACAGACCCTCTTTGGGCTGCAGGGCAATTGGGAAAGTCGGAAGCCCTCGATGAACCTGGAGCCCTTATCGAACGATACTGTCTGGGTTGCCACAATGACCGGTTAACTACAGGCGGGCTATCCCTCGAGGGGGTTGATGCGGGTGATCCAAGCGCCCACCCCGATGTGTGGGAAAGCGTGGTTCGAAAACTGCAGACAGGTTCGATGCCCCCCCAGCCTCGTCCTCGGCCAGACCGAGACACCTACGACCAGTTGGTGTCCTATCTTGAAACAGCTCTAGATCAAGTAGCTGCTAGCAGGCCTAATCCTGGAAGAACTGAGACATTTCGGCGTCTCAATCGAACGGAATACCAAAACGTAATCCGCGATCTCTTGGCTCTTGATATCGACGCGACTGAACTATTGCCACGCGACGATGCGGCGTTCGGCTTTGACAACGTCAACACGGGCGTCCTGTCACCCACGTTGATGGAACGCTACCTGGCGACTGCTCGGACGGTGAGTGAGTTGGCTGTGGCGAGCGAGGTTCCGTCGGTTGGGAGTCGGGTGGTGATCTTGCCTCCGGACAGGACACAGCGTGAACACGTCGATGGCTTGCCGTTCGGAACGCGTGGTGGCACGTTGGTCGAACATACCTTTCCATTCGATGGCGAATACGAGATTCAGGTGCGGTTGCAGCGGAATCGGAACGAGAATGTGGAAGGTTTGACCGAACCGCACGATATGGAGATCTCGCTCGATGGCGACAGGCTCGAATTGTTCACGATGGAACCGGATCGTGAGAGCTTTGTGATTCAGGCGAATGCGGCCTATTACACCGATGAAGGCATCGACAATCACCTAAATGCCAGGCTATCGGTAACGGCTGGGCCGCATACAGTCGGGGCGACCTTTATTAAAAAGAACTCGGCCTTGCTGGAATCCACAAGACAGCCCTATCAGGCGCAATTTAACAATGATCGTCACCCTCGGCAGCAGCCTGCGGTTCGGTCGGTATCGATTGTTGGTCCGTTCAGTCCGACTGGTGTCGGTGAGACTCCTAGTCGGCGGCGAATCTTTTCTTGCCGACCGGCAACAGAGTCTGTCGACGACGCTGAGGAATGTGCCACGGCGATCGTGGGGACGCTCGCCCGTCGTGCCTATCGGCGTCCGGTGTCGGTGGATGACCTTGAGCAACTCCTGTCCTTTTATCGAGAAGGGCATGCGGTGGGTGGGTTTGAAGTTGGTATCGAAACGGCACTACGTGCGCTGCTTGCGAGTCCTGAATTTCTGTTTCGGATTGAGCGCGACCCCGATGAGATAGAGGCTGGTACGGCCTACTTGGTGAGTGACCTTGAACTGGCAACGCGGCTGTCATTCTTTTTGTGGAGCAGCCTGCCTGATGACGAACTCCTTGATGTGGCGTCAGCGAAGCAGTTGCGAGACCCTCAGGTATTAAGGGCCCAAGTGAAGCGAATGTTAGCTGACCCGCGCGCCGAAACCCTCACCAGCAATTTTGCTTCCCAGTGGCTCCATTTGAGAAATTTGGATGCGGTTCAGCCAGACTCTCGATTATTCCCGGACTTTGACGACAATCTGCGTCTAGGATTCCGGAGAGAGACGCAGTTGCTCTTTCGGAGCATCGTTGATGAGGACCGGAGTGTGACTGACCTCTTGACGGCCGATTACACTTTCTTGAATGAACGGGTAGCAAAGCACTATGGGCTGTCAGGGGTCTACGGCGATCACTTTCGGCGCATTTCTCTTCCTGAAGGGAGCCCGCGGGCCGGTTTGCTCGGTCATGGCAGCATCTTGACCGTGACGTCCTATGCCACGCGGACCTCTCCGGTATTGCGTGGAAAATGGATTCTTGAAAACCTCCTTGGTACTCCGCCTCCACCACCGCCCCCGAACGTCCCTCCGCTGGAGGAGAGCCGTTCGACTACGCAGGTGGTGTCAATGCGTGACAGGATGGTTGCTCATCGTCAAAACCCCGCTTGTGCGGTCTGTCACCGCGTTATGGACCCCGCTGGATTGTCGATGGAAAATTTCGATGCGATTGGCCGGTGGCGAGACGCTGAGGGTGGTGTGGCGATCGATGCATCTGGCAGTCTTCCCGGCGGCAATGATTTTGACGGCGTGGTGGGCCTGCAGCAAGCTTTGCTCGACCGTCCAGATGTGTTTGTTCGAACAGTGGCAGAAAAGCTTCTGATTTATGCTCTGGGTCGAGGCCTTGAGCATACGGATGCTTCGGCGGTTCGTGAGATTCTTCGTGTGTCAGCTAGTGACGACTATCGTCTTTCAGCTCTCGTGGTTGGTGTGGTTGAAAGTACGCCCTTCCAGATGAGGAGATCGCAGTCATGATCATCAAGAAGATGGCCTTACCTCGACGAACATTCTTGCGTGGTGTCGGTGCAACACTGGCGTTGCCACTGCTCGATGCGATGGTGCCAGCGGCGTCTGCTTTAACCAGAACGGCGGCGACTCCGCCACGGCGGCTCGGTTACGTCTATATCCCGATGGGAATGAATCCAGTGCCATGGACTCCGGCTGAAGTGGGACCGCTTACCACGCTGTCACCTTCCCTGTCTCCGCTCATGCCCCATCTTGAACACTTGACGGTCATGACCAACCTGGAGATCAATGATGCACACATCTCCGGGAATCACGCGTCGGCCAATTCGGCTTTCCTCACCTGTGTGCGGCCCAAACGGACAGAAGGTAGCGACTATGTGAACGGGACGTCGGTAGACCAGATCGCGGCCTCCCAGGTTGGCGGTGAGACACCGCTGCCATCCCTCGAAATTGGCACCGACCTTATCGCTCAGGTAGGAAACTGCGACAATGGGTTTGCATGTGCGTATATGAACAGTCTGTCTTGGTCATCGCCGACATCGCCGAACCCAACAGAGGCTGATCCGCGTATCGTGTTTGAGCGATTATTTGGAAGGGGTGGCACCCCGGAACAGCGTCAGGCTCAGCTCCATCGAGATCGAAGCATCCTTGACTGGGTGCTCGATGATATGTCGCGCCTGCAGCATCAACTGGGCGCTGGGGATCGGACCAGGGTGAGCGAGTATCTTGATACGGTCCGTGAGGTGGAGCGTCGGATTCAGCGCGCTGAAGAATCTGCGACTGACTCACCTCTGGAGGACTTGGCTCGTCCGACGAGTGTTCCTGAGGTGTGGGAGGACCATGTCAAACTAATGTATGACCTGCAGGTGTTGGCGCTAAGGGCCGACCTGACTCGGATTATCACCTTCCAGATGGCCCGGGAGGCGAGCACCCGGACTTACCCGCAGATTGGTGTCCCAGAACCACATCATCCAACCTCACATCACCTCGACAACCCAGAGAAGTTGGCCCAGTTGGCGAAGATTAACCAGTATCACGTGTCTCTTTTTGGCTACCTGGTGGAGCAGTTAAAGAGCACTGAGGATGGGGATGGGAGTTTGCTTGACCACACAACCTATCTTTTGGGAAGCGGACTGGGGAATCCGAATGTCCACGATCATCGCAATCTGCCAATCGTAATCGCAAGTGGTGCTGGTTCCAGAATTACTGGCGGCCGGCACGTCAAATATGAGGCATTAACCCCACTGGCCAATCTGCATCTCACGCTTCTCGACGAGGTGGGTGTGCACCTTGACGACTTTGCTGACAGCACAGGTCGTGCAGGAGCAGCGACCGAGCCATTGACAGTGTAGCCCGGCATTGCTTGGAGGTAGATCATGCGAGTTCTCGCGATCCAGTTGATAGCATTGCACTTGGTGTTGGGACCTGTCTCGGCAGCCGGCTCTCCGGGGACAGATATTGGCCTGCTTGGCGCGATCAGAGGCGGTGATGCTGCCGGTGTGCACGACGCCATCGATGGCGGGGCTGATGTGACTGCTAGTGATCCGGATGGGACCACTGCTCTCCATTGGGCCGCACACGCCGACGATCCGGCTATCGTTGAACTGCTCTTGGCGGCCGGGGCCGACCCTCTGGCGGTTAACCGTTTTGGGGTGGCCCCGATCGCATTGGCCTGTGTTAATGGCAATGCTCCCATTGTGAGATTGTTGCTGGATGCCGGAGCTGACCCAAACACAGTGTTGGCTGAGGGGGAGACCTCCCTCATGACAGCGGCCCGCACCGGCTCCCTTGAGGTTGTGAGGCTGCTGCTTGAGCGTGGAGCCGATGTGAACGCGACGGATGCGTGGCGAGGGCAGACGGCCCTCATGTGGGCCTCGGCTGAAGGGCATGCACAGATCATCCCGACCATGTTGTCCTATGGTGGCGATATGACGGCTCGGTCAGATAAGGGGTGGACCGCACTGCTGTTTGCTGTTCGTGAGGGGCAGACAGACGTAGTGCAAACCTTGCTTGAAGCTGGTGGCAACGTGGAAGAAACTCTACCGGTTGAGGAGGAAAGACGCCGTGGCGGGACCAGTGCAGAACGCTCGGCTACCGGTCTCAATGCATTCCTGCTGGCGGCAGCCAATGCGCATTACGAACTTGCTGCATTCCTTGTTGACCGTGGGGCAGATGTGAATGTCTCGACAAGAGGTTGGACTGCGCTTCATCAGGTCTCTTGGGTGCGTAAAGCAGGTATTGCGGGTAGTAACAATCCTGCCCCGGCCGGTTCGGGTAATATGACCAGTCTTGAGTTTGTTAAGAAACTCGTCGCCGCTGGCGCTGATGTCAATGCCCGGGTCACTACTCGACCGCCGGCGGGTATCACTAGGTTGAATTTCATTGGCGGAACCCCGTTTCTTTTGGCTGCCAGGACAGGTGATGCGGACTTGATGCGTCTGTTGGCCGACCTCGGTGCCGATCCACTACTTCCCAACGAAGATAACACTACCCCGATCATGGTCGCTGCCGGGGTCGGTACTGCCGCGCCTGGGGAAGACCCAGGGACTGAGGCCGAAGTGCTTGAAGCGGTCAAAATCGCACTTGAGCTAGGTGGGGATCTAAATGGTGTGGATGACAAGGGTGAGACCGCGATGCATGGTGCCGCTTGGAAACATCTGCCTGGTGTGGTGGCTTTTCTCGCGCAAGCTGGTGCTGATGTAGACGTGTGGAATCAGCGGAACTCGAGAGACTGGACACCGCTCGATATTGTCGGGGTGCACCTCGATATGAATCGTCAGAGTAGTCCGGAGACTGCGGCTGCTATTCGGAAGGTCATGATGGCTGCTGGGATTGCCCTTCCTCCAGTCGGTAATTAGATTACTTGTGAGTCATCGCCCTCGTATTTAAACTGTTTCGGCGGTTAGCGCAGACCGGGTCAAAGTTACTTCTACGTCCGTACATCCTCACCTTACTTGGCCTTGGGCAGAGCGACACTGGGTTCAGCGTCGCTTGTTCTTGTGTTGCTGTGCCTGGTAGCAAATCTGAAGTTCCAAGCTGTTTGAATTAATAATGAGAACCGGTCTCATTTATATTGACTGATGGCCCGTCGACGGGTAGTCTATCCAATAATGAGACTCAATATCATTTTTAACGGTTGGCCATTCGTTGTTTCCTCGGAACCAACTCGTTCTCATAGACCTAGTAGATATCCCCGGGGTGAACATTTCTATGACTAGGCTATTGGCAGTTGGCGGCCGCGGTCCTGTCGGGCTTCTCTTTTTGGTCTCACTGTTTGGATGTGGTGGGGCAGACACTGAGGTAGTCGAGGACGTCAAGAGAGTCTCTGAGAGCGAATCCTCGTCTGATTCCCTTGAAGGGCGCCATCTTGCGAATCTGCGTCAGGTGACCTTCGGAGGTGAGAATGCTGAGGCCTATTATTCGCCCGATGGTGAGCGGCTGATTTTTCAGAGTCGGCGTGACGGCGTGCCTTGTGACCAGATTTTTCAAATGGATTTGGATGGAAGCAATGCTGGCATGGTCAGCACGGGTGCGGGACGCACTACCTGTGGATATTTTCTATCTGATGGTGAGTCGATCATCTATTCATCCACTCATTTAGGGAATGTCGAATGTCCACCAGAGCCTGGGTTTGAAAGGGGCTACGTATGGCCTATTTATGCTAGCTACGATATTTTCACTGCGAATTCGGATGGTAGCGGAATAACCCGAATCACCGAGAGCTCCGGATATGATGCGGAGGCAACCGTGGGACCGAATGGACGGGTAGTCTTCACAAGTGTCCGTGATGGTGATCTGGAGATTTATTCGATGAACGAGGATGGGTCTGATGTTCGTCGCTTGACGAATCGTCCCGGTCCAGATGGAGGCCCTTTCTTCTCTCATGATGGGCAGAACATTGTATTTAGAGGCAGAGAAATTCCTCCAGGTGAAGAACTCGATGATTACCGGTCGCTCTTAGAGCAGGAATTGTGGCGACCGACGGAACTTGAAATTTTCGTTATGGATGCCGATGGAGCCAACCTGCGACAGGTTACGGATTTAGGAGGAGCTAGCTTCGCACCCTTCTGGCACCCAGATAATGAGCGAATCATTTTTAGCTCCAATTGGCATAACCCAGGGGGCAGGAATTTTGATCTGTTTATGGTGCGAGAGGATGGCACTGACCTTGAGCAGATAACCTTTAATGAGACCTTTGATGGTTTTCCGATGTTTTCACCAAGCGGCGGACAACTTGTATTTGCTTCAAACCGAGATGCAGCTGCTGAAGGTGACACCAACGTGTTTGTTGCCGACTGGGTGGATTAGAGGTTCGAGAGGCAGTGTCTAGGTCTACTTGTGGTGGGCAAATATGGCCGACGAATTGGGTATTTTGGCAGATGGACTTGTTATTGCGATCCCGCTTGTCATACTGGTCGGATTGACAGTTGCTGGGTTGGGCACGTTGCTGTTGTGGGCTGAGGTGATACACCAGACAGGTATGTCCTGCTTGAAATGTCTAGGTGGGCGTGGTTGCACCGAATGTGGTGGTGGAGTTACTGAATGCCACAATTGTCGGGGAGTAGCTGTCTGTGAAGCGTGTAGCCAGAAGCCTGTCAATTCCTGATGGTGGGTCGGTGGACGCCGGATGAGGTCGTTGAAGGTGTCCCTACCAACATACTGAGAGCTGGGTGGGCAACCAGGATATGAGTCGTAGCGAATTGGCTGGACAGGTGTTGGTTAGATCGATCATGGGTCTTGTGGTATGTGACGACTTCCGTCGAAATGAGCCATCAATGGTGATGACTACTTCGGGAAATCAGTGAGGGAAGGTTTTTGGCTAAGAGAATTATTGAGGACCTGTGTTCTGCGTTGAACATCGCAGCTCTTCTGATTGTCGGTTCTGTAACTCTGACCCCGCAATCAGTATTTTCTCAGGGTTTCTCCACGAGGGCCTCCGAGGCCATTCCCCTAGTGGCCCCGGCCGTACAGGGTGACACCGGATTCGTGGTGGTGGCGCCTGACCGGGGTTTCCTTGGTAACGAGGAAGTACGGGATGCATTTAGAAGGTTCAGTGAGTTGTTTCGAGCCGAGTTGGCGTTCTTGCCGTGGGATGGCGATGTGGCGAGATATGTGAGAAGGGCAGTTACTCGCCTGAGTGATAGAGGGGCTGGGCGTGTGGTTGTGTTGCCTCTTGTGGTAGCGGATTCCCACCCGTTGTTGCGACGTTTGGAACAGAGTTTCAGAGACGATCTTGCCGACGTTTTGATGGCTAAATCCTTTGGGAAATCGTATTTGGCTGAGGAGGTATTGATTGATCGCTTGAAGGCGAGTGCTCTGCTGAATCCGGCAGTGCGTGGTTCCGGTCGAGACGGTGACCCTGAGGGTGAAAAGACTGCCATTGTGATTGTGAGTGGTGGTGCTTTCGGAGACGAGGAGGAGATTCGTGGGATCGAAGATGAGGTTCAAGGTTTAGTCCGTCCAGTCGGTAGCTACTTCGATGTTTCAGAGACCCGAACGGTTGTGCTGAGGCATATAACTGGTGGTGTCGATGGGGTACAGGCCTCGCTTGAGTATTTCAAGGTTGAGGTAGACCAGCTCGTGGAATCCCATGATCAAGTGGTGGTGGTGCCCTTCTACTTGAGCCAGAGGATGGACTCCATGATGGACGAAGTCCAGTTTCTTCGAAGGCAGGTCGATGGCAAGAAAGTCGTAGTACTACCGCCTGGGCCGTTACCGCATGAGTTAGTCACCTTGTGGATGTGTCAAGAAGCTAACCGGTGGGTGCCGCTCAGAAAAGATGAGGTCGGCTTTGTAGTCATGCCTCACGGTTCAGACATTGATTGGAACGAATCGATACGAGAATCTTTGGCGGAACTAGAGCAGGATTACCCTCTTGAGTATGCCTTTTCGATGGCGGACTCCGAGGTTCTTAGACGATCTGTACGCCGCCTTGAAGCTCGGGGTTATCGAGCCATCGTTGTCTTGCGTGTCTTTTCAATGGAGTCCTCATTCAGG
>Ga0310344_10002761_pt1 | contig 13141 bp, 9 predicted proteins | sample HC15DNA20200_MG_FD_203801 | JGI IMG/M metagenome (GOLD analysis project Ga0310344, IMG submission 203801) | Marine microbial communities from station ALOHA, North Pacific Subtropical Gyre - HC15-DNA-20-200_MG | ecosystem: Environmental > Aquatic > Marine > Oceanic | place: Pacific Ocean: North... | reverse complement strand
TGAAACGTGGTGTCGAAAAAGGGGTCCTGTTAAGTAATGCGGTTGAAATCACCCGAAACCTTGTCAATGAACCTGCAAATGTTGTTACCCCATCCCAAATGGCAAATATCGCATCTGAAACTGCTATGGCAGTTGGCCTACCGATTACAATTTTAGAGAAAGATGACATGGTCAAGCACAAGATGGGTGCGATGTTGGGGGTGACTGCTGGTAGTGCTCAACCGCCTAAGCTTATTCTTATTGAGCACAAAGGTGACCCAGAAAATCCAGATAACAATATCGCGCTAGTAGGCAAAGGAATCACTTTTGATACTGGCGGGATTTCGCTCAAGCAAGCTGCGGGAATGGGTGACATGAAAGGTGATATGTCAGGTGGAGCCTCAGTGATTGGTGCAATGCATGCAATTGGCACAATCAAGCCAAAAATTAACGTTCTGGGAGTAATTCCTGCAGTTGAAAATATGCCCGGTAGTAATGCGCAAAGACCTGGAGATATCGTCACCGCAATGAACGGTAAGACAATCGAAGTAGAAAACACTGACGCAGAAGGTCGCCTCGTCTTAGCCGATGCAATTTCATACATCATTCAAGAAAAAGGCACTAAGCGAGTTGTAGATATAGCTACGCTAACAGGCGCGATGGTCGTTGCGTTAGGTCATGTAACTACAGGTGTTTTTGGGAAAACGCAGTCTTTAGTTGATGAAGTTTTAAAGGCATCAAAAACTGCTGGAGAGAAAATGTGGCAGTTGCCAATCTTTGATGAATACAAAGAACAAAATCGATCAGATTGGGCTGATGTAAAAAACACCGGCGGTAGGCCAGCAGGTAGTATCACTGCCGCACTCTTTATTGGTGAATTCACCGACGGTGCAGAGTGGACACACCTTGATATTGCGGGCACCAATATGGCCAGCAAAGCTAAAGGTCATATTGTGAAAGGTGCTACTGGGGTTCCTGTTTTATCTTTGGTCCAACTTGTGGAAAATTTAGCTGACGCGACTTAGTTTTTTTATTCCACATTGTGCAAAAGCTCTGTAGCTCGTAAAATTGTTCTTCTGTGGTGGGCGTGGTCGAGGGGTTAAGACGCCAGGTTGTGGCCCTGGAGATCGAGGGTTCAATTCCCTCCGCTCACCCCATTAGAATCACCAACTTAATCCCCCGCCCGTAGCTCAGTGGATAGAGCATCGGTCTTCGGAACCGAGTGTCGAGGGTTCGAATCCCCCCGGGCGGGCCATTTCTCTAACTCCCTGATATCGGATTGAATCTTTCATAAAATTTGTCATTTGGTTGCATAAATGACATTCAATCTGCTATCAGGAATCAGTTTCCCCTCGGGCTGTGCGATTACACAGATCCATAAAACCTGTTGCAAATGCGTCGGGTTTATAAGCAGCCATGGGTCCATGTTTTCCTTGGTGCTTTTCCCAATTTGTAGCTCCTGCTGACATCGCAGCATCTTGTTGATTAAATCGCCCATTGCGCATGGGATCTACCCATACACGATGCCAAAATTCAATCCAAGCACGGTGGATGATATTTTTCGGGAAATATGCATTCACCTGAACGTAGCGGTAATAATCTTCATTAATTGGGATGTACCACTCGTAATGAAAAGCTCCGTCCATAGGCCAATGAGGTACACGGAGGAGCCCAGGCATCCTGATTCCCTGGTGCGACGTGCCGTGGATTGGAGGGAATGTCCCACCATGTGCAGTTAAATGGTACCGCCAAGGACGTTTTGGCGGCCATACTCCTAACCCTGGGTAATCTGCCTGCTCTGCGACGCCTTTATGTTTATGCGCAAGCCATTCTCCTCCGTCAACTTCATCAAATATAATTTCAGTTTCGTAATCTTTCCAATGTGCATGCCAGCTCAAAGATAGAAGTGCAAGTGCATCATGGTGAGTTGTAGGGAAATGGCCTGCATCTGATTGAGCGTGATAGCGCCAATTGCCATAAATTACGCGTTCTCGCCACTTCAATACCGTCTGATCCCTAAGCATTAAATGGGGAATGTCATCTTCTAAGGGCACTGGCTTTCCAGCACCCATCCAAATCCACAAAATCCCCTTTTTTTCCTCCAAGGGAAATGTTCTAGCCTTCAATTTACCTACAGCTTCGCTATCTGGCCCATCAGATAATACTGCTACGCAGCTACCGTCTGTGAGATCAAACGTGAATCCGTGGAACTTACAAGTAATAGTATTAGTCCCTCTGAAGTAGTTCTTACCTAACGATAAAGAAATACCTCTATGAGGGCAAAAATCTGAAATTGCGTAAGCAACTCCGTTACGACGGGTAATCGTGATTGGTTCACCCAACATTATGATCTTACGAGGTCTAGTAGTAATCTGATTTGCTTGAACTAGTGGATACCAATAATTCTTAAACCCTACTTTTGCTCTATCGAAAGGAGTTTCTTTTTTTTGTGATGTTGGTGTTTTTTGCATCAATTTTCTCCATCGTCATAACGAAAGGAATATATAAGCCAGACAGAAATCAGCATTTATGCTATATATCTCCAAGCTATCCTTTATATTAAATTAGCCTTACAAGTAAATCAAAGAGGAAAAATTGAAAATACCTGAACCTCTCTATTACCTTAATATTTCTGACGCAGCAGGTTTGATTCGAACGAAAAATCTTTCACCTGTTGAACTAACTCAATCTTACCTTGATCGTATTAACCTATTAGATTCAAAACTTGGGGCTTATATCACACTCGTTGCAGACAGGGCGATCAATGACGCCAAAGTTGCCGAAAAGGAAATCTTAAATGGGAAGTACAAGGGGCCTATTCATGGGATTCCAATAGGTATCAAAGACTTGATAGATGTAAAGGGCATCCCCACCACTTGCGGTGCTGATTGGAAAAGGAGTGCACTTGCAACAGAAAATGCTCCAGTGACGCAGAATCTCATAAACGCAGGCATGGTATTACTCGGAAAACAGTCATTGCTGGAATTCGCTATGGGTGGGATTGACCATAATCCGCACTTTGGCTACACAAGAAATCCATGGAATCTTGATTATTTTTCTGGAGGCAGCAGCTCTGGTGCGAGCGCATCCGTAAGTGCTGGCCTCGCAGCAGGAGCGCTCGGAACGGATACGGGTGGATCAGTACGCCAGCCTGCTGCTTACTGTGGAATAGTAGGAATGAAAACTACCCATGGCCTTGTGTCTCTAGAAGGAGTATTCCCCATGGCTCCCTCGTTGGACACTGTAGGCCCTTTGACGAGGTCAGTTATGGATAATGCCCTTCTTTTAGAAGCTATGGCTGGAAGGGCCAATACATTTTCTGCTGGTTTAGACCAACAAACCCCAAAGACCCTGAGGGTTGGTCTGCCAGTGAAGTGGGTAGAAAACGATGCAGATTCAGAGGTTGCTAAATGCTGCTTTGCAGCAGCTGAAGCTTTGAGGGAATTTGGGGTGGAAGTAAGAGAAATTGATTTTTCACCAAACGATGCCGACCATGAGGCTTACCAAGGCATTGCCTACTATGAAGCTTTCAGAGTACATAAGCCATATTTAAATGATTATTTAAGCAGCTACGGAAAACATGTAAGAGAGCGCATTGAAGATGGTTTTGCAATCTCTGAATTAACACATTTAAATGCTAGAAAGCAGGCAACAGACCTTTCAGCCCGTGCAACATCTGCACTCAGTGGTTTTGATGCATTGCTGCTCCCTACGCAGCCAACTACCGCGCCTGAGCTTAACAAGGGAGCTATTATGATGAATGGAGAATTGGTTAGCATGGCAGAGATAAGGGGCAATTTCACTGTACCTTTCAATCTGACTGGATGGCCAGGTTTATCTTTACCAGCTGGTTTTTCAAAGAATGCACTTCCAATGAGTATCCAGTTCGTATCAAAACCGTATAATGAACGCTCTCTCTATCAAATTGGGCATTTATACCAAACGTTAACCAGCTGGCATGAGATGCGCCCTACTTTTGATAAAAGTAATTAAGTTAATTGGCTATCACGTAATTTTGTCGATTTGCTTATTAAGGTAAATCCATGGGCGTAAGCAAATACGGACAAAATGACAAAATTACAGGCAATGTTCCTTTCTATTACGGCTGGGTAATTCTTGTAATTTCCACTCTGGCAATTTTTATGTCCGGTCCAGGTCAAACATATACTTTTTCTGTCTTTATCGACCCTATTATTCTGGAAACTGGCTGGACTAGAACACAAATTACTGCAATGTATGCCTTTGGTTCCTTATCAGGAGCAGTTCTAATCATTGGGGTAGGGAAATTGCTGGATATTCATGGTGCCAGAAAAATCATTTCTATAGTAATCATACTTTTTGGATTAGCTTCATTTTGGATAAGTCAAGTCGATTCAAAGTTAGATCTCTATATTGGTTTCACCGCAATGAGAACTTTAGGGCAAGGTGCAATGACCCTTATCCCAACGACTCTTATTGCAATTTGGTTTGTTCGGGATCGCGCTAAGTTAACCTCAATCGCAACTCTAGGAGGTGCAGCTAGCGCAGCGATATTCCCTATTCTTGGCCATTTCCTAATAAGCCAATATGGATGGAGGGATTCGTGGCTGATACTTGGTTTGCTGATATGGGCAGTAATGCTCTTACCAGCAGTTTTTTTAGTAAGAAAATCACCAGAGTCTATAGGAGCTCTACCTGACGGAGTTTCTATAAAGAACCATGCCGAAATTAGCAGTTCGAAAGTACCTGAAGTTGAAGGCTTTACTTTATCGCAAGCTATACACACCAGAGCATTTTGGTTTTTGTTATTTGCAGGTTCATCATTTTCATTGATAGGTACTGCTTTGACCTTTCACAACGTTGCGCTATTAGGTGAAAAAGGTCTTTCTGCAAATCTAGCCGCTTCAGTGCTCAGTGTGATGGCAATTAGCTCTTTATCTGGAAACCTAATTGGCGGCTACTTAAATGATCGTATTCCTAACAAATACACCCTAGTTTTAGCTCAAGCTATTTTAATTCTGGCGATGATTCTTACTTTCACGATAAACGATGAATGGATTGCTTTTCTTTATGCTGCAACCCTTGGAGTAAGCATGGGCTTTGGAATGAACACCATTACAGTTATCTGGCCAAATTATTTTGGCCGTTCACATCTAGGAAGCATAAGAGGACCTGCAACTACAAGCATGATGGCCTCTGCTGCGCTAGGGCCTCTTCCTTTTAGTCTAGTACATGATTCAGCTGGTTCATTCCAGATTGCAATATTAATTTTTTTCGCCTTACCTGTAGCATGTGCAGTAGCAGCTATACTAGCCAAGAAGCCACCATATCCAAATTGAAATTTAATTATCGCTGGCGATTCTGAATTGCTCCCATAACCACAAGCCCTAATGAAACAACACCGATGATCGCCATAATAGCAAGCCCTAAACCTGGTGCTCCCTCGAAAGGTAGTCTGAATCGCTCAAATGGAGTCGGTGTTGGTGTTGCAGGTTGCACAACAGGAACAGGAGTTGGGCTAGGAGTCGGCACTGAAGAAACGTTTGCAATTGGAGTAGGAGTTGGCAGCGAAACTTCCTTACTTTCTTCAGGCAAAGGAGTGTTTACTTGTACGGAGGGAACTGGGGTAGGCACTTGGTCCAATCTGGGGGTGGGAGTGAATATTACAGTTGGGGTTGGCAGTGGTGGTGGTGGAGTTGGTTCAGGTATCAGTGCTGAATTCCCACTAATTTCAAAGCGATAGACTCCTCCTGCAGAGCTAAGTACGTAGATTTCACCCAATTCATCCATTCCAAATGAAGGAATCAGGAAGTTCGAATCAACTAATAAGTACGGATCTGAAGTAATTCCATTTTTGTGCCTAATTGCCCAAACACGCCCAGAGCAATAATCTGCAAAAACGTAGTGCCCACTGAGTGATGGGAGTCGACCGCCTCTATAAACATGCCCCCCCGTAATTGAACAATTTCCATCTGAGTGTTTGTATTCAAAAACTGGGAGTTCGAATTGGCTCAGGTCACAGTCGCTAGTTTTAAAGCATTCACTTCCTTCGGATAAATTCCAACCATAATTTAAACTAGGCTGAATGATATTGATCTCTTCTCGTGAATTTTCACCAACATCCCCTAACCAAAGCTCACTAGTAACATCATCAAAAGACATTCTCCATGGGTTGCGAAGGCCATAAGCCCAAATTTCTGGACGCTCGCTCAATTGTCCGGGTCTTGGAACTGTTGTTTTATTGAAGAAGGGATTATCTTGGGGCACGCTATAAGGTTCTGCTTCCGTAGAAGCAGAAACGTCGATTCTTATAACTGAACCTAGAAGAGTTGAAGTATTCTGAGCATGTCCTTTCGGGTCTGAGAACAGCCCTCCGTCACCCAAGCCTAGGTATAGGAATCCATCAGGGCCAAAAACCATTCCGCCTCCGTTGTGATTAGCAAATGGTTGGTCAAAACGTGCAAGAAGCAAACCTGATGCAGTGTCTGCAATATTCGGATCAGTGCTTACCGAATACCGCATAAGCGCAGTGCTATCTACTCCATATTCAGTGTGATAAACATAAAAGTAGCCGTTTGACGCGTAGTTTGGGTCGAAAGCTAATCCTAGAAGTCCCTGCTCATTCCCTATTGAATTTATTTTTTCTCTGATATCTAAGAAAACGCGACTATCAGAAATAAGCTCAAAGTTCTGAAAAACCCTTACCATACCGTCTTGTTCAGCGACGAATATCCTGTTTGTTCCGTCACCTGAATTGGTTAAGAGAATCGGGTTGATAAATCTTAATTGATCAAAAAATCGCTTGAGTGAAATTTCGGGTGTGTTGTTTTCTGCGTGCAAAGTTACTTGAGGCATGGTAGCCATTGCCCAGAGGGAAATAACTAATAGTAGTAAAACTTTAATATGAATCACATCACAGCGCCAAGTTGCCAAGGAGTAAACTCCTCATCCCCAAATCCTAATTCCTCACTTTTAGTAGCTTTGCCAGATGCAGTTGATAGGATCAAATTAAATAATCGTTCGCCTGCATCTTCGATGCTTTCACCTTCTAATATCGTTCCCAAATTAATGTCCATATCATCTTTCATTGATTCGTACATTTTTGAATTGGTGGCAAGTTTCAAACTGGGGACTGGTTTGCATCCAAAGACAGAACCTCTACCTGTAGTAAAGCAAACAATATTCGCACCTCCAGCAACCATTCCAGTGACTGATACTGGATCGTAACCAGGGGTGTTCATGAAATTGAAACCGCTCTTTTTGACCTGCTCTGCATAATCAAGTACATCAACAAGGGTAGATGTACCACCTTTGGCAACGGCACCTAAAGACTTTTCATAAATTGTGGTCAATCCGCCGTCTTTATTACCCGGAGAGGGATTATTATCCATTTCCCCTCCGTTCCTGCTAGTGTAGTCCTCCCACCAATGAACAAAATCTAGTAACTTTTTACCAACATTCTTATCAGCAGCTCTTCTTGTCAAAAGGTGCTCTGCACCATAAATCTCAGGAGTTTCACCAAGAATGCTAGTTCCTCCATTTTGAATCAGTAGATCTGACGCTTTACCTAGGGCTGGGTTGGCTGAGATCCCAGAGTATGCATCTGATCCTCCGCACTCCAATCCCAGAACCAGATGGCTCGCAGGTACCGGTACTCTCTTTGTATCATTAGCAATTTCTAACATTTCAAAAATTTGAGACTCCCCTGCCTTGATTGTGGCAGAAGTACCTCCTGATTCTTGTATAGTCATAGCTCTGACAGTTTCGCTTAAAGTTAAACTAGTGCCTTCGAGTAAGTAGTCAATTTGGTTAGTTTCACAACCCAGGCCCACAATTAAAACACCTGCGAAGTTAGGATGAACTGCATAGCCTGCGATCGTATTTTGGAGAAGTTCTAACCCTTTTCCTTTAGCATTCATTCCGCATCCATAGGCATGAGTAAGCGCAACGACTCCATCAACATTAGGAAATTGCTCTGGGATTCTACGGAATAGGTCAGCTATGTATTTTGCAACCGTTGCTGAGCAGTTAACTGTAGTCAAAACTCCAATATAGTTCCTTGTAGCAATTCTTCCGTCTGGCCTTATTATTCCATCAAAGGTTGCTATGTCTTTTTTAGGTATTAGCTGAGTTGGTTTTAAGTCTTGAGAAATAGCATGGTCTCTTTTGAACCCCTCAACGTAAACATTATGAGTATGCACGTGAGACCCTGGAGTGATATCTGAATTGGCAAAGCCGATAATTTGGTTATATTTTATTATGGGTTGGTCTTTGGGGATAAAGGAAAGAGCAATTTTATGACCAGCTGGAATTTCATTCAGTGCAGTCAAGCTTTGAGGAGTTATAATTGCACCAGAACTTATTTCTGACGAGGCAACAGCAACATTATCGTTGTTGTTTAACTTTATCAGCCTAGCTCGAGTAGTAGTCATTTTCTGTAGTCCTTTAGAGCTAGCTATACACTCTCATTCCTATTAATTAAAGCCGAATATTTGCCTTAATCGTTTTTCCTGCGGAACCTCTTTAAAAATCCTGGTAGCTCTATCTGAGGCTCTTGGTCGTTTTCCATTTCCTCTTCTGGGGACAAGCTATCTTCCAGCAAATCCTCAAATGTAGGGCCAAAATTGTCTTCTGTCGGAAGTCCTGTCGCTATTATGGTTACCCTTACTTCTTCTTCTAGCCTAGGATCCGTAACCATACCAAAAATGATATTGGCTTCGGGGTCAACCGCACGCCCAATAAATTCAGCTGCTTGATTAACCTCCTGCAATGTCAGATCAGGCCCCCCAGTCACATTTAGCAAGACTCGAGTTGCACCTTCCAGGGGAGCATCCAGCAAAGGGCTTGCTACAGCGTTCCTTGCTGCAGTAATTGCCCTGTCCTCCCCTCTGCCATTTCCTATAGCTATCCAAGCAGGACCAGCCTCTGCCATAACAGTCTTAACATCTGCGAAGTCCAAGTTGATTTCACCGGGAACCGTTACCAGCTCTGCTATTGACTGAACGCCTTGGCGCAGAACATCATCGGCTATGCGAAATGCATTTGCAGTAGTCATAGTTTCGTCTGAAAGAGCTATCAAGCGGTCGTTAGGTATTAAAATCAGTGTGTCAACTCGATTTTCCATAAGTAACGCCCCTGTCTCAGCCTGAGCTTGTCGCCTTCTACCTTCAAAGCTAAAAGGCTTAGTCACGACAGCAATCGTTAATGCGCCCGTTTCTTTAGCTATTGATGCCACCACTGGAGCTGCACCTGTTCCTGTACCGCCACCCATTCCAGCGGCTACAAAAACCATGTCAGTACCACTTATAAGGTCATATAATTCTTCCCGAGATTCTTCAGCAGCTTCTCTTCCCAGTTCAGGGTCACCTCCAACTCCTAGTCCTCTCGTAAGTTGATCTCCTATCCTGACTTTATGCGGAACGTCAATGCTCAGGAGGTGTTGTGCGTCGGTATTAACAGCCACGTAATCTACACCTGGGATTGCCTGTGAGTACATCCTAGCAACCACATTGGATCCTCCACCACCAACACCAATTACTTTAACTGAAGCAACTCCCAGCGGGCGAACTTGATCCGCGTTGTATTTGATTTCTTGATTTTTAGAGTCTGGATTGGTCAATTTTGAATCCTCCGAAGAAGAGCTTTCTATGTTTACTGCAGCTAAATTTTCTCTGCCCTCCAAGATGCGCATCAAACGTACCCAAGTATTGGATGCAACTTCAGAAGGCTTTAACAATCCTTGCTCTAAAGCAGCAAGGATTTCACTTGGGATATCAAGCTCTTCAGATAATTCTTCTAAAGTGTAACCTCGTTCTAAGCGTTTTTCTCGCGTATTATTGCCAATTTTTATTAGCTCAATAGAAGGCTTAGATTTTAAACCTGCCCATCGGTTAAGGATTTCTGAAGAAAAGCGAATCCAGGAACCTCTAGACATTGTGATGCCATCATTAGAGCTATTCATTTGTTTCCTCTTCCCAAAATCTTTGCATAATCGACATGACCTCTTCTTGGCTGTATCCGGTTTGCTCTAAGAACATCTGAAACCGTGATTTAGCTCTTTCGATTTTGGATACAAGAGTACGGTGGTTAGGCACATCAAGCATGTACTCTAGTTCAGAGTCTGAGTGGCCTTTCTCAAACTTTAACCTCAAAGCATATGCATCTCTTTGAAATTCTGTTTCAAAAATCTGCCATGGGCCTTCCTTGTTTCTGAATAAGTTCTTTGCAGTAGCCTTAACTTTTTTTATCTCGGGTTCATCATAGCTTTGTTGGTTTCGCAATCCAGTGCCAAAGCTCTTTGTTAAAGTCCAATATTCACGAAATCTTGACTCTATAGCTGCTACAAACCACTCAGCTGCGGAGCCAGTTATTCTTGTTGAGCTATTAGCAGATAGAAGGTCCACTAGGGCATCTTGCGCCACGTCATTTCGTGCATGCTCTGGTATTTGGGACAAGCCCCATTTAGATGGGTTGTCATAAATTCTCGTGGCCAATTCAGAAAATAAAGCCTGTGCATCTAACAAGGTTCTTTCGTTAGTGCTAGGATTAATGGGCCTGTCAGCTAAAAGCACATTAAGCCTTTTCAGGATTTCTTCGTCCGAATAATAACTCGGACCTGTAGTCATAATAATTACCTTTCAGAATCAGGAATACAAATTAACTCTAATTCCAGCTGATCATACCAGAAATCAGCTATATGCAGCCAACTGAGATGGGTATAAGTATCACATTTTTATAAATATTATCAGGTTAGTGTTAAACTAATTTGATAAGCTAGCACAGCTAAGTATATGGAATTCATTGGTAGTCAGTGCTAGCATCTCTTTGTGGTATTTATATGGCTCTAGATAAAAAAACTCTTTCATCATTAGAAATACTTCAGCAGAAAAAATCAGAAGCTAGTGGCGATGGTCGCGCCGAGCAACAACATTCAAGAGGCAAGTTAACAGCTCGAGAGCGAATTAATTTGCTCTTAGACCCCGGTACTTTTCAGGAAGTTGGTTCCTTTGTAACTCACAGGGGTGTTGGCGTAGATTCTGATCAAAAGAAGCACCCCGGTGACGCTGTTATCACTGGCTCAGGCCGTGTCAATGGTCGTTTAATTTATCTATTTGCCCAAGATTTCACTGTATTCGGTGGTTCAGTTTCTGAAGTTGTTGCAGAAAAAATTTGCAAGGTCATGGATACTGCTATCAAAAATGGGGCTCCAATGATAGGTCTTGCCGACTCAGGAGGAGCTAGAATCCAAGAAGGCGTAATCAGCCTTGCTGGATATGGCGAAATCTTTAGGCGAAATACCATGGCATCCGGAGTCATACCTCAAATTTCTGCAATACTAGGGCCCTCAGCAGGTGGAGCAGTTTACTCACCTGCAATAACTGATTTCACTTTGATGGTTAGGGGCATTTCCCAAATGTTCATAACTGGACCTGAGGTTGTTAGATCCGTTACAGGTGAAGACATCACACAGGAGGAATTAGGGGGAGCAGATGCTCATGCTTCTTTATCGGGGGTTGCACATTTTGTTTCCGATTCAGAGGAAGAGTGTTTTTCAACTATTCGAGATTTACTAGGGTTCCTGCCACAGAATAATCTAGATGATCCCCCATTAGGACCTCAAGATGATGACCCAGAAAGAATTGATGAATCTTTAAGAGAAGCTATTCCACAAGATCCATCTCGACCTTACGACATGATGGACATCATAGAAACCATAGTTGACGAGGCTAATTTCCTGCCTATCCATCAAGCCTATGCTCCCAATATGATCGTTGGTTTTGGACATATGGACGGACGAAGTGTTGGTATCATTGCTCAACAGCCTTCTTATTTAGCTGGAGTAATTGACATCAATGCGTCAATTAAAGGTGCCCGTTTTGTTAGATTTTGTGATGCTTTCAATATTCCTATTATCACTTTTGTTGATGTGCCGGGGTATATGCCTGGTAAAAATCAAGAGCATCAAGGGATCATAAGAGAAGGAGCAAAGCTGCTGTATGCATTTGCTGAAGCAACAGTCCCCAAAATAACTGTGGTTACTAGAAAAGCATATGGTGGAGCTTATATTGTGATGGGCTCCAAACACTTGGGCAGTGATATGAATTTCGCTTGGCCTTCTGCTGAGATTGCAGTCATGGGGCCAGATGCAGCGGTTAATGTGATACATAAACGCAAACTCTCTGAATCATCCGATGCTGATGGTGAAAGGGCGAGTCTCATTGCTGACTATCGAGAATCCTTTGCAAATCCGTACCTTGCGGCGGAAAGGGGATATATTGATGATGTCATAGACCCCGCTACAACAAGACCTGTATTAATTAAAGCACTTGAATCTCTTCAGAACAAAAGGGATTCCATTCCTCCTAAAAAGCATGGGAATATTCCGCTATAAGACTTCATTCTTTTGGACAGGGATTTCCTCCCATGTTGTTTTTAAAGTCTCTGTTTCGCTTTCTTCATCGACATTCCCTAGGCTCCAAACCTTAAAGCCACAAGCCCGGAAGAAATAAGCTGAGTCCCAGCTTATTTCTGCTTCGAATCTGACAATCCCAAGCAGCGATGCTACTCCTTTGATTAATTTAGATCCTATACCCCTTCTACGCCATTGATGTTCTACTGCAATGTGAAGAATTCTAGCTTCGCCGTTACCTAGGTCTTCTACTCCTATAGCTCCCAAAATCCAATTATCTTTTTCAATTTTATAAAGATGCCTTGTTTGGTTAGTTTCATATTGCTCTATAGTTTTTTGGTTGCCATCGCCTCCATCAGCCATATGCAAAAGGTATTGCACATCAGAGCCTTGAGCTTTACTTAAGTCAAACAATGGTATTCCTCTAGTGTTTACTGGCTGTGAAGTCCATCAACGTAGATTTATTTTCCTGTTAATTCAGATGTAAATTTTCTCAAAAGGTCTTTGAAAATATCAGGGTTTGCGTTGGTAATTTGGCTTTGCCCATTTGGATAAATCGCCAGTTGAGCTCCGGGTATGCTTTTAAGCAGCTCAATTGAATGGTCCAAAGGATGGACAGGGTCGGGAACGTTATCTCCCCTGATAATTAAAACCGGAACAGTGCAATTTTTTGCTTCCTCACGCAAATTATAAAATTCTTGAAGCGATGGTTCGTTACGAATGTTAAAGAAATTTTGCAAAACAACAGCCCAATTTTCCCCATGCTGGCGCAAA
>Ga0310344_10002759_pt1 | contig 13143 bp, 14 predicted proteins | sample HC15DNA20200_MG_FD_203801 | JGI IMG/M metagenome (GOLD analysis project Ga0310344, IMG submission 203801) | Marine microbial communities from station ALOHA, North Pacific Subtropical Gyre - HC15-DNA-20-200_MG | ecosystem: Environmental > Aquatic > Marine > Oceanic | place: Pacific Ocean: North... | reverse complement strand
AGAGACAAACCGCTCGAAGCAAAATTGAAAAAGAAAGAACCTCAAATGAAACAGATGCAAGCAAAATTAGCTAGAGATAGTTTAAAACCAACATTCATATTTATTGTGCCTCTTCTATTGGTATGGACATTCGTATTGCCAGAAATAATTGGTCCTGATTGGTTCAACGTACCTGCAGCATCATCTCCAATTTCAATGGATTTGATAATGTTTGAAACGCAAAAAGTAACCTTAGAATCGGGAGAAGTTTATGAACATGGAGTTCCTACATTTTTCTGGTATTTGATTAGTTCGATATCAGCACAAGGAATGATCATGAAATTAATGAAGATGACTTAAAATAGTCTAAAGAAGTACATTACCGCCATCAACTACAATTGTTTGTCCATTAACAAAACTGAAATCATCAGTAACAATATTAGAGCATATATTAGCAACATCAATTGGTTCTCCCCAGCGTTTGACTGATGCTTCATTAGCAAGTTTTTGTTGAGTTTTATTATCAAAATGATCAAAGGTAGCAGAACTTTTGATATTGCCAAGTGCTAAGCAATTTGTACGAATATTATATTTTCCATATTCGAGGGCAAGATGTTTAGTAAGGCCCAACAATCCTGCTTTAGCAATAGTATACGGTGAACCTAAATCATGACCTGCAATTGCAGGAGTTGATGAAATATTAATAATATTACCAGAATTAGATTCTTTCATAACAGGTATGACAGCTTTACTACAACGAATACTGCCAAATAAATCAGCGTCGATAACATTTTTGAAACCTTCAATATCTATATCATTAAAAGAAGAATCCCAATATTCAGAAACGAGAGGATAACCTGCATTATTAATTAGAATATCGATTTTTCCATAATGATTTTTGGTAGTTTGAATAAGATTAGAAACCTCATCGTTGTTAGTAACGTCAGTTTTTATTGCAATAGGATCAGTTTCATATGAAGCAAGGCCATCTACAATTGCCTTCGCTGAAGACAGAGTTCTTGAAGTTACAACTACATGAGCGCCTTTTTGGGAGAAGACTTCAGCTATAGACTTTCCGATTCCATTTGTTGAACCAGTAACAATAGCAACTTTATTGGATAATTCATCCATCAAAATTATAGGTAAAAAATTAGAATTTGAACTTTTCTATAATTTGTACAACGGAGATTTATATCATTAATAATTATGAGGAATAATGACACAAGTCTATCCAGAGCCTACTGTAGGAGCCTTGATTATTAATAATAAAAAAGAGATTTTGTTAGTAAAATCTCATAAGTGGTTAGATAATAAGTATTCAGTTCCTGGGGGACATGTTGAAATTGGAGAATCATTTGAAGAGGCAATAATTAGAGAAGTTAAAGAAGAAACAGGACTGGATATAGTGCCAAAAAGATTATTCATGATTCAAGAATGTGTTCAACCAGAAGAATTTTTCAAGAAAAAACATTTTATTTTCTTCGATTATATTTGCTATACTGAAGATACAAGAGTGAAATTAGATGAAAGAGAATTACAAGAATATAGATGGTTCAAAATTGATGAAATAAATGAAGATCTTTTAGAATCATATACAAGAAATATGATATCAAAGTTTAGAGAAGATCAGGACATTAATAATAATAGAATTTATACGATTAAAAAATAATTAAGAAAGTTCTATGTTATTGCCAATTCCTTTATCAATAGCTTCATTATAGATTAGATTAGCAGTAGAAATATCCTCTAAAGATAGTCCCATGGATTTGAAGAGTGTAATATCATCATCGTCAGTTCTAGTGGGAGTCTTTCCAAGTATAACATCAGCAAGTTCGGCAAAAATATTATCTTTAGTTATACCGCCAGCTTCACGAAGAGCAGTATTAATTTCATCAACAACAACTTTACTGCGTTGAATTGTAGTAGAATCTACTTCAGAGCTTTCCTTAGTGTGTGCTCCAATACAATTAATATGAGTACCAGAATTAATCATGTTGCCATCAAATAATGGAGATGGAGAACTAGTTGCAGTAACGATTATATCGTTATCAAGTACTTGGTTAATATCCTGTTCCACATTTATTGGAACGTCTAATTCATGTTCAAGAGATTTAATGAATTCAGTTTTTTTATTTACAGAAGGACTATTAATAACAATACGAGAAATGTGACGAACAGAACAAACAGCCATTAATTGAAAACGAGATTGATAACCGGATCCAAAGATACCAACAGATTCGGAGTTTTTTCTAGACAAGTATTTGGTTGCAACTCCAGTAACAGCACCCGTTCGCATACCAGTAATAAGTGAACCATCCATTATACAAATCAGTTCTCCAGTATCAGCATTAGTAAGGGAAATAATACCCTGAGTAGTAGGTTTATTTAATTTAGTATTTTCAGGAAAGACTGTTACAATTTTAGTACCTAAAGCTTTCATGCCATTCATATGAGCAGTCATAACTCCATACCAACCGTTTTTGTCTTCAACGATAACAACTCCACGATCGGGCATTTTGACGTTATTATTAGAAAGTTCGATAAAGCTTTTTTCCATTGTTTTGATATTAGATTCCATTGTCAGTAATGAAGAAACGTCTTTATGTGTGAGTAAAAGAACCATATAATCACCTAATTAGATATTTCTTCAATAGCTTGAATTAATTTATTATTTTCGTCTGGTAAACCAATATTAATTCTTATAAAATCTTCAAGGCCTTTAGTACCACTGACATCACGTACAACGATACCTTTATGAAGTAATTTTTTATAAATGTTTGAGCCATTATCATTAAGAAATTTTAACAGCATGAAATTAGACGAGCTTGGAATGATTTCAACGTTATTAATTTTTGATACACGATCAATAAATGATTTTTTTTCTAATAGAATTTCTTTGACATTATTTTCAATCCAACTAACATTATTCAAAGCAATTCGTGATAAACTAACAGAGAGTTCTCCAACACTATTAGGCGGTCTTACTTTATTTAGTAAAGAGGTTGTCTTAGTTGAAGCAAGAAGATAACCAACTCTCAAACCTGCGAGGCCAAAAGCTTTAGAAAAAGTTCGAACTACAATAAGATTATCATAACGAGTTACTAGATCAGATACTGTGCTGCCTGTAAATTCAAAATATGCTTCGTCAACAACTATTGGAATATCGAAATTCTTTAAGAGTTGTTCGAGGGAATTTTTATTTACAAGATTGCCAGTAGGATTATTTGGACTACATAATACAATTAGACTTGTATCAGTATCTATATTGTTCGAAATTTGTGAAAAATTATCTGAGAAATCAGGATTTCGTGTTATTTCTTTAACATTACCGCCAAGAATTTGTATCATTTTTTCGTAATAAGAATACGTAGGAGTAGATAGAATTACATTACTAGAAGGTTCAATAAATAAAGAACCCACCATGAATAGACCTTCATCTGCACCGTTAGTTAATATTAATTCATCTACATCACAAGAACAATAATCAGAAAGTAATTTACGGACTGAGATATAGGAAGAATCAGGATATCGATTAATCTCCAAATTGTCAAATTTATTACTTAGTTGTTTGAGCCATTCGATAGGGGTTTTGTGGGAAACATTAGTATCAAATCGAACTATCTCTTTAGGGTTTTTTCCTATAGATTTGGCAATGTCGTCAGTAGACGGTTCCCAGCTATAAGGCACAAAATTGTTCAGGAATTTCCTAATTTTCATATCGTATTGTAACAATTATTAATTCATTGTATTGTATTAATTCATTTGGAAGAATTTTTATTTAAATTAATTTTAAGTAGATCGAGATTAAGTAATGAAGAATATGCAGAATGAGAAACTAATTGATCTTCGTCAGATGTAGCACGAATAAGGGCATCTCTAGCTGATTCGTTTCCAATAGAACCTAATGCTACCGCAGCTTCATGTCTTACTACATGATCAATATCTGTAAGCATAGCTTCAATTAGATAATTAATACATTGTGGAAATCCCAATTGACCAAGTGTAAAGGCGGCTTCATGTCTAACGAGAGGAGTTGCGTCATTTTTTAGAATTTCAGATAAAATAGGAACCACAGAATTATCACCAATGTCGGCAAGTACACAAACACAACGGGTTCGAACAGAGATGGTTTCATCTTGTTGAAGCATTTGGATAAAGAAATTGAGATTTCTTTGTTCAAAAGCTTTGTCACATTCAATTAATTTATCAAGATCTCCATCTTGATGAGTTATTAATTGGTTCTTTTTTTGTAGTATCATAAATATATGAAAGTCAACAACAAAAGAATTTAAATAATTTATTAGATTTTTTGATATTGATTAATTTTTAGAGTAAATCATTATGTATTCATGAGAATATGATTTATTATGGTTATTATTAGAAGAAACAAATCTTCCAGTTTTAGGATCACGTGTTGTCGGAAGGCATTTAAACGGAATTTTTCTTTTTATGATTTTATCCTCAGTAAAACCAATAGTAGCAAGTATTTCATCAAAAACTTGAGTATTTGATATATCAACGCCTCTAAGTGCAGTATTTCCTATAACAACGGCCATTTTTCCATTGTTTTGTAATAGATTATATGATTTATGAAAGAAATTTTGCATATCTATAAAATAAGAATATACAGTTTTGGATAAAGATTTACTTGAAGAAAGTAGAGAATCGGCAATTACGCTACCGGTATAACTATACAAATTATTATCATCGGATTTACGATGGGAGGAGCCGATAAAATGTTTTTTTGAAGGAATGTCTTTGAAGAAATCCTCCAAGAAAGCTAAACTAAGAGAATGAATATCTCGATATTCATAACTTATTACATATGGTGGAGAAGTAACGATTAAAGAGCTTTTATCAGTTGTAGGTAGATTCTGTAAATCTCCGACAAAGGCTCGTCGATAAAAATCAAGATTCTTGAGTATTTTAGGAGAGAGAGTATCTAGTAATTGGGCATTTCGGATCTCCATTTTATCGACTTGAGAAAAATATCTAGATAGTGGATTGTTAACTCGATTAAGAAATTTGGTTTTATCTTTATGAGGTTTAACAGATCCATTATTCCAATAACTGGAAGTTTTCAGGATATGAGAAAATGCGCATAAAAAGAATATTTGTAATTTTCGTGGTTTAATTAATTTGATTTGTGATAAAAGTTGATTAAGAATATTATATGTATCTTGATCAAACCATTTTGATAACTCTTTAGGAATGTCACAATTTTTTTTGTTTGATGAGTTCTTTATTTTACTATGTAAAGAGAGTTTAGTTTTAGAAACTTTAGAAGGATCAAGTGGAGTTGTTTTTGCCATTGTAATCATATGTGCAATAGGATTAACGTCCGTACCTAAAGCGATTCGATTTTGAAGAATAGATTCAAGAATAGTTGAACCTGAACCATAAAACGGATCACAAATTATATCGCCATCAGAAGAATTTTCGAGTATTAAACGTCGTGCTAATTGAGGAATAAACTTTGCAGGATAACGATGATAACAATGTGTGAGATAATTTGTATCTTTTTGCGTAAGATTGTCAAAAGACCATGAATTTTCAGAATTAATCTTAGTAACGGGCTCGACAAGACGTGGCCGGGTAATTGACATGTAATTATCTCGACTTTGTTGTTTTATTCATATCAAGTCAAAATATTTTTCCATTAAAGTAAGTTTCAATTGAGTTTAGTTCAGCTAACCTGAAATACGTCAAAAACAACCAGATTTTACTTGAATAGAGAAGAAATTTCAAAAGTATTAAAAAATTCTTTTAGATTGAGTTTGTATGAAGCAAAAACATACTTGAGTCTTTTAGAAGGAAATGATAATGTTAAAACAATTTCAAGAGATTCAGGAGTGCCATTACCAAGAATTTATGATACATTAAGAAGCTTAGAAAATAAAGGATTTGTAAAGAAAAAAAATAAAAAATACACATCTGTTGAACCAGAAATTGCTTTAGAAGGTCGGATTATCAATACAAGTTATGAATTTCAGAATATTGTGAAAACACAAAAAGAGTCTAAGAAAGATATCTTATCAGTATTAAAAAAGAAACCAGTTTCAGGAAATACAGATGTTGAATTCGAAACATTAATTGGTGTAAATAATATCGGAAATAAATTCTTGGAAATTATGAAAAATTCAAAGAAGATAATAATCAGTGTAAAAAAAGCATTTGAAGTAAAGGAATTATTTTTAAATTTCTTAATAAATGCAAAAGGAAAAAGTAAACAAATTACAATTATGACTCCAAATTCATATAAGATATCAAAATTTGATGAAGAAATATTAAGAAATTCGAATGTGGAATTAAAGAAACGAGCATATATTTTGTTGGATTTGATGGCAACAGATCAGGGAGATGTAATAATTGGGGTGCCTGATGCATCGGGAACTCCAGAGGCGACGATTGCAATTTGGATTAAGAATAAAGAATTTGCAGAATCGTTAATGACTTCGTTATTAGAAGAATAATACTAAGAATTTGTAGTTTCTTTGACTTCGGGTTCTTCAGAACGTCCATAGACAAAACTACCGATGGCAGCAGCTACGACTGAGAATATTATAACAGAAATAACTAATTCTTGCATATATGGCAATGGAGGAAGTTTATCTACATATTTTGGTGTAGCAGGTAATTGAGAAACTGCAGCCGCAGCAAGTCCACGAGGGAGCATAGAAGAAAGTAAACGTAAATCTTTCATCATAGATTTGTCGTTTTTAAGAGTAAAACGGAATGAGAGATTGCGAGCTCCTATAAGTAAGACAGTAACTGCAACACCCAATAATAAGATTGGTACAGTGGGTATGAAAATCATTCCAAGATAAACAAAAAAGAACGTAGCTAAGAGAAAAGAGATTTGTCCTTGGAATTTCCGCATAAGAGAACCTGCATCAACAGGATTAGTACGAAATGACGGAATAAAACCGAATTCTTTACCGTTTCCTAAGACCAGACCGAAGCAAAGAGCAGCGAGTGCGCCATTTCCACCACTCATTTCAGAAAATCCGAAAAGCATGAGACAAGTAGTCAAAGTAAGAATATCATCGTGTACAACATCTTGTTGAGAAGTAATTCTTCCAATTCGTGTAGGGAAACTTTGTAAAATTTTTAGCCAAATAAGACCGCCAAGAATTCCAAAGACAATTCCAATTGAAAATCTTCCCGCCATTTCTTGAAGAAGAATAGAAGAAGCAGTTTCAGAAGCTCCTGGAGTTGATGTGCCAGTCCATATGCTTAAAATTGTGACACTAAGTACTACGACAAATACATCAGTAAATGCAGATTCAATTGTGAGAAATGTTTCTGCTTTTTTATTTATTTTTAATTTACTAACTAATGGAATAATTACGGCAGAACTTGTTCCACACAAAGCAGATGCAAAAAATAATGATGCAAATACAGCATGAGTTCCCGTGCCCCAAGCATTATCAAGTATTTGGGAATTAATTAAATAGGCAACGGAAGTAAGTGCCAGGATTGTAATTATGACACTTGTGGCGGTTACGAAAAAACCACGTGGTGTTTCTTCAATTACCTGACGGATTTTTAAATACATACCGCCATTAAATAATATTACAGCAATAGCAAGTCCAGCAAGATAAGGAGCGATAAAATCTAGACCAGTTCGGTCAAAACCAGAAGCAGTTCTTGAAAGTGCAGTTGCACCAATAAAACCTAAAAGTATCAAAAAAGGTGTATCAGGAATCCCAGTCCTATCAAAAATATTAGAAGCTACATAACCGATAATTGTAATAATGCCAATCGAAAAGAAAACTACTTCGATTTCCAAGAAATATATTCCCCAACGATGATGAAGTCAGTATCCATCATTAGATGTTGATAAGTAGCATTACATTTAAACTCTTGAAGACATTAGATTACATATAATGAGAATATTTTTAGTGTTTTTACTTTTGATATTAATGATGCCATATACAGAGGGTCACATATTAGGTGGTTCAGAAATAGAAGTAAATGGAGTGATTTTTCAGTTCATTACGGATCCAGCGTTTGTAATAGAAGATGAAGAGTTCTACCTAAGTTTTAGTGTACAAGATGCATTTACAGATATAGGATTAGAAAACATAGAAGCTATAATTACATTCTATGAAGATAGTGGAAGAGTATTAGATAAGATAGAAGTTTCAAGAAATGAAATTATAGAAGGAGATTTTTCAATTAAATATATTTTAGAAAATGAAGGAATATATGATGTAAGGATAGAAATATTACAAGAGTCGGGTCTTCCGCTTGATGCTCAATTTAGAATATTAGTATCAAACAAATCAATACTAGAGGATTCATCATTCATAATTGGAATAGCAATTTCGTTAATTGTGATAGGATTAATTGTAAAAAATCGAGTTATAGACAGGTAATCTAAGTTTTAGAATCTTTTAGAGATTGGAAATCATTCTTTAGAGAATCAGGAATCTCGGAATAAACATCTGTAATTAGTGTATCTAAGCTAGGCATAGGAGAAGATTCGGCTTGAGTAATTGCTTCAGTAATCTGTCGCTCAGTTTTTTGCTGAATTTCTTGTTCAAGATCACGATTCCATATACCTGAATTTTCAAGATATTTACGAAATCTGGCAATTGGATCTTGAGATAACCAGTCTTTGTATTCAGTTTGATCTTGGTATCTTGAACCATCATCGGAAGTAGAATGAGAAGAGAGTCGATAGGTCTTAGCTTCGATAAGAGTTGGGCCTTTTCCCGCACGAGCTTTTTCCATAGCAGACTTAGTAGCCATGTAGACAGCAAGAATATCATTACCATCAACAACAACGCCATCGAAACCATAGGCTTTGGCTTTAATGGCAATTCCGTTAGAAGCAGTTTGATGTGAGATATTTGTAGAGATAGCCCATTGATTGTTTTTACAAAAGAAAACTGTAGGAGTTTTATAGACTCCAGCAAAATTAAGTCCAGAATGAAAATCATTAGATGATGTAGCGCCATCACCGAAATAAACAATAGTAGCAACTTTATCGTCAAGAAGTTTTGAAGCAAATGCAGTTCCAACTGCATGAGCAATTTGTGTTCCTACAGGGGCAGATGGAGGAACAAATCGTTTGGAACTAGAACCAAATAAACCTGGAAGAGATCTTCCTTTATGTTCATCTTCTGCACTTCCACGTAAATGTGAGATTATAAAATTGAGAGTAACACCTTTGAGAAGCATAGCGCCTTGTTCTCTATATGCAGGAAAGAACCAGTCGTTATTTGAAACTCCAAGTGCACTTCCTACTGAACAAGCTTCTTCACCATAGGATGGTAAATAAAAACCAATACGACCTTGTCGTTGAAGAGCAACCATTTTTGTATCCAGAGTTCGAGTTAAAACCATAGTTTGATAAGCTTTGATGAGTTCTGATTCAGAAAGATCAATATTTACATCTTTGAGTATTTCTCCCTCTTTTGTAAGACATTTTATCATATGAGTCATATCAGTGATCAGTGAAGCCGGTTTTCTAAAAAATGCTTTTTAACGTTTTTGATTTTTTCGACAATAAACGAATTATAATTAGTGGGTAAATGTGAAGATTCAGGTAATAACTACAAATAACACGAGTAATTAAATTAAATGTAAATGTATAATGGAAAATTAGTGAATTTATTAGAAGCATCGTTAATTGGATATGAATTAATTTATGTAGATAAAAAAAAGAAACTAACAAAGATATATTCAGAGGAAGAATCCAATAGTTACAATGTGTCAATTGCATTAGATTCTACAAATAAAATAAACGAAATTCAAATAGTGCAAATAATTTGGGGGAAAGAAAATGAAGCAGAAATAAAAGAATTGCAAATAGTTCCAGATAATCTACAAGAAATTCTTGATTCCGATATTAAAAAAATTACAAAAATGTAAACGCCGAGAGTGGGATTTGAACCCACGAGACCCTTGCGAGTCACAAGCTGACTGAAAGATTCCAGGCTTGCGCCTTACCAGATTGTCCTTAGATCTAGACTACCTCGGCTATGATTCGAACAAACACGTTAAAAGATAAAATCTTTTGTGTGTAAACTAATCTTGGGACTCATTTTTTGTCCAAAGTTTAGGATAAGTACCAGGTTTCATGATTACTCGTTTAGTTTTACAGGCAATGCCTTTTTTACTTTTAGTAATTTCATCTGTACTCATAAGAGATTCTGCTAAAGCAATTAATTCTCCTTTTTGAGACAAAATAGCAATATTTTCACTGATTGAGATTTCTTTAGATAATTTCAAAATTCCAGGAATAGCAAGTTGTGCGCCATGGCACAAAGAATCAATTGCAGAACAACGTACAGTAATAGATTTTAGTGGTTCAGTAATAAATTCAACAGGACGTACTAATTCACGAAATCGAGTTTCATCGTTTTCTTCTTTCAATCTGTATATCGCATCACTTAATTCATGTAAACGAACAAAATTGCTACCTTCATTAATATGCATAACTTTAGTACGTCGTAATTCAATCATAGTAGCACCACATTGCATAATTTCTCCGATATCGTATACCAACTTACGAATATACGTACCAGCTTCACAAAGTATTCGAAGACATAAAATCCGACTATTATCATCTAAAACAGAGATATCATATATATTTCGGATTCGAGTTTGTCGTTTTACTGCTGAACGTTGTGGAGGTCTTTGATAAATAGGGCCTTTAAATTGATTTATACAATCATAAAGTTTAGTTTGATTTACACTATTATGTAAACGAATGACGGCAACATATTCCTTAGGTCCATATAATAAGATAGGTAAAGCCTTTGTTGCATTGCCAAGACTAATTGGTAATAATCCAGTGACCATAGGATCCAATGTTCCACTATGTCCAGCTTTATTATAATTTAACATTGATTTGACCCAAGATACGACTTGATGACTAGTGGGACCTGATTGTTTATCTATAAAAATTATACAATTATCAATCAAATCATCGATAGAGCGTTTATCAGGATATGATCCAGAATCAGAGATATCAGGTTCTTCATCGAGAATGATTTGTTCTTTATTGTTTGTCTTAGATTGATTCATTTATCGAATCAATAACTGATTTACAAACTTGATTAATATCCATATCGTTTGTATCAATAATAATATCAAAAACTGACAAATCAGTACCTAATTTCATACTATACAATTTTTCATATATTTGTTGATTTTTTGTGTCACGTTCATTGACTACTTTAGTAGATTCCTCAATCGAAACGGTATCTCGAGAACCAAGACGAAGTGAACGGTTATTTTTAGATGCTTCAAGCCAAATGGATATTCCATTAGAAGTTAACCAAGGAAGAGTATAACTTGTGATTACTACGTCACCTTTATTTAATAAATCAATTAAACGTTGATCAACAAGTTTATCAAATGAAGAATCTTGCATACGATTAGAAAGAAATTTCATTCCGTCTTCATTATCCCACCAATCAAGACCAGAAATTGTAAAACCTTTTTCTTTAGCAATTTCTTTAAGCATATCTCCACCCGAATAATATTTTATGTTAAATTCTTTACAAAGTGAGTGAGCTACAGTTGTTTTACCAACGGCAGGCATTCCAGATAAAATAATTCCTTTCATAAAGAAAACTCTAATCTAAATCGAAGGAATTGACAATTGATTCAGCTGCTTCTTTAGATTTTCCATCGGAATTTAGAACTACTAACAATGACGCTCCAGTGAGTACACCAGCAGATGATAACATACTTCGTGCGATTTGATTGTCAAGTTCAATAGATTCAATAGTAGTAACATCTCTATTTCTAGTAGGGTCGTTAGAACGACGATCAAGAACGTCTTGCGGTAAGGCCTCTACCAAGATAAGATTAGTTGGAAGAAGTGATTCCAATATAGAAATAGGTAATCCAGGCATATAACCAGAAGGAGTTTTAATAAATAAATGAGTATCAATAATTACAATATCAGATTCAATATTTGCTATAGATTTTGCCGCATTGATTTGTAACTCTTGTTGTTTATCAGTAGATAAAGTTCGCATTTCATCACGATCAGAAATTCCAAGTTTTTGTGCCTCTTCAAACATTATTGTTCCAAAAGTAAGATTGTCAACTTTAACGTCCTTTGTTTCAAGAATAGATAATACTTCATTTACTACAGTAGATTTTCCAACTCCAGCAATACCAACTAGTACAACACGTTTAGTATTTGACATAATATCAATCCTTACCCAAGAAACTAGCTAGTCCAGGCATCATTGTCTCTAATCTTTCTTTCATCAAAAGCTGATAATAATTAATGAAAATACTTACCATAAGTAAGATTCCAGTTCCTCCTCCAAATACACCTAAGATGTCAGATACAGAAGCTAATAATCCCATAAGTATTCCTCCAATAATAGTGATGACAGGGATATATCGGTCAAGAAGTACCTCAAGTGAACCTTCGGAACGTCGAAATCCAGGAACTTGAACATTTGCTCCAAGTAATTTACCTGCTACAGCTTTTGAACCGAGTCCACCAATTTCTACCCAAACACGGGCAAAAATAGTACACATTACTACATAGAATAAGACATAAGTTAATGCCCTTAAGGGTTCTACAGATAAGACTTCAATACCGCGAGGAGGGGAAACAAAATATGCAAATCCTCCGATTGGACCAGCTGCAGGATCAGCAGTATTAAACTGTGCAAATAGATTTAGAAAAGTATTGCTATTTGAAGCATTGAATCTAGACCATACAATTTGAGAAAAGAAACTAAGATTTGCTAATAGTGCACCTGTAAGAATAACAGGTAATACAGATACATATAACAACTTAATTGGATAGGTTCCCTGAAATCCTCGATAGCGAGTTGAAGTAATAGGTATTTCAATTCTTATACCTTCGGCATATACAATTAATCCAATTACTCCAAGAGTCAAAGCTAGAATAAGTAAACTAGGTAATCCACCAGGACGCATCAAAATACCCTCTGGTGAACCAGAAATAAGTGTAGATATAGCATGAGGAATAATACCGAAATAACTACTGCCAGCAGGAATTAATGCAAATACACTCCAGAAGATTTGTTGAGAAACGCCAGCTGCAATGAATAGACTTATACCACTTCCAAGTCCCCAACCTTTTTGAATCAATTCATCTAAGAGAATTACAATAAGTCCGCCAAACATAATTTGAACAATAATTGTAGCGGCTGT
>Ga0310344_10002758_pt1 | contig 13144 bp, 6 predicted proteins | sample HC15DNA20200_MG_FD_203801 | JGI IMG/M metagenome (GOLD analysis project Ga0310344, IMG submission 203801) | Marine microbial communities from station ALOHA, North Pacific Subtropical Gyre - HC15-DNA-20-200_MG | ecosystem: Environmental > Aquatic > Marine > Oceanic | place: Pacific Ocean: North... | reverse complement strand
TGAGCGTGCACCCGGGGTTTCCAGCACAGACATTCCTGTCTAGTTCATTGTCGAAACTTCGGGCAGCCTACACCGACAAACTTGCCATGGACAGTCAACGTGAAATCGCAGTTGACGGAGGCATCGGGCCTGAAACCGGTAACAGTGTTGCCATTGCAGGTGCTAGAACCCTGATAGCAGGTTCAGCTATTTTCGCAAGTTCTCATGGCATCAAAGATGCTATTTCCCACATCCGACAAGTAGCCGAAGAGGGACTGCGCGAATCTATTGCAAGTCGAAACCTAACTACTTAAGGGATTGTGGCAGACCCATAACTATCGCAATCAGCCACGCAAAGAACGCCAACACCACCTGAGAAATCCTCTCAGGATCTGCAAAAAAATCAGAACAACCCCAAAGACAAGCAACCCACAAACTAACCGAACCCACCAAGGCGGAGTATAAATCTGACCCACCATCACATTCATGACCAGCCCGCTACCAGCTGCTATGATAACAATCAGATCACGATAGCCCATAGAGGATTTCGGGGAGGCTTGAGTTCCCTTATTAGAAGCATCCTCACTGCCATTGAATTGTTCGCCTGATTTTGCACGTCGCGTCATAAGGACTCCCTTTTGTAGCAATTATAGCAAACCCGGTCACTAATTCTTCATCAGGATGGATTATACCAACGACTCGACACGAAATTCCTCAAAGTGTTGCCAAATATTAACCACACTATCATCCCCCCAAAAGCCATAAGTGATACGATCCTTGAGGGGAGATAGATATTGTAATACCTTGAATAGGTAAGAGAAGTCTCACGAGCATCCGTGAGGAACACAGGCACTACCCCCAAGCTGTAAAATTCTGGGGACGCACCGTATCGCCAGAATTTTCCACCTTGCCCCAAATAACCACTAGCAGCTAAATAGGCAGTGCTCGCACCTCTAATCTGATAATGTGCTGGGGTTTCACGAGATGCAGTGACTTGTGGAGAAATCAGATCTCCATACATTTGATCCTGCCCTGATCCAAGGAGGAAAAGGTGCTTGGTTATATCTTCATTACGACTAAGTTCAAGAAACTCTTCAAAATCATCCACGTGTCTAACACTATTACTCCCATATGCGATACCTGCAAAAGCAGCGTTCTGAAACACACTGATCTCTTGGTTTCGCAGACCTAGCACAATATCCGTCTGATCATAAAGAAAGCCATACTGATCAAAATCCACTTCAGGCACTAGTACAATATATTTAACCCCTATAGGCGCAAGCAGTTCGCCTAGATTAGAAATATCGCCACGGTTTTTCAAAAGGAATTCTACATAGTCATTAGCCGGACTGGTACTCTGACTAGGAACACCAGGTACTTCATGGTCCTGACTATGAAGTACCTGCTGAGAAAAGAAAGATGGACCAGGGTTCATAAGCCGCTTACTTCTGTTTGGAAGCCATTCGTAATCCATAAACCAGTGCCACGGAAGAAACAATATCCGATACTCCTCTGGATCCTGATCAAAATATTCCCTCGCTTGATACCAACCTTCTGGGTAGTCTGTAGATTTCACCTGATTATAAAAACCAAAAATAGTAAACGTATAGACGAGTGGAACACAAACCAATAAGGTCAACAGAAAATGAGGAATCCCTCTAGTGAAACCCTTAAATCCGTTCAATAAAAATACCTGCACTTTATGTACTCCAAGTCCCCCAAGGAATGCATATCCGAGGCATATAACACCTACAAATTTCTGAGAATCCCGAAACCCCTTTAAAGGGGCCACATTATCCCACAACCATTCGTAACCTGGTCGCAAAACGTCACTTGCAGCACCCGCAGCAAGAAACAACATCAAGAACCATAAAAGACACAGCGAAACGGATTGATATCGTGCATACCTTTCCTCGGAACTATCTGGGTGCTCCACCGCGCGAACTGCGTAACACATTGCACCAAGAACTGCAAGGAATAATATGACGAGAAACCAAATCTCCCACAAAGGCAGAAGATCAACGGCATAAATATATCCCGAACGCCAAAACCCATGCATTGATGCAATATCAAAAAGAAGTCCCCTTGAAGTAAGCGATGTTGCCGCGAACTGGTGTTTATCCGCATCTGTAATCTGGTGGTATAGTGTTCCTTCAGTAGTCAACAAGGGTAGTAACCAGTAGCAGTTGACCAGCACAAACAAACCCACTGAAGGTATCCCAAATACCAATTGCCTTTTGAAATCGAAAATCCTCTGCGGAGAATATGCTAGATTCATGATACCCGTGACTATGTACATCACCAAAAGCAATAACAACCCTTGAGGGTAAACAGCTCCAACAACAGACGTTAATAAGACACACCGACCAGAAGTTTTCACAGAAGGATCTCGAAGGAAGGTATTAAACGACCATAAGGCAAATGGGGTAAGTGCATATCCAAGGCATATCCACCACTGCCCAGCGAGAAATCGTGTGTAAACAAATGGATTAACCGCATACAGGAATCCGGCATAATATTTCGCCCACCCACCAACTCCAGCGAGGCCAACCAAACGATAAGCGCCGAGCCCACTCAGACAGAAAACCGCAATCAGCAAGATTTTCTGACCAACCCAGTCAGGAAGCAATGCTCGTGCACCAAGAAACAGCACATCAAGCGGAGCAGAACCAGGGTATAGTGAATGTGCCCATTCCTCGAAACCGTACAAGGTATTGACCCCGAAGTTACCCGGTCCTGCCACCATGCTCCAGGTCAACACATATCCTGGATTGAGCAATGGACCAAGGATGCAAAGCGCCAGAACTCCGTAGACAATGTAAGGGCGTCCGATTAATTTGAGCACGCTTGTAAACCCTTTATTCATCAATACCTTCAAAGGCAAGAATCATTCTCCGATATTCTAGCTACCAAGGCGATAACTAAGTACTTCTAGCATATTCACTTTGTGCCCCCAATCTACAGCGACAAAAGCACCCGTTGTGAACAAAACAAAAGGAATTTGGTACCGCTCCTTGACGATTTGCTGCACACTAAATGCCCACAATACAGCCAAGAGCACTACTCCATTCAAAAGATATCGTTCAGAACTAGGACCGATTTGCATAGTAAAGTAAATGCCGCTAAGCAAAGCGGGTAATAATCCGCTCACGCAAACCAGTTCCAATTTCCCTATAGATCTAGAAAGAGGTTGGAGTCGCGAGATAACAAAAATTATTCCAGCACCCAACACGAGAACTTCATGATGTTCAAGTACGCCCTTTGATATCAATAGTGAGAAAATGATAAAGGTGATAATCCAAACAGCTGGAACTGGGAGTCTACTTTTAAAAATGGTCCTAAGCAAATAAATTCCCCGAACAAACTTACGGCTCCCAGTGCTTACTACATAGATACAAACACGATTCCAAATATATACCGAACTTCCTTCAATGAGACGTAATAAAACGATCGACAAGCCAAGCAGCCACACTGTTTTAGGAATCCAATACCAATTCTGTGGCAAGAACTGAAGGTAGGGCTGAAATGCCAATTCTCGCACCAAATCCACATGATAAGAGAAAGCACCCCACACTGTATCTGCGACCCAGGGCAGCTCAACATATATTGCCCGGACGAGGGCCTGTCCACCAATAGCATCGCCATAAAGCGCGTAATTACGCAAATACCACCACCCACAAACGATCGCCCCGATCCCAATCACAGTACTGGCCGAACCAATTCTAGAAGCCAAAGATCCTTTCCCACTAAAGAAAAAAATAACGGAAATAATTACCCCAGCAGGCACAGCATTAGCCTTTGCAAGTCCCGCTAATCCTAGCAAAACGCCAGCCCCGATTACTGTAATAGTGTCAAATTTCCCATCGGGTCTATTGAGAGTTCTCCATGCCAAGAACGCACCTAGTGCGGCAACTCCAGCCTGTCCAAGCACATCATTACTCGCCCGCATACCAATCATTGTTTCCGCTGGTAACGTTGCAACAAATGCCGTTGCACACACGCCAATAAATCGACTACCTGAAAGACCATATCCCATGAAGTAGGTAAGAACAAGCAATAGCATTCCTAATCCCACACTCACTAAGCGAACGACGATGACTTGACTAGATATCGTTTCTACAGGCATAACGAAAAGGACACCCGCTGAGACTAGGTAGTACAATGGAGGTTGAACTCCCTCATACGAATGCCCTCCCGAAATATCCCATTTATACCACCACGTCACCGAATCTAGTAAATCACTAGTGAGTAATCCCAACGTCTCCGGCGTTGCATATCCTTCTTTAACCCAGTGACCAGCCTCCTTGGCACCGAAGAAAACATCTTCATGAATGCTGTCATCAAAAATATGTGGAGGACCTTCACCTTGATATACTTGATAGACATAATCGAAATGAAACATTTCGTCCGCGGTATCAAACAACGGAACGGTTATAGCGAGATACGTCCCTTTCACCAAAAAGAACAGCACAATCACTGTTATAGCGACGCGCGCAGCTATGTAATTGCTTCTTATATTCGTGAACCCACGAAGCATATCGGCCCCTCTAAACTAACCTCATACCCTTAATCTTGTGTCGCTGAAATCAAAGGGCCTTTTTCCGACCAATTGCTATCATTTCAGTCCTGTACCGCAAGGGTTTTCCTGTAAACAGTGACGGCAACGCATTTGCAATTGACCATAGTCCCTTTGGAATGAACCCTCCTAAAGAGCTGCTAAGATGACCCACAATGTAACTTATCGTAAGGTACTTGTACCCAGGTCCTATCTCCATAACGTCCAATCCCGTCCTATCAAGCAATGTATGCATCGATGTAGGGGAGTAATAAATAAGATGCTCCGGTAAGTAGTGTGGCCATGCACTGCGCATTATCCTTGCGGAAAGGCTACCTATATCAGGAGTAACTAGGAAGACAATCCCTTCAGGTTTCAACATCGCATAAACGCACCTAAGGGCCTCAAGTGGATCAGTAAGATGCTCAATAACATCAATCATTGTTACGACATCAAACGATTCTGGAGGAAAAGGTCTGTCTTCGAGATTTGAACCGACTACATGGAACCCACGTTCTCGAGCAATATCCCCGGCAGGAGATATTTCCAATCCACTAGAGACATATCCTAGTTGAGAAGCAGCCTCCAACATGAACCCATGTGCACATCCCACATCCAACAACGTTCTATCACGATGATGTGGAAGATATCTATCAAGTTTCATTAGGTAGCTGGAGCTATTCTTGATCTTCATTTGCCAAAATGATTCGGCATTCGCCTCTATATTCCACGAATCATAATAATCAGATCCATAAATCTCATCCAGTTCCTCTTGTGTCGGGAACACCGTTCGATAAACTGATGCGCACTGCGAACATTGAGTCAAGGACCATAATTTACGGCGTCCGTATTCCTGCACGCTGACACTGCCGCAAACTGGGCAATCAGCAGTCGCGGAAGCCATTATCTCGACCTTGAGATATTAAAAAACAAATACTTAATACAACTATAGACATACCGAGGTCCAGTCCTTCTAACGCTGATAGAGGAAGTTCCATATACCCTACGATATTCATGCCCAGGAACTTCATCGTTTCTAAAGCCTTTTCGGATGGTTTTTATAAGCATTTCCTGCTCAATCGTGGTCCCATCCTCCTCCAAATCCAAGGCCGCAGCAGTCGTTGTTCTGATAGCACGAAATCCATTCTGCGCATCCGTTATCCGGACGTTCAATCTATAGTTGATAGCTAGGTTAATCAACGTGGAACCAAAAAGACGAATCGCCTCGCCAATAGTAGAGTGAAGTTCATCACTACCACCCGTCATACGAGAAGCTACTACAAGATCTGCCCTATCTTCCACAATTGGTTTGACAAGAGCCGGAATGTCATTTGCGTCATGTGAACCATCGGCGTCTATGAAAACTATAACATCTCCGGTCACAACCTCAATTGCTTTTCGAATTCCTGATCCTTTACCTTTACCCTCATCAAGAAAAACCTTCGCTCCCTCCGTCTCCGACACTTCACGGGTAGCATCCGTTGAATGCCCATCAATAACCACAATTTCATCTGCATAGGGTCTGACAGAGCGAATCATTGCGGCAATATTATGTTGTTCATTCTTGGCTGGTATAACAACAGATATCAATAGTAGGCACCTCACGCACAATAAATAAACATAATCCAGGGAAGCCTATTACTTCTGGATCTCGTTAAGAGGTACGTCAGTCCTCAGACCGGCCGTTTCCTCCTCTACCTTTCATGAACACAAATCCAATTCCAAGAAGCGCCAAAACAACCACAACGCCAACAAGGATCATAATCGGGAATCCTCCACCAGTAGTCCCTGGTGCTGCTATAGCTGTTGGTATGGCTGTTGCGAGCTCAGTGGGGGCGGCGACCGGAGTGGCTTGCTCAGTAGCCACCGGCTTTGCAGTAGAGATCGGAGTAGCAGAGGTAGCAGGTTTACTAATTGTTGGTTGTGCGACTGCAGTGACAACCGGAACCGCAGTTGCGACCTGTTGAGAAGGTTTGACGGTAACAGTACGCGCTATTCTGCCCAAACGAAGATCATACGTATCAGCAGGAAGAGTTAGTTCAAAACGAATTTCCTTAGTAAGACCACCTGGGATAAGCACTGATCTCGTCATATACGTCTCAGAGTTGAGCCATAGAACCGCATTATAGTTCTGTGGTGAGTCTGTAAGGTTCGTCACCCTAGAGGTCACTGTAAACTCTTCTCCATCAGAAGCAGTGCCAGCGTACATACTTTCTACGAGAAATCTCTTTGGAGGGATTTCACCTTCTCGTCCAGATATAGACCACAGGGAGAATCCCGACGGAGCTACCGTGTAGTAAACCTCTGAGGCATTCTCTCCAGATCTTTTAGCGAGATGAGGAGTCCAAACCGCCCTATCTTCATCATAACGATTGAATTGAATGGACCAAGGATGAATATCTTCATCCAGAAGCCATAACTTATCAACTACTAAAGTAACATGTGAAGCCTGTAAGGCATCAGCACTGACATTATCTGCCGTGAGGTTAACGTAGCTTAGGACTTCATCTCCATCCTGGGGAACTGGAACATCTTCCGGTCTATCTCCAACATCTTGGACAATCACTTGAGCACCAGCTGACTCGTCCTTATACTTACCTAAAACTTGATCAACGACTGAAGAACTAATTGACTGAGCTGATCCCACTGCAAGCCAATAACTGTCTCCTGTTTTGGTCAGCCCCAGCTTTGGTGTTTTCTCTGGCATCCACGGTTCTACACTAATTTCTTTGCCTAATGAAGCAAGTGCCGTTGCATCTCTAGCAGGACCAAATGCCAAAGCCTCCCCTATAGCCGAAACATCTTCACTTGCTGCCGTTATTAGTGCCCCACCAATAGCATTCGCATTGACCATCGCACCAGTATTCAAAGAACGACCTATGCTAACAGGAGATGCATCAGCAGCTTTAGCTAAAACTTTTCCAATAGCAACTGGATCTTCCTGAGCCCCGGTGGCTAGGATTTGTCCAGTAGTGACGGTATCTGATTCCGATGCGGCTGAAATTGTCTCACCCAATGCGTCAGGGTTTGCTGCAGCAGCTCTTGCAACAGCTTTACTGATGTCTTCAACCGCGACTTTTGCTGCTAAGATGAGCGACTCACTCAGAGCCTCAGCATTAGAGTCTGCAGCTGCGGCAAGCAATGTGCCAGCAGCTTCAATGTTCTCTACAGCCACAATAATAAGAATCTCACCGGCCTTGGAGGCATCCTCGTCTGCCGCTACAGCCATAGCGACTCCTATCGCCGCCGCATTTTTCACAGCAGCTGCTGTGACAGCTTTACCAATAGATTCAATATCAGTCTCTGCGCCTGCCACTAGTGCCTTACCAATTGCAGCAGCCTGAGTCTGCGCTGCAACAGCCATGGCTTCACCAACCGCTTCTGAATCCTGCGAGGCTGCGGACGCCAACATCAATCCAGTATTAGCTGAATCCTGTTTAGCAGCACTAGCTATCGCTAGACCGACCGCGTCAGCATTCTCTACAGCAGATATAGCCAACGACACTCCAATACTTGCGGCGTCCACACTAGCAGCACTTGCTAAAGCCTTTCCAATACTATCAGCATCCCTTACTGCCGCTTCAGCCAAAGCCTTACCAGTAGCAGCCGAATCAGTTCCAGACGAAAACGCCAATACGCTCCCAATTGCAGCTGCATTAGTAGCTGCGCCTGCTGCCAAAATTTCACCGGCAACGTCGGCATCCTCCGCGGCTGCAGCTGCTATAGCAGCCCCAGTAGCTGAAGCGTTTGAACCAGCAGCAATAGCGACTGCAGCTCCAGTTGCAGCGGCGTTAGAACCTCCGGCGGCAATTATCGCCCCACCAATGGCTGCAGCGTCCTCAGATGCGGCAGCGGCAATCGCAGCACCTGCTGCATCCGGATCCTCTTCAGCAGCGCCAGCTATGGCCTCCCCAGCTGCTTCGGCATCCTCACCAGCTATCCCAGCGAGGGCTTCTCCAGCTGCTGCTGCATCCTCTGCAATATCTCCAAGTAAGTCCTCAGCAGTAATAACTGGCGTAGGAGTCATCACCACTACACCGCCGCCACCACCTCCAGTCGTAGCTCCACCACCGCCACCCCCCCCAGGTATGAATCCACCTCCTCCGCCTCCAGGTATGAATCCACCCATACCCGCCGAAACAGGTGTTGGAGTCGCGACCACGCAGGCGTCCACGAGGATGTCTCTCTCAGCTATACCCGTACTCTGCATGGTCACAGACCCTTTCAAGTCCTCCCAGGCATAAACCAATATCGTCTGTCCATTACCAAATCCTTCGACGGTACTGGTATCAGGGTTATCAGCAGGAGCATTAAAGAAGTACACGCCATTCGCGTCAGAATAACCTGTCGCGTAAGTCGTGAAGGTACCAAACCGTCCTGTCACTTTCGTACCGGCGCACTTTGCGCCAGAGGCGACAGATACGGTTCCTGATATCTGCATGGGAACGACCGGTGCTTGAGCTTTGACGACATTCAAAAATATCGCCAAAGCGCCGATGATTCCTACGAGTATTGTTGGCCAAAGGATCCTAGAGTTTGCAATCATCCACGTAATTGTACTACAAGAGGGCTAGGTACGAAACCGCTTGTAGCGGTTTTCGCACCCAGCCCTCCTCTTTTTCCCTAAGCAAGCCGCATTTTCGGCATGCCCACATCACACCTGGATAGTTGCGACCAACCCTTACGGTGTGATCACTCCATCCACTGTCGAATACAACCAGAACCCTTGCGCAGGCTTCAGGTTATCGGTCTCAAACACTCTTGTGAAGTGACCCAGTTCATACTTTGGTCGCCCTTCGGTTCCTATTGGGAACTCTACGAAGTTATCGTAACGCAGTAGTGATGACCACCCTGCTGAGTCTCCTCTACCAAGAGCTGCTAAGTAATTCTTACCGGTGATCAGGTTCTCGGAGTGTAGACCTATGAGGTTCCACCCTGACTTGATCTCATACACAGGTGGTGCCTCAGCTCCCTGCCTCAGGAAGACACCCTCGTAGGCGAAATTCTCAACCTTTGGTGTCTGTTGTGTGAATCCAGACAACGGTGGCAACATGGTGAAGGCATCCTCCTTGGTAATCCACCAGTAACCCTTACCAGTACCCATAGTGTCCAAGGTATCCACACCAACATCAGACGGCGAGTAGACCTTCCAGCGTTCCGATTCAGCTAACTGTGTCTGAGTAGCGTCGTAGTACCAGATCTTATCTGTGACGGTCTTAACCGTAGAGTTGTCATAATCGCTCGTCGCAAGTTCAAGCAATCGCCCAATATTGCCAGAGTCTCTGTCTTCCGGAATCAAGGGTAAGCTGACTAAGTTCGCACCAGGCATAAGCGGTATATTTATTGCGACCAAGTTAGCCTGTACCGAAGCAGGCACAGTCGTCAAGGTAGCATTACCAGCCAGGTCAATTACCCTCACCGTAATATCCAAAGAGCCTGGAGGCGTTCCAGCTGGCACGATAGATGGATACAACCACTCACCACTAGTGCCCCATGACTTTCGGACAGCTTCAGGTATCTGAGCAGGCTTCTTGAACGGTTCCACATCACCTGAGTTGTAAGAGTCAGCTGTACACGGAGTCGGCAAGTTGTCCGAGTTCGAGAACACTACCTCGGCACACTGGATCCCAGAGCCAGCGTCAGACGCATTCAGCTGGAAGATGATCGGGTCACCGCTTCGAGCAGCAGTTACCCCGGATGGGTAAATCGTACCCAACGGTGAGACGACCGGACCCTTGTTATCGTAATAAATACGAACGATATCAAAGCCCTCGCGTCCCGCCTCATCAATCACAGTAACCTTCGCAATGTTCTTACCAGGAACCAGTGACAAGGTCACGTCCAGGGTATCCTCACTTTGTGGGTTCTTATTCACATACGGAGTAGAGGTACCAGCAACAGTTTCCACATTGATCTTGACCAGATCAGCAGTCATATCCTGGAATTTACCAGTAAGCTTCTGGGTTGACTGGTTCGTGATAATGTCCCACGCATCAGCACCCGTCAGCGTATTCTGAGAGATCTTTACAATCGGAACGACAGTATCCAGGAAGATCACCCGTTTCACGGTGGAGGTCACATCGGCCAACTCTCCGTCGTTATCCGGGATTTGATATGGCAACTTAGCCGAGAACTGGACTGTATTTTCACCCTCAACAATCACAACGTTCTTGGAAAATTCACCAATGTTAAGATCCCGGTTCCACGTAACCGTGGCGAAGGACGCGGAGGCTGCGGATTCTCCTTCAACTAGGATGTTGTCCACATACCACCCTTCCTGATCGTTTGCCATAGAGTCTTTAGTATCAAACTTGAATCGCAGTTTTATCTGCGTATCCTCAGCGAAAATTTCCGCCAGATCGATAAAGACAGTGTCCCATTGCGTCTGGAACGTTGGGAAACAGTCCGGTGGACACAACACGCCAGTCTCCGGATTCACTGTATCCCATTCGGTATCAACGAAGGTCGAATTCATTTCCTTGAGGTACTTGTATCCCGCTCCACCTGTAGCGTTCGCAAAGGCAGTGTGCGCGTCGTTAGGCGCGGCAGGGTTATTATCTTTCTCCCATGGACCAACGATTTGCACCAGAGTCTTCCATCCAGTATCGGTAACACCCTCAGCCTCAACCACGTCGACCTGCAATTGCTTCACGTCGTAGTCAATTGTGGTTTCAGAGTTGTACCAAGTATCAAACTTGATGGTCGTACCACCCTCGCCAGTCTCCGCACTCGGCTTCTTCACAGTTATCGTTTCGTCCAGAGTCAGTTCACCATAATGGGCTTCCCCTGGGAGGTCAAAGTTGGAATCTCCAGACTCGACCTTCGCGTAGTGCCAAGCACAGTTCTGGGTAGGATTCTTCGCGTTTGCCGGTGCATCATCTGGCACCGCAGCCGACTTGCCATCGCAGTCACGATGCCACCCAGGGGTCGAGCTATTAGCAGCAGAGAAGCCCGTTATCCCGCTACTCACGGTGAAGTTCTCATCGCTGGCCGCAGCATTAGCATAGTCCGCCAAAATAATTCCGCTAGCCAATTCTGCACCTAGACCCACCCTAGTCACTGATGGATCATCAACGGTTCCCCTCACCAACACTGGGGTCTCCAGAACTGTCTCGTTTGCCCCAGGAGTCGTGATCGCAAGCGTCATAGACGTAGCTTTCACAATCGTAAAGCTCACCACAGCACTATCTATAGTCGTGGTACTGGAGTATCCAGGTACCCCGGTCGGAATTGGCGTCGGCGTCTGTGTCGGGGTAGCCGTTGCGGTATTAGTCGCAGTCGGCGTTGCCGTGGCCGTAGGCGTATTAGTCGAAGTCGGCGTTGGCGATGGCAACGGCGTATACGTCGGCGTCGGCGTATACGTCGGCGTCGGTGTGTTCGTTGCCGTAGGCGTGTTAGTCGGTGTCCACGTAGCCGTAGGCGTAAACGTAGGAGTAGCCGTTCGTGTAGCAGTTGCCGTCGGCGTTGCAGTACTTGTGGCTGCCGCAGTTGCAGTTGAGGTAGGCAGTGTGCTCAGGGTACTCAACGTGCTCAAGGTACTCAAGGTACTCAAGGTACTCAAGGTACTCAAGGTACTCAGCGTGCTTGAGGTTGGGGTCGCCGTAGGCAATGTGCTCAACGTACTCAAAGTACTCAATGTATGGGAATCTGCCTCTGTCTGGTATTCACCAGCTAAGTAACTCAAGCTTAGTTGGGCAGTGTAGGCCCCTACAGTCGTACGCTCAGGCTGATTAAGCGTGTGAGTACCACCCATAATCCTGTTCGCCCCTGTTTCTGCAGCGTACAGAGTATTGTTGGTGTACACAGCACCTGTCATGTAGTAGGCCGTGTCCCAATTCAAATCTGTAGCATCCAATTCTTTCTCAGCCACAGTAATTTCAAATTCTTTGATTTCGTTTCCGACAATTAGAAGCAGATTGCCATCATAGCCCATGGCCAACGAAGTTGCTCCATCAGCCGCAGCTCCACCATATGTTGCTACTGGCTCAGGAGCCCCGCCCATACCCATAGTTCCATCGATACAATCGCCCCAAACGTCAAAGTTCATACAACCACCACCCATGTTCATTCCACCGCCCATATTCATACCCATATCGTAGCCACCCATGTTCATGCCCATGTCATAGCCACCCTGGTTCATACCCATGTCGTAGCCACCCTGGTTCATACCCATGTCGTAGCCACCCTGGTTCATACCCATGTCGTAGCCACCCTGATTCATGCCCATATCGTAGCCACCCTGATTCATGCCCATATCGTAGCCGCCACCACAAGCCGGACAGTCATCGTAGCCATATGGATTAGCAGGGGCCTGCCCGTGAACCACATCCGTCACGACGTTCATTGTTGGTGAATACACCAGATACATCGGACCCAACTCAATTGGAGCAATAGCTGGTGGCTCAGTGGCTGGTGGACCACCCATGTTATTGCCACCATCGTTATTGCCACCCATGTTGGCGCCACCATCGTTCATACCACCCATGTTCGCGCCACCATCGTTCATACCACCCATGTTGGTACCGCCATCGTTATTGCCACCCATGTTGGCGCCACCATCGTTCATACCACCCATGTTGGTACCGCCATCGTTCATACCACCCATGTTGG